>JAABUQ010004346.1_pt1 | contig 24269 bp, 19 predicted proteins | sample 5560001 | NCBI WGS metagenome assembly JAABUQ01 (sample SAMN10711888, study PRJNA513371) | rock metagenome | isolation source: Antarctica rocks | place: Antarctica: Victoria Land, Finger Mt nord | collected 2015-12-18
CGCGAGCATCAGGCCCCGGCCGATGAAGTTTTTCATCGAATAGTGGGCCCTCCAGATATCCTCCTCGCCTTCGACCCCGGACCCCTCGGCCTCGTTGATGGCCCCTTGATTCTCCGGCCCCGACTCCGATTGGGGGTTGCCGGCACCGGTGCCCGGGTAGTTTTGCGTGCTGGGATTGTCCGAGGCCATGGTCGTCGTCCCTTGTCCGGCTGGAACGGTCGGAGGGGAGCGTCGTCCGCTCCGGCATCGCTGGGATCCATCACCGATATCCGCAAATCCGGGACCGACCGATCGCGCTAGGGGCGGACCACGGCGACCGCCCCGAGCCGGTCGAGGACCGCGAACGGGTCGAGCCCGGCGTCGGAGCGGCGGAGGGTTTCGAGCGCCTCGCCGAAGGCGGATTCCTCGATGTCGAAGTGGTGGCGCGGCAGGCCGGCGGCGGCGGGGTCGCGGCGGACCTCGGCCATCCATTGGGGCTGGCGGAACAACCGCCAAGGGCCCCCGGGGGGGCCGACGAGCACGGCTCGGATCACGGTTCGGTCCTAGTGTGGAGGGGAGGGCGACCGGGCCGGGGGCGGCGGAGGGCTGACTTTCCGGCGGGGAGACGCCATACTATCGGCCTTGAGGCCCGAAAGGGCGCGGCCCCGGCCCAAGGCCGGACGCGGGCCGCATCCACTCGAATCCGAGGTGACGCGCATGGTCGGTCAGGCAACCGTCGTCGACAAGTTGAAGGAACTGGCTCGGAACCTCTGGTGGACCTGGCAGCCGAACATCGTCAGCCTCTTCCGCGAGCTCAACCCCGCCCTCTGGAGGGAGACCGGGCACAACCCGATCGACTTCCTCGACCGGATCACGCCCGAGGACACCTCGAGGCTCTCCGACGTCGTGCTCCACTCGCGGATCGACTACGCCTTCCGCCGGCTCTCGGAATACCTCAAGGATACCGGGACCTGGGGCGGGGTCCAGGCTTCGAGCCTCCGGACCCGGCCGGTGGCCTACTTCTCGGCCGAGTTCGGGCTCCACGAGAGCCTGCCGATCTACTCCGGCGGCCTCGGGGTCCTGGCCGGCGACCACCTCAAGAGCGCCAGCGACCTGGGGATCCCCCTGGTCGGCATCGGCCTGCTCTACGCCGAGGGGTACTTCCGCCAGTCGCTCAACCCCGAGGGGTGGCAGCAGGAGTCGTACCTCGACAACAACCCCGACCTCCTGCCGATCGAGCCGGCCACCGGCGCCGACGGCCGGCCGATCCGGGTCGCCATCGACACCCACGTCGGCACCTTGCACGCCAAGGTCTGGAAGGTCCAGGTCGGGCGGATCGGCCTGTACCTGCTCGACGCCAAGGTCCCCGAGAACTCCGAGTCCGACCAGGCCTTGACTTCCCGGCTCTACGGCGGCGACGCCCGGGTCCGGATCCGTCAGGAATTGCTCCTGGGCGTCGGCGGCGTCCGGGCGATCCAGGCGCTGGGGATCCACCCCTCGGTCCTCCACCTCAACGAGGGCCATAGCGCCTTCGCCGGCCTGGAGATGATCCGGAGCCTGATGGATTTCGAGGGGATGCCCTTCGGCGAGGCCGCCCGGACCGTGGCCAAGATGACGGTCTTCACCACCCACACCCCGGTCGCCGCCGGCCACGACCGCTTCCCCGCCGCGCTCGTCGAGGAGCATCTGGGCAAGGTCCGCGAGGCGCTCCACCTCTCCCACGACGACTTCATGGGCCTCGGCCGGGTCTACCCCGGCGACACCAACGAGCCCTACTGCATGACCGTCCTGGCCCTGAAGCTCGACCGCCACGCCAACGGCGTCAGCGCCCTCCACGGCCAGGTCTCGCGGCAGATGTGGCACCCGCTCTACCCCAACCGGCCCGAGGAAGAGGTGCCGATCGGCCACATCACCAACGGCGTCCACGTCCGGAGCTGGCTCGCCCCCCAGATGGCCCAGCTCTTCGACCGCCACCTCGGCCCCGACTGGCTCAAGAACCAGAGCAACCCCGACACCTGGGCCGGGATCGCCGACGTCGACGACGCCGAGATCTGGGAGACCCAGCAGGTCCTCAAGGCCGCCTTGATCAGCTTCGTCAGGGCCCGACTGGTCGCCCAATCGAGGCGCCGGGACGAGGGGGACGAGGCCGCCGAACGGGCCGCGCACGCGCTCGACCCGGCCGCCCTGACGATCGGCTTCGCCCGCCGGTTCGCCACCTACAAGCGGGCCGGGCTGGTCCTCAAGGACGTCGAGCGGCTGGTCGACCTCGTCAACGCGGCCAACCGGCCGATCCAGTTCATCTACGCCGGCAAGGCCCACCCCGAGGACAAGTTCGGCAAGGAGCTGATCCAGGGGATCGTCAAGCTGACCCGCGACGCCCGGCTCGAGCAGAAGCTCGTCTTCGTCGAGGACTACGACATGAACGTCGCCCGCCACCTGGTCCAGGGGGTCGACGTCTGGCTCAACAACCCCCGGCGGCCCCAGGAGGCCAGCGGGACCTCGGGCGAGAAGGTCCTGCTCAACGGCGGCCTCAACTTCTCGATCCTCGACGGCTGGTGGGCCGAGGCTTATGATGGGACCAACGGTTTCGCCATCGGCCACGGCCAGGGGCACTCCGTCCTCTCGATCCAGGACGAACGCGACCACCAGGCCCTGCTCGCGACCCTCACCTCCGAGGTCGTGCCGCTCTTCCACGACCGCGACGCCTCCGGCCTCCCCCGAGGATGGATCGCCCGGCAGAAGTCGGCGCTGCGGTCGCTCGGCTGGCGGTTCAACTCCGACCGGATGGTGATGGACTACGTCATGAACAGCTACCTGCCCGCCTCCGGCGGCCTGTCGTGCAGCATGCCCCGGTCCTGATCCGGCCCGATCGCCGGCCGGCCCTCCGCTCCCCTCACGGGTGACCATCCATGATCGGCCAGAAGCTCGGGTCATTCCGGATCGAGGCGGAGCTGGGCTCGGGCGCGATGGGCGTCGTGTATCGGGGCATCCACGAGGCCAGGAACCGCCCGGCGGCGATCAAGGTCATCGCCGCCGAGCAGATGGCCAAGGGCCGGGGGCTCGACCGGTTCCTCCGCGAGGCGACGATCCTCGAGCAGTTCAAGCACCCCAACATCGTCCGCTACCTCGCCCGGGGGAAGTCGGGCGGGACGTATTATTATGCGATGGAGTACATCACCGGGCCGACGCTCGACCGGGTGATCGCCGAGCGCGAGCAGCTCCCCTGGCGCGAGGTCGTCGCCCTCGGCGTGCAGCTCTGCGGCGCCCTCCAGTACGCCCACGAGCACGGCGTGGTCCACCGCGACCTCAAGCCGTCCAACCTGATGATCACCGAGGGCGGGCAGCTCAAGCTGACCGACTTCGGGATCGCCAAGGACCTCGACGCCACCGCCTTGACCGGGACCGGGCGGACCCTGGGGACCGCCGCCTACATGGCCCCCGAGCAGATCCGCGGGACGCCCGAGATCAGCCACAAGACCGACCTCTACGCCCTCGGCGCGGTCTTGTACCAGATGCTCACCGGCGAGCCGCCCTTCACCGGCGCCTCGGCCGTGGTCCTGATGCATGCCCACATCAACAACCCGCCCCCACGCCCCGGCGCCAAGGTCGAGGAGATCCCCAGGGCCCTCGACGACCTCGTCGTCGCCCTGATGGCCAAGTCGCCCAACGACCGCCCCTGGGACGCCGCCGCCGTCGGCGAGACCCTCGGCGCGCTCCTCGAAAAGGACCGCAAGAAGGAGCCGATCGCGATGGTCTGGCCCGAGGCCGGCACCGCCGCCTCGATGCCCAACCGGGCCGAGATCCTCGGAGATGCCCCGCCCAAGAAGGCTTCGAAGAAGAAGAGCAAGCGGCGGCGGAAGCTCCAGGCCTGGCGCGAGATCGCCGGCCTCGTCGCCGGCCTGGTCGTCGTGGGCGGCCTGATCGCCTACGTCGTGCTTCCCCCCGGCGAGAAGTACCTCCACCGCCGCGCCGAAACCCTGATGGCCTCGACCAACCCCCTCGACTGGATCCGGGCCCGCGACGAATACCTCGAACCGCTCGACCGCCGCTTCCCGGGCCACCCCTACCGCGAGCAGACCGAAACCTGGCGCGACCGGATCGACGTCCGGGACGCCGAGAGGCGGGCCGCGAACCTGGAGAAGGCCAACCTCGCCGCCTTCAGCAAGCCCAACAATGAAGCCGAGGCCCTCTTCCAGCACACCTTCGAGGAGGTCACCGCCGCCCGGAAGCTCGCCCACGACGGCGACGCCGCCGTCCTCTGGCGCGAGATGGAGAACCAGCTCGCCCGCGAGGGCCGCGAGGACCGGGGCTGGTACCTCGTCGCCAAGGCCCGGGCCGAGGACGTCGAGAAGGCGATGAAGCGCCGCCACGAGACCGTGGCCGACCTGCTGGCCAAGGCGATCATGCCCGACCAGCTCGCCCGGACCGAGGCCGCGCTCCGCTACCGCGACGAGAAGCTCCGCGACATCGTCGACCGCTTCGAGAAATACCCCGACGTCGCCGACCTCGTCGACCAGGCCAAGGCCGCCTTGGCCCCGCCCGATCGCGAGGCCGGCCATCCCAAGGCCGAGACCCCCAGGCCCGATGCCCCGGAGGCCGTCCCCAAAGGCTGAGCTTGCAAAAGGCCGGGGAATTTGGATAATCATCCTCTTTTCCGCACCCTCGCGTTGGCAGTGATCCCCGGAGAGATCGTCGTGGCCGTACCCAAGAGACGGAAGTCCAAATCAGCCAAAGGGAATCGGCGGGCCCACGACTTCCTCGTCGCCCCGGCCTTGAACACTTGCCCCCAGTGCAAGCTGGCCGTGCCCCCGCACAAGGTCTGCCACCTGGTCGAGCAGTGCGGCAATATCCAGCGGAGCAAGCCGCACAACCCGGTCGCCCGCGACAAGGAATCGGCCTGAACCACCGACCCGAGGATCGGCCCATCCCGATCCGGTCCCATTCGCCCCTTTGATCGAGTCGAACCAGTCGTCGCCAACTCGGGCCGGCGAGCGAAGGAGTCCGTCCCATGGGACGTCAGTGCGAAGTCAGCGGCAAGAAGACCTCGTTCGGCAACCACATCACCACCCGGGGCAAGGCCAAGTACCTCGGCGGCGTGGGGATCAAGTGCACCGGCGTGAGCCGGCGCATGTTCAAGCCCAATCTCCAGCGGATCCACGTCTGGCTGCCCAACGGCACCACGACCCACGTCACCGTCGCCACCTCGGTCATCCGGACCGGCAAGCTCACGCTCGAAGTCGACGGCAAGATGCAGACCTTCCCCCTGATCAAGGCCTCCAAGGGGTCCGCCAAGGCCCGGGCCGAGCTGAAGAACCTCTACCCGATCTGACAGCCGATCCGAGGGACCAAATCGGGATGGGCTCACGCATCGGGCGCGGGCTCGTCCTGCTTCGTTTTGCCGAACAACTCGTCCAACGGCACCGCGAACCCGGGCAGGACCATGCCGCCTCCGAGGGTATCGCCTCGCTGAAGGATCTTCACGGACGTGGGCGACTCGTAGTCGTAGATCAATTCATGGATCGGGTGGACGACCCAGACGATCCGGACGCCGGCCCGGAAGTATTCGCCGATCTTGTCCATGATGTCAAGGACCAGGTCACTCGGGCTGATCACCTCGACGGCGAGGTCCGGGATCACGGCCCAGGCGGCTTCCCGGGGCGCGGGCAGGTCGACCGGCCATCGCTCTCGCGAGACGAATGCGAGATCAGGGCTCCGGCGAAGCCTCGGGGCTTCTTCGAGGATGAACAACGCCTCCTCGTACGACTCTCCCAGGGCCGCAGTCAGATCGAACCGATCGATGGCCCTCATGATCTTCCTCGCTACCCATCTCTCATAAGCACCCAAGCGCGGTTCCTCCACGATCTGGCCGTTGACGACTTCGTACTGCTCGTCCGGGTCGGTCGAGGTCGGTCGGGCCGGGGTTTCGGCATCCAGGTCGAGATCCGTCGCGGTCGCCATCGGGAGGCCTCCGGGTAATCGGGGATCGGCGGCGTTCGATCGCTTCACCGCCGATCCCATGATCTGATCCTATCAGACTTCGTCGTCTTCGCGGAGCTTGGCGAGGACGGCGAGGTCTTCGAGGGTCGAGGTGTCGCCGGCGGACTCTCGGCCGGCGGCGATGTCGCGGAGCAGGCGACGCATGATCTTGCCGCTCCGGGTCTTGGGCAGGGCGTCGGTGAAGCGGATCTCGTCGGGCCGGGCGAGGGCGCCGATCTCCTTGACGACGTGGGCTTGCAGCTCCTTCTTGAGGGCGTCGCCGGCGACCTGGCCCGATTCGAGGGTGACGAAGGCGGAGATCGACTGCCCCTTGAGGTCGCACGGCTTGCCGACGACGGCGGCCTCGGCCACCTTGGGATGGCTGACCAGGGCGGATTCGACCTCCATCGTCGAGAGCCGGTGGCCGGACACGTTGAGGACGTCGTCGACCCGGCCCATGATCCAGAAGTTGCCGTCGGCGTCCTTGCGGGCCCCGTCGCCGGTGAAGTAGGCGCCGGGGATCTCGGACCAGTAGGTTGCCCGGTACCGGTCGTCGTCGCCGTGGAGGGTCCGGAGCATCGAGGGCCAGGGCTGCTTGATGACGAGGAAGCCCCCTTGGCCGTCGGGCACCGGCTGGCCGTCCTTGGTGACGACCTCGGGGACGATCCCGGGCAGGGGACGGGTGGCCGAGCCCGGCGTCGTGGGCGTGGCGCCGGGCAGGGGGGCGATCATGATCGAGCCGGTCTCGGTCTGCCACCAGGTGTCGACGATCGGGCACCGCCCGCCGCCGATCACCTTGTGGTACCACATCCAGGCCTCGGGGTTGATCGGCTCGCCGACGCTGCCCAGCAACCGGAGGCTGGTCAGGTCGCGGGCGTTGGGGAACGCCTCGCCCCACTTCATGAACGCCCGGATCGCCGTCGGCGCGGTGTAGAGGATCGTGACCCGGAGGTCCTCGATGATCTTCCAGAGCCGCCCCTCGTCCGGCCAGTTCGGCGCCCCCTCGTACAGGGCGACCGTCGCCCCGTTGGCCAGCGGGCCATAGACGAGGTAGGTGTGGCCGGTGACCCAGCCGACGTCGGCGGTGCAGAAGTAGACGTCCTCGGGCTTGAGGTCGAAGACCCACTTCGTCGTCAGGGCCGCGCCCAGCAGGTAGCCGCCGGTGGTGTGGAGGATGCCCTTGGGCTTGCCGGTCGAGCCCGACGTGTAGAGGATGAAGAGCGGATGCTCGCTGTCGACCGGCTCGGCCGGGCAATCGGCCGACACGCCGGCGCAGAGGTCGTCCCAGGTCCGGTCCCGGCCTTCGAGCATCGGGACGTCCTCGTTCGTCCGGCGGACGACGACGACGCTCCGGATCGTCGGGCAGTTCGCCGCGGCCTCGTCGGCGTTGGCCTTGAGCGGGATCACCTTCCCCCGGCGATAGCCGCCGTCGGCGGTGATCAGGACCTTCGCCGAGCAGTCCTGGATCCGACCGGCCAGGGCCTCGGCGCTGAAGCCGCCGAAGACGACCATGTGGACCGCGCCGATTCGGGCGCAGGCGAGCATGGCGATCACGGCCTCGGGGATCATCGGCAGGTAGATCGCCACGGCGTCGCCGGCCTCGACGCCGAGCCCCTTCAACGCATTGGCGAACGTGCCGACCTCGCGTTGGAGGACGCCATAGGTCAGGGTCCGGCGGTCGCCCGGCTCCCCCTCGAAGACCAGCGCGGGCTTGTCGCGGCCCGCCCCTTCGCAGTGGCGGTCGACGCAGTTGGCGGCGGCGTTGAGCTTGCCGCCGAGGAACCACTTCGCGTGGGGCGGGGTCCAGTCGAGCACCCGGTCCCAGGGGGTCGTCCAGGTGAGCATGCCGGCCATCTCGGCCCAGAACCCTTCGGGGTCGTCCTTGGCCCGGTCCCAGAGGGCCTGATATTCGGCGAGGCTGCCGATGTGGGCCAGCTTGGCGAACTCGGCGGGGGGCGGGAAGACGCGAGACTCGGTCAAGAAGCTGGCGATCGAGCCGCCGCCGGGATCAGCCGTCATGGTCGGATGCTCCGCGTTGGGATTGCCGGTCGAAGGGGCCCCGAGTCGAGGCGGGCCGGGCCCCGATCTTAGGATGACCGGGGCGTCATCGTCAATCGAGGCGGAGCGGGCGTCAGGGTTGATTGGTTCTTCATGTCGGGAGGCTTCATCCGGGTGGCGGCGGTCAAGCTAGCCTACCCCGGTCCTTGGCCAAGGCGGCTCGAAAATCGGGGTAAATTGCGACCACTCCCGCCACACGGGCCCCCGACCGGGCCCTCCCAATCTCTGGAAAAGCGATCTGCCCTGGCCGAGCCGGGTGCCCGCTGGACTGGACGGTCCGGGCGATGTTAAGTTGGGAGGCCTCGGACCCTCTCCCGAGCCCCGTCCGCCCCTTCCCGTACCCTTTGGAGAGTCAACGATGTCCGAATCGCATTCGATCGATCGCCGCGAGTTCCTCCAGGCCGGCGTGGCGGCCTCGGCGGCGGCGGCCCTGGCCTCCGGCGTCGGGTCGGCCCGGGCCGACGACAAGGGGGCCTCGAACAAGGCCGTGCTGCCCACGCGGAAGCTGGGCAAGACCGGCGTCGAGGTGACCCTGCTCAACCAGGGGACGGTGGGCCAGCCCGACGCCCTCGATCGGCTCCTCCGGATCGCCTACCGCGAGGGGGTCCGCTACTTCGACACGGCCGAAGCGTATCGGAACTCGGAGAAGGTGATCGGCAACTGGCTCGAATCCGCCCCCGAGGTCCGCAAGTCGATCTTCCTGGCCACCAAGAGCCACGTCGGCACGCCGATGGACATGCTCAACAAGCTCGACGCCCGTTTGGCCAACCTCAAGACCGACTACGTCGACCTCCTCTTCTTCGCCGCGCTCGACACCAAGCAGGTCGACTGGCCCAAGAGCAAGGAGCTGAAGGACGCCATCGAGGCGATCAAGAAGACCGGCAAGGTCAAGTTCGTCGGCTTCTCGACCCACGACCAGATGATCGCCCAGCAGATCCAGAACGCCGCCGAGGGCGGCTTCGTCGACGTGATCATGCTCAAGTACAACCCCTGGCTGGAGAAGGACGCCCCGCTGAACAAGGCGCTCGACGCCTGCCACGCCAAGGACATCGGCCTCGTCTCGATGAAGCAGATCGCCGGCCAGGCCCTGAAGGTCACCCAGGAGCGGGTGCCGACCCTCAAGGCCCGGGGGCTGACCCCCGCCCAGGGCTTGCTCCACGCGATCTGGTCCGACGAGCGGTTCTCGGCCTCGTGCGTGACCCTGAGGAACCTGGAGCAGGCCGTCGAGAACGCCGACGCCGCCCGCCGGTTCGAGCCGATGAAGCAGGCCGAGCTCGACGAGCTGCGAGGGGCCGTCCTCGCCGCCGGCCCGACCATGTGCCCCAACTGCGACGGCCGATGCGCCGTGGCGGGCGGGACCAGGGCCAAGCTCGGCGACCTCGCCCGCTTCTACACCTACCACGAAGACCACGGCATCCGGTCGTACGCCCGGGAGAACTACGCCGCCCTCACCGCCGAGGAGCGCGACTGGCAGGGGGCCGACCTCGCCGCCGCCCGCGAGGCCTGCCACCACAAGATCGACTTCGCCAACCTCCTGCCCGAGGCCGACCGGCTCCTGTCCTGATCGCCCCTCCTCGATCGCCGCCAACACCATCGACGCCCCGGACCGGCCGCCCTTGGCGAACGGCCGGGGCGTCGGGCGTTCCGGTCGCCCCGGGCCGGGCATCGGACTTGCGAATGTCGGTCCCGGCATGGCAACCACCCCTCGCAAGCGATCGGCGAAGCCCGCCCCGGTCCGGGTCGACCCCGTGGTCTCGGCCCGGTCGGCGGGGCTCAAGTACGTCAGCGACGACGGGCCGGGGATCGCCCGGAAGCCCAGGGGGAAGGCGTTCGCCTACCTCGACCCGACTGGCAAGCCGATCCGCGACGGGGCGACGCTCGACCGGATCCGCAAGCTGGCGATCCCCCCGGCCTACGCCGACGTCTGGATCTGCCCCGACCCCGACGGCCACCTCCAGGCGACGGGGCGCGACGCCAGGGGGCGGAAGCAGTACCGCTATCACCCCCGATGGCGGTCCGTCCGCGACGAGTCCAAGTATGACCGGATGATGGCGTTCGCCGCCGCATTGCCGAGTATCCGCAAGCGGGTCGACGCCGACCTCGGCCGCCCCGGCCTCCCCCGCGAGAAGGTGCTCGCCGCCGTGGTCCGGCTCCTGGAGACCACCCTGATCCGGGTCGGCAACGAGGAATACGCCCGGACCAACAAGTCGTTCGGCCTGACCACGATGCGCGACCGCCACGCCAGGGTCGGCCGGAAGGGGGTCCGGTTCGCCTTCAAGGGGAAGAGCGGGGTCGAGCACGAGATCGACCTCGACGACGCAAGGCTCGCCCGGGTGGTCGGCCGATGCCGGGACCTGCCGGGCCAGGTGCTGTTCCAGTACCTCGACGACGAGGACCGCCCTCGATCGATCGACTCGGCCGACGTGAACGCCTACCTCCGGGAGATTGCCGGCCGCGACTTCACGGCCAAGGACTTCCGGACCTGGTCCGGGACCGTGCTGGCCAGCCTGGCGCTCCGCGAGTTCGAGTCGTTCGACTCCGAGGCCCAGGCCAAGAAGAACGTCGTCGCCGCCATCGAGGGCGTCGCGACCCGCCTGGGCAACACCCCGTCGGTCTGCCGGAAATGCTATGTCCACCCCGAGGTCATCGGCGCCTACCTCGACGGGTCGATGCTCCGGACGCTCGAACGGCGGGCCGAGGCGGTCCTCGCCGACGGCCTCGGCACCCTCAAGCCTGAAGAGGCGGCGGTCGTCGCCCTGCTCCAGCAACGCCTCAAGCGGGACGCCGACGAGGCGACGTGATGGATCATCAATTCTCATCATGCATGCAATGAAATGTGCTGATATTGCACGAATCTTATCGGATGCGCGGAATTCTCTGGCCAATCGGGCCAAGGGGCGTTAAGTTACACCTCGCACCCGCCGAAGGCAGAATAGGGGCAACGCCCCCCGCCTCAACCATCCGCCGACTCGCGAATTCGATCGCAGCAGAGGGCCTCCACACGGAGTGTCCTCCCCCCATCCCGCGAACCGGTCGATGCTGACCAAGGGATCACCCTTGAAGTTCCCGTTCTCCGTCACCCTGGCCGTCCTCCTGCTGGCCGCCGCCCGGCCGCAGGCCCACCCCGGCTCGAACCCGACGCCGATGTCGCCGTCGGACGTGAAGGCGACGTTCCTCCAGATGCTCGATCGCCCCCGCGTGCCGCTCGAAGCCCGGACGATCGAGACCAAGCCGCCGATGCGGGGCGTGATCGCCGAGCAGGTCAATTTCGCCGTCGAGCGTCACCCCGATGGCTCGATCGAGCGTGTCCCGGCGCTGGTGGTCCGGACCGAGCACGCCAAGCCGGGCGAGCGGATGCCGGCGGTGATCGTCCTCCACGGCACCGGCGGTCGCAAGGAGCAGATGTGGCCCTGGCTCGAGCAGTTGGCCCATCGCGGCATCCTCGCCATCGCCATCGACGGCCGCTACCACGGCGAGCGGGCCTCGGGCACCCAGGGGACCGAGGCGTACAACAAGGCGATCGTCCGGGCCTGGCGGACCAAGCGGGGCGCCCCCCAGGAGCACCCGTTCTACTATGACACCTGCTGGGACGCCTGGCGGACGATCGACTACCTCGAAACCCGCCCCGACGTGGACCCCAACCGGGTCGGGATGATCGGGATCAGCAAGGGTGGGATCGAGACCTGGCTGGCCGCCGCGGCGGACGACCGGGTCAAGCTGGCGATCCCGGCGATCTCGGTGCAGAGCTTCCGGTTCGGGCTCGACCACGGCCGCTGGCAGGCCCGCGCCAACACGGTCCGCGAAGCCCACCAGGCCGCGGCCGACGACCTCGGCCGGCCGACGGTCGACGCCTCGGTGTGCGAGGCGCTCTGGGCCAAGGTCATCCCCGGGATTCGGGCCATCTACGACGCCCCGAGCATGCTCCGCCTCTTCGCCGGCCGCCCCCTGCTGATCCTCAACGGCGAGCTCGACCCGAACTGCCCGATCGACGGCGCCGAGCTGGCCTTCGCCTCGGCCCGGGCCGCCTTCCACGACGCCGACGCCGACGACCGCCTGAAGATCATGGTCGCCAAGGGGGCCAAGCACACCGTCACCCACGAGCAGCACGACGCCGCCCTGGACTGGTGCGTGACCTGGCTCAAGCCCCAGATCCCCGAGAAGTTCGCCCGCTTCCTTCGCAACCGGGCGCTGGCCGCCACCGTCGCCGGCCCGCCCGCCCTCCGCCCCAGGCGCGGGCCCTCGGCGGACCGGCCCGAGCACCCCAGCCGGTGTCGGCGGCCGTTCGGCCTCCGCCCCGAGCTGGTCGGCCCCCCGATCCTCGCCCCGTCGGCGCCCGCCAAGCTCGTCAAGGTCGCCGCGACCCGCTGATCCGCCGCCCTGGCTCGACGTCGGCCGCCTTCTCGGCTTTACTCGCGGGCGGGATTGGGTTCATCTGGGGAGGGTCGGCGGCTCCGAGCCGGGCCGGCCCGAACCCCGGGGATGACCTCCGCCCGAAAGGTGCCACTGATGAAGAAACCGGCGAGCCGGCGGCTGCTCGGTCTGTCGCTCCTCCTGATCGTCGCAGGGCAGGGCGGGGCCCTCGCCGAGACCCGGACAATCGCCCGCCAGGGCCGGGGGTTCCTCGAAGACGTCGACGGCTCCCGGGTGCTCCACCTCAAGGGCTCGGCGCACGAGATGGGGGTCCAGCACGGCGTCCTGCTCCGCGACCACATCCGGGCGCAGGTCCGTTACCTCTTCGACGTGAAGGCGAAGGAGTTCAAGCCCGAGGTCTTCGGCCTGAAGCTGCCCCTCAACGCCAAGCGGCTGATCGGCTCGATCTCCGAGTTGCAGAAGAAGTACGTCCCGGCGAAGTACTACGACGAGATGCGCGGGATCGCCGAGGGGGCGGGCGTGCCGATCGAGGAGGTCGTCGCCGCCAACTTCATCCCCGAGCTGTTCCACTGCTCAGGGTTTGCTCTCTCTGGGTCGGCGACCAAAAACGGCCTGCTCTACCACGGCCGCGTCCTCGACTACGGGTGCGACTGGCGGCTCCAGGACCATGCCGTCCTGGTCGTGGCCGAGCCCGAGGGGTCGATCCCGTTCGTGAACGTGACCTACGCTGGCTTCATCGGCAGCGTCACCGGAATGAACGCGAAGAAGGTCTCGATCGGCGAGATGGGAGGGAGCGGGACCGGCCACTGGGAGGGCGTGCCGATGGCGATCCTGGTCCGGATGGCCCTGGAACAGGCGGACGGCCTGGACGAGGCCGTCGCCGTCTTCCGCGACCATCCCCGGACCTGCCAGTACTTCTACGTGGTGGCCGACGGCAACTCGGGCCGGGCGGTCGGGATGGAAGCTTCCTGGAATGCGTTCGTCACGCTCAAGATGGGCGAGGCCGAACCTCGCCTGCCGCACCCGGTCGAAGATGGCATCTTGCTCTCCGTCGGAAAACGTTATGAGGAACTGGCCCGGCGAGCGAAGGCGGGCCACGGCTCGTTCGACGACGAGTCGGCCCGCCACCTCATGGACCGGCCGGTCGCGATGCCGTCGAACCTGCACAACGTCCTGTTCGAGACCTCGACCGGGCGATTCTGGGTGGCCAACGCCTCGACCGACGGCCAGCCCGCCGCCAACCAGCCCTACCACGCCTTCCGCCTGGGCGACCTCCTGAGCCACGAGCCCGACGCGACCGCCCTGGCCTTGCCCGAGCCCGGCAAGGCCGACTGAGGGGCGGTCGCCGCGGTCGTCAGTAGCCGCCGAATCCCGGCGCGAACCCGGGCATGCCGAGGACCCGGTGGATCTGGTCGCAGGTCCGGCCGATCTCCTGGACTCGCTGAATGTTGGGCCCGGTCCGGCCTCGGCCGATCCGCTCGAACCGGCGGGCCAGCCGCCGCCAGTGCTCGTCGACCTCGCGAAACTCGAAAGCCAACCGCCCCTGGTCGAGCCCCTGGGCGGCGTCGCGGCGGAAGTCGATCGCGGCCTGGCGGAGCCGCTGCATGTCGTCGAGCATCGCCCCCCCTTCGGGCACGACGTTGACCGTCGGGGCGAAGTTGGCGATCAGGTCGTCAACCTGCCCGTCGAGCTGATTCGCCCAGCCGGCGACGGGGGCGACGGGGTTGGCCACGTAGGGTATGCCCACCTGCCCCTGGACCTGGACTTGACCCGCGCCCGGGTCGAACCCGGGGGGCAGGCCGTTGGGGGTGTTGGCGGTGAGGCCGAGGTTGACCCGGAGCAGGTTGTGGGCCGAGGTATAGCCGTCCCAGGCGGCCTGGAGGGCGGGGGGCATCGGGGTCGTGGCCAGGTTCACGCCGAAGCCGTTCGACCTCTGGACGATCTGCGCGAAGGTGTTGCGGGCGAAGTCGGGCTGGGCGGCCTGGTTCGGGTCGCCCAGGGCGTCGTGGAAGGCATCGGCCATCTGCGCGAGCTGCCCGGCGTCCCGGACTATGGGGGCGAGCGTCGGGTCGGGGCCGTCGATCGCCTGGATCGTCGCGGCGAGGGCCTCGCCGCGCTGGGCCAGGGCGTAGGCCAGCCGCCGGGTCTCGTCGAGCCCGCCGGGGGCGGCGGTCGGCCCGTCGAAGTTGGGCGGGTAGGCGTTCATGCCGAGCGCCCGGTGGAGCTGAGCGTCGGCGTCGTCCACCCGGCGCATCTCCTCGGCCACGGCCGGCCCGACCGCGCCGGGCGCCCCGAGCTGCCCCCGGAGCCGGTGCCACGAGACGTCGACCCCGGCATAGGTCCGGCGGAGCTGGCTCGGGTCGACGGCCCCCCGGGTCGCGGTGAACCAGTCGTCGGCCGCCTGCTGCAACTCGCGGGAGTCGCGCGTCAGGTAGGCCGCCTGGGGCGACTGGCCCTGGCCGGCGGCCAGGTCGTCGCCGAGGCCGCGGAGGGCCTCGATCATCTGCCTGGAGAGTTGCTCCAGGTTCCCGATCGGGAACTGGCCTCCGAGCCCGGGGCCTTGCCGGACCGGCCCGCCGAAACCCGCGCCGGGCGGGGGCGAGTAATTCTCCTGGCCCGATCCGGGCGGGGCAGGGGGCGGGGCTACCCCCTGACCCACCCCATGGCGGGCGGGGCCGATCCACAACCCGAGGCCGACGACGCCGAACACCGCTACCCTGTACCTCATGGCGAAATCCCCGTTGCCGACCCGGAGGGGGCGCGACTCGAAGGGAAGTCGCGCATGGTCTTTCCGAATTGACGGCAACCGCGATGCCGAATCGCCGAACGTCGAGAAACCTTCTTCCCTTTCGGCTACAACGGAGGAATCGCGGATCTCAAGACGACGGGAACCCGAACCATGACGCCGACCGGCCCGAACGAACCGACGACACCCAGGACCGACCCGAGCCGCCAGCCGGCCACGGCCTGGATCATCCTGGCGATCGCCTTGCCCGTCGGGGGTTGGCTCGCCCGGGAGATCGAACGGACGATCGGCCTGAGCAGCCCACGCCTCTGGGAGCTGCTCCGGACCGATCGCGTCTTCGACCTGGCGATGCTCGACTTCACGCTGACGGCGGGGTGGGCGTTCCTCGTCCTGATCGAGCGAGCGGGCTGGAGGGACTGGCGGCTCTGGGCAATCACGCCGCTTTTCTTCGTCGCGCCGTCGCTCGGGATCGCCGTCTTCGTGCTGCTCGACCGGGCGGGGAGGCGGGGATGAGTTTAGCGTTCGTTGAGGATCTTCTGGGTGATCTCGCGCTCGCAGACCTTGCACCACTTCCAGCGGTCGATGCCGATCGTCTGGTCGAGGTGCTCCTTGGCGATGCCGATGGTCCGGAACCAGATCTTGGCCTCGGTCTCGCCGGCCTTCTCCAGCTTGGCGCAGCGGGCGAAGTGGAGGAGGTTCGTCCCGGCCTTCACCGCCTTCTTCGACCCTTCGACCGGGAGATTCCCGTGGAAGACGTACCCGACCGCGCCGAGGCGTGTCTCGTCGAGGTCGTCCGACGTATCCAGGGTGCGGACGCCTAGCTGATCCGAGATGGTCATAGGTCGATCCTCGATCGCAACTCTGTCTGTCCCTGCCGATTACGGGTTCCAGCCTATCGCATCGGCGGACGTTTTGCAAGCTCGACCGGCCCGCCGAGGCGGCGCCGGGGGTCGGTTGTGGCCCTCCGGCCCGAGGGGTTAAGCTGGGACCGAGGCCGCCCGCGACGCGCCCGAACACCCCCGCCCCAGGACCCCCCCGCCTTTGATCCGCGAAACCGTCGGGCACCTCCGCGACCTCCCGCGCTATCGCCAGATCCTGGCGAGCCTGATGCGCTACGGGTATCGCGACGTGGTCACCGCCTTGCACCTCGACACCCTGGTCCGGCCCCTGGAGCGGGCCGCCCTGGGGGACGAGGTGCCGCCCCAGGAGCGGCCCAAGCGGCTCCGGCTGATCTGCGAGGACCTGGGGCCGACGTTCGTCAAGCTCGGCCAGATCCTCAGCACCCGCCATGACCTCCTGCCCGAGGCCTACACGACCGAGCTCGCCCAGCTCCGCGACCACGTCAAGGCGTTCCCCTTCGCCGAGGCCGAGGCGATCCTCGTCGAGGAATACGGCCGCCCCCTGTCCGCCGTCTTCCGCTCGGTCGACCCCGAGCCGATCGCCTCCGCGTCGATCTCGCAGGTCCACCGCGCGACGCTGCTCGACGGCCGGACGATCGCCCTGAAGATCCGCAGGCCGGGGATCGACCGGACGGTGCAGGCCGACCTCGAGATCCTCAAGAACCTCGCCCAGCTGGCCGAACGTCGCCTGCCCGCGCTCGTCCCCTACGGCCCGGTCGCCCTCGCCCGGGAGCTGGAGCGGAGCCTGAAGCGCGAGCTCGACCTGGCGATCGAGCGGCGGACGATGGAGCGGTGCCGGGGGCAGTTCGCCAGGGAGCCGACGGCCCACATCCCCGAGGTCTTCCGCGAGTTCTCGACCTCCAAGGTCCTGGCGATGGAGCTGATCGGCGGCGTCGCCGTCAACGACCTCGCCGGCCTGAGACGAATGGGGGTCGACCCGGCCACCGTCGCCGTCCGGGGGTCGCGGATCTTGCTCCGGCAGATCTTCCGGTTCGGCTTCTTCCACGCCGACCCCCACCCGGGCAACCTCCGGGTCCTCGAAGGGGGCGTGATCGCGCCGTTGGACTACGGGATGTTCGGCCGGATCGACGGCCCGACCCGCGAGCGGATCGTCGACCTCCTCTCCGGCCTGATCGCCGAGGACACCGACCGGGTCGTCCGGGCCCTGGAAGCCCTGGAGATCCGCGGCGACCAGGCCGACGCCCGGGCCCTCCGCCGCGACGTCAGCGAGCTGGTGGCGTCGTACTCCGACCTGACGCTCGACGCGATCGACCTGTCGGTCCTGCTCCGCGACCTCGTCGGCTTCATCCGGATGCACCACCTGACGATCCCGCCCGACCTCGTGCTCCTGATCCGCGCCCTGGTCACGATCGAAGGCGTGGGCCGCGAGCTCGACCCCCACTTCGACATCGCCGCGCAGGTCGGCCCGCTCTTCCGCGAGCTCGCCGCCCGCCGCTACAGCCCCAGGCGGCTCCTGACCCAGACGGCCAGGACCGCCGAGGACTTCCAGAGGATCGCCACCCTCCTGCCCGACGTCCTGGGCCAGTCGCTCGAATCGATCAAGCGGGGCGAGCTGACCGTCAAGTTCGACTTGCAGCACTTCGAGCAGCTCGTCCGCCGGCTCACCGGAGCCAGCCAGACCCTGACCGCCGGGATCGTGATCGCCGGCCTGATCGTCGGCTCCTCCCTGATCATCCGGGCCGGAGAGGGCGTGGCCACCCTGGGCATCGTCGGCTTCACGATCGCCGCGGTGCTCGGGCTCTGGCTGGTCGTGAACACGCTCCGACCGGGCGGATGAACCGGGCCATCAATGCACCGGTCCCGGCGGCGGATGGCATCCGACGCCGGGACCGGCTTCAAATTTCACGGGATGTTTGATCGTCGAACCAAGAGGGATCGTTCAGTCCCGGCCGGCGTCGCGGCGGATGGCGTCGGCGAAGCGATAGGCCGCCGAGACGACCCGCGAGGCGCTCCAGCCGGTGGGGTTGTCCTTCAAGGGCCCGGGGCGGGACGCGATCCTGAAGACGCGGCGGGAGTCATCCTTGAGGGCGTTCGCGGCGATCGTCGGCCTGCTCGGGGTTTCCGCGGGAGACATGGGACTACCTCTTCCAGGAAGCAAAGGCAGCCGCCAGCACAAATCCCACTTCTTGCGCAGCAGCCTGCACCACCAAGACTGTAGATTGAATCCGGGGGTCTGTCAACATCCGTTCCGTATCGTCATCGACCCCTTCGTGTTGGAAATTCGCGTCGAGGTTGAGCACGCCGAAGATGGCGCCGTCGGTGGGGCACTCCAGCTCGGAGGCGATGAAGGGCGCGCCGGGCTCGGGCTGTCGCTTCTGATCCGACGGGCGCTCGGGCCAGCAATCTCGGGTGTCGAAGATCGGCACGCTCAGCAGCCAGGTCCGATCGTCGGGGACGCGGAGGTGCTGGTCGGGCGTCATCCCGAACCAGGGCGGGGTCGGGTCCTTCGCCACCGCCTGGCGGAGCAGCCCGAGGTTGCAGATCCAGGGCTTCCGGCTCGAGAAGCAATAGCCGGTCAGGCCGGTGTCGTGGGCGAAGCTGATGTTCCGATCGCCGTGGTTCCCCATCTTGTAGGCGTACCGGAGGACCAGGCGGTCGCGGTTGGGCAGGAAGACGTTGCTCCGGAATCGGAGGACGCCGTTGTCGGCATGGCCGAAGATCCGGACCGCCCGCCGGACCAGGCCCGCCATCGCGGCCTCGATCTTCTTCTCCTCCTTGCCGGCCGGGAGGCGGAACGAGAGGCCGGCCAACTCCCGCTCGGCGAACTCCTCGCCGTGCTGGAACATGGCGCGAATCCGGGCCGCGTCGAGCCGGTCGACGTCGAGCAGGTGCTTCGGGCCGGTGGTCTCCGACTCGGGCTGCTCGATCGGCACCGATCGGGGGATCTGGGCGGCGAGGGTCTGCTCGAGCTCGTTGCGGATCTGGCCGGTGAGCAGCCCGAAGAGGCTCTTGAGGACATCCCGGGGGCTCGACCCGGCGGCCTGGGCCGGCCTGGGGTCGTCGACCTGGCGGAGGCCGATGTTGAGCCAGGGCCTCCCCGCGAGGTGGCTGAACGCCTCGATCTTCTTCATCCGCTCGCGGAGTTCCGTCGAGAAGACCCAGGCCGGGAAGTTGGCGATGACGCCGCCGTCGACGTACCAACCCGCCTCCATCCCGCCGGACTCGGCCCTGCAGGTCATCGCCACGGGCCGGAAGAACAGGGGGAAGCCCGCCGAGGCCCGGACGGCCCGGGCGATCGGGACGTCGGCGAAGGCGTCGTCGAACGAGTTGATCAGGACCAACTTGCGGGTCGTCAAGTTGGTCGCGGTCAGGATCAAGGGGGGATAATAAAGGTCCTCGTCCTCCGGATGATCGCGCTGGAGCCGGCTGATCTGCCCGAAGGTCAACAACCGCTCCGAGGGCAGCGAATCCTGATAGCTCCTGAGCCGGGGCGAGGAGCGAATCCAGCCGTCGACGGCCCGTTCCATCCTCGCCCCGGAGAACAGGCCGTGGTGCTTACGGTGGGGCCAGACCGCGAGGAACACCCCCAGGAGGTCGAGGCAGGCCCGCGACCACCGGCCCGCCCTGGCCGCGACCCCGCCACCGGTCCGCGCGTCGCGCCCGGCCCTCGACTCGCCCGAGAGCCGCTCGATCCGCCCCGCCAGCGCGCGGAACCTGGCGAAATCGAAGGGGCGACCGGCCGGCTCGAACGGCCCGAGCAGGTCGATCAGGGTTTCGCGGCCTCCGGGCGAGCCCGGGCCGTCCACCGCGAGTTCGAGGAACCGGTCGCGGATCTGCTTGGGCGTCAAGCCGGCCCAGTAAAGCGTCGCCAGGATCGCCCCCGCCGAGGTCCCCGAGAGCGCCAAGGGCTCGATCTTCTGCCGCTCCACCAGCGCCGAAAGCTGGCCGAGCAGCCCCAAACCATACACCCCGCCCCCCTGGATCGCGATCACCGCGTTGCGGTCGAACTCGTCGGGTTTCGCTGGCATCGCGTTCGAACCCCGGGCCGGATAGGGAACATTAGTACACTAATGCGCGGATCATACCACGAGGCATAAGCCCGGGGAAGGGTATACCGGGAGATTCTCGCCGGATCTGGCGAAATGGCGACCCTTCCCTGATCCTCCGGCGGCGAGCGTGCCGCGATGGGGGGCGACGGCCGCCCGCCGGGGGGTCGCGGGGGCGAGGCGGGCCGGCCGACCTGGTCGTTTGACGGGGGTTTTCGGCGGGCTTATAATCGGGTGGTGTGGGGCAGGCTCTGGACGGAGCGGGCCGCTCCCGGCCGCCTTTCGGCTCGACTGGACCGGGGCCTTCGGCCCGGCTTCAAGAAGGCCGGGCGACCTGAGCGCGGTCCTCCGGCCGGGCTCGGGGTGGCGAGGGTCCGATCGACGGAGGGAGTTCACAACCGATGGTTGGATCGCTTCCCGCTCGCCTTCACCGGATGATCCCGACGCTGCTGGTCGGGCTGCTCGCGACGATCCCACCTCTCGCCCATGCCCAAGCCCCCGAACCGGCCGCCGAGGTCAACCTCGGCCAGTTCTTCCTGATCGAGGAGCCGATCGACAGCGAGGTCTTCGAGCGGATCAAGGCCGCGACCAAGCAGTTGATCGCCCGCTCGAACGCCCAGAAGACGGCCAGGCCGATCCTCGTCTTCGAGATCCGGCCGGGCCGGGCCCAGCCGGGCACCAGCGGCTTCGGCACCTCGTTCGAGCTGGCCAATTACCTGTCCACCGAGCTCGCCGGCGCCAAGCTGACGGTGGCCTACGTCCCCCAGCCGCTCAAGGGGTATGCCGCCCTGCCGGCCCTGGCCTGCGACGAGATCGTGATGGGCCCCGACGGGTCGATCGGGCCGATCACCCCCGAGGGGGCCGAGGTCCGGGCCGACTACCGCGACCCGATCCGCTTCCTCGCCCGCCGCAAGGGGCGCGAGCCCGACCTCTATGCCGGCCTGCTCGACCGCAACGCCGACCTCAAGGTCGTGACCACCGCCGACCGCCAGGTCCATTACGTGCTCAAGGAGAACCTCCCCGACTTCCTCAAGGCGAACCAGGCGGCCGAGGGGGACATCAAGCCGGCCTGGGAAGGCGGGACCCGCGGCGTCCTGGGCGCCCGGAGGGCCCGCGAGGAGGGGTTCTCCAAGCTCACCGCGGACGACCGGTCCGAGATCGCCAACGTCTACCACATCGGGTCGAGGGCCCTGGCCAACGACCCGACCCTGCTCGACGAGCCCAGGCCGGTCTGGATCCAGATCGAGGGGCGGCTCGACTCGGTCAAGGAGGCGTACCTCGTCCGGAGGATCGAGCAGGCCCGCCGCGAGCGGGTCAACCTCGTCTTCTTCCAGATCAACAGCCCGGGCGGCATGAGCGCCTCGGCCGACGCGGTCTCGGGCCTGATCGCCAACATCAAGGACATGAAGACCGTCGCCTACGTCGACGACCGGGCGCTCGGGGTGTCGGCCCTGATCGCCCTGGCCTGCGACGACATCGTCTTCCGCCAGGGGGCGCAGATGGGCGGGGTCCAGCGGCAGATCACCGGCAACAGCGGCCAGACCGTGGAGCTGAACGAAGGCCAGCTCGACGTCCTGACCAAGCGGGCCGAGGGCCTGGCGGGGGAGAAGGGGCACCCCGTCGCCATCGCCCACGCCATGATCGACCGCGAGGCCCGGGTCGTCCAGGCGACCGACGCCCGGACCGCCGCGCCGACGCTCGTGCTCGAGTCGCAGGTCCAGGCCGACCCGGGGCGGTTCCTCAACCCGGCCACGATCAAGGACCCCGGCCAGGCCCTGGTGGTCCGCTCGAACGAGGCGGTGAACTACGGGCTCGGCCAGGAGGTGGCCGACGTCGAGGACTTCAAGGCCCTCTACGGCCTCCGGGGGAAGACGATCCGGGTCGACGGGCCGACCTGGGTCGACACCCTGGTCACGACCCTCAACGACCCGTTCATCAGTTGGGTCCTCCTCTTCGTCGGCGTGTTCATGCTGATCCTGGAGATCAAGATGCCGGGCGTCGGCCTGCCGGCGATCACGTCGGCCCTGGCCTTCCTCCTGTTCTTCTGGAGCCGCTACCTCAGCGGCACGGCGGACCAGCTGGAGATCCTCCTCTTCCTGGTCGGCCTGATCTGCCTGGGCCTGGAGCTGTTCGTCTTCCCCGGCTTCGGCGTCTTCGGGCTGAGCGGGTTCCTCCTGATCCTGGTCAGCGTCGTGATGGCGAGCCACACGTTCGTCTGGCCGACCCAGGAATATGAGTACCGCCAGATGGCCGGGACCCTGTTCCAGATCATCGCCGTGATGGTGGGCGTGGGCGTGGCCGCGACCCTGGTGGGCCGGTTCATCCCATCCCTGCCGATCTTCAACCGGATGGTCCTCAAGGCCGAGCTCTACACCGGCGACGGCAGCGTCGACCCGGCCGACAAGCCGCCGGTCGTGGAGGGGTACGAGTCGTACGCCTTCCTGATGGGCGAGACCGGCCGGACGACCACGGTCCTCAAGCCCTCGGGCAAGGCGAGGTTCGGCAACCTGCTGGTCGACGTCAGGGCCGACGGCTATTACATCGACCGCGACGCGTTGATCGAGGTGGTCGACGTCCAGGGGCTCCGGGTGATCGTCAAGCCGGTCTCCTGACGCCCTCCCGGCGTCCAAGGCCCGGCCCCTCGAAGGGCGGATCGCTCCCGATGAGCACCTGGATCTTGCCCTTCGCGCTGCTGGTCCTCGGCCTGGTCCTCCTGGTCGCCGAGGACCTCCTGCCGACCGGGGGCGCCCTCGGCCTCCTGGCGGTGGCTTGCCTGCTGATCGTCCTGTACCACGGGTTCGTCGTCTCGATCGAGCAGGGGTTCCGCTACCTCGTCGCCGAGCTGGTCATGGTCCCGGCCGGGTATGGGGCGTTGGGCGTGCTGATCCGGCGGTCGGCGCTGGGCCGGTCGGCGTCGCTCAGGCCCCCCGAGCCCGAGGAGACGGGCGTGGCGCACGCCTCGGGCGACCTCGACCGCCTGGTGGCCCGGTCGGCCCTGGCTTTGACGCCGCTCCGGCCTTCGGGGATGGTCGAGCTGGAGGGGCGCCGGCTCGAAGCGGTGGCCGAAGAGGGGCTGATCGCCGCCGGGTCCGCCGTCCGGGTCGTCCGGGTCCGGTCGGGTCGGCTGGTCGTCCGGCCCGATGGCGACGCTCCGGGCCCCGGCCTGGCCTGAGCGGCCCTGGGGGTCGGCTGATCTCCCCCAAATCCGCGATTCCCGGCGGGGGGGTCGCTTGGGCGGCGGCCCGGCCTTAAAATTATCGGTTAGGGCCGGGGCGGTGCGCAGCGCCGCCGGGCCGCGACACTCCCCGCCCGGCCTCCGGGCGCATAAAGCATCACCCTGGACCGAGCCTCGACGACATCGCCGTCGTCTCATCGCGAGGAACCTATGTTCGATCCGATCGTCGCGCAGGTCCCGAACTCGGGCCCGCAAGTCCTCCTCCTGGGCCTGATCGCCGCCATCGGGTGCTTGGTCCTGGTGGTCGTCGTCCTGATGGCGAAATATTTCAACCTCTGGATCCAGGCCAAGTTCTCCGAGGCCCGCGTCGGCCTGCCGGACCTGATCGGGATGACGCTCCGGAAGGTCAACCCGAACATCATCGTCCGCTCCAAGATCATGGCCATCCAGGCCGGCCTGAGCGAGAAGGACGGCCTGACCACCCGGAGCCTGGAGGCCCATTACCTGGCCGGCGGCAACGTGCCCAACGTCGTCCGGGCCCTGATCGCCGCCAACCGCGCCGACATCCCCCTGTCGTACAAGCGGGCCGCCGCGATCGACCTGGCCGGCCGGAACGTGCTCGACGCGGTCCAGACCAGCGTCAACCCCAAGGTGATCGACTGTCCCGACCCGACCAAGGGGCGGCAGACGATCGACGGGATCGCCAAGAACGGCATCCAGCTCAAGGTGAAGGCCCGGGTCACCGTCCGGACCAACATCGACCGCCTCGTCGGCGGGGCGACCGAGGAGACGATCATCGCCCGGGTCGGCGAGGGCATCGTCACCACGATCGGCTCGGCCGAGTCGCACAACAAGGTCCTCGAGAACCCCGACTCGATCTCCAAGCGGGTGTTGGAGAAGGGCCTCGACGCCGGGACCGCCTTCGAGATCCTCTCGATCGACATCGCCGACATCGACGTGGGCGACAACATCGGCGCCAACCTCCAGGCCGCCCAGGCCGAGGCCGACACCCGGGTCGCCCGGGCCAAGGCCGAGGAGCGCCGGGCCTTCGCCGTCGC
>JAABUQ010004347.1_pt1 | contig 24266 bp, 23 predicted proteins | sample 5560001 | NCBI WGS metagenome assembly JAABUQ01 (sample SAMN10711888, study PRJNA513371) | rock metagenome | isolation source: Antarctica rocks | place: Antarctica: Victoria Land, Finger Mt nord | collected 2015-12-18
TGTGCGCGCTGATCGAGCCGCATTATCCCACCGGTGAAGGCGGACGGCCGCCGATCCTGCTCGAGCGCTTGCTGCGGATTTATTTCTTGCAACAGTGGTTTAATTTGAGTGATCCCGGTGTCGAAGAAGCGCTTTACGATATCGCCTCGATGCGATCGTTTGCGCAGATCGATTTGGGTAGTGCCCCGGTTCCAGATGAAAGGACGGTGTGTAGGTTTCGGCATCTGCTCGAACGCCACAGGTTGGGGCCGACGATCTTGCGCGAAGTCAATGCCCACTTGGCGAAGTCTGGCATCAAAGTCAGCAATGGAACGATCGTCGATGCGACGATTCTGCACGCGCCGAGTTCGACCAAGAACAGTACGGGAACGCGTGATCCTAAAATGCATCAGACGATGAAGGGCAACGAGTGGCACTTCGGCATGAAGGCGCATATCGGAGTCGATAGCCGGTCGCGAATCGTACATTCCTTCGTCGCCACGCCGGCGAATATCCACGATAGTCGCGTGCTGGCTGACTTGCTCCACGGTGACGAGACACGCGTTTGGGGCGATGCAGCTTACCGCGGGAAGACCGACGTCATTCGTCAGAAAGCGCCGTACGCAGCGGACTTCACGCAGCGTACTTCGTCCCGAGCCAAGAATATCACCGATCGCGAACGCGAGATCAATCGGAACAAGTCGCGAGTGCGCTCGCGCGTCGAGCACATCTTTCACGTGGTCAAGCGCATCTTCGGTTTCCGCGACGTTCGGTACCGCGGCTTGGCCAAGAACGAGCATCGGCTCTTTGTGACCTTCGCGCTGGCCAACCTGTACTTGAGTCGCCGCGCTTTGCTGGGGGCGTAGTGTCTCCAAAAGTCGACCGATCGGCGCTGTGAAGAACAAAGTGGGCCGAGGCAAGCGCGAAATCATGCCCGACACGCTCGACTCAATCCAGGACGACCAAACGCGGCACCCTTCATCAGAGCTTCCCTAGTTTGGACACTTGAGGAAAAGCAAAAGCTGGTAGACAGCGTTCTAAGCGAATTTCCCATTCCGTTAGTGTTGCTCTCTAAGCGTTCGGGAGATGCCGCGTCTTTTGACATTATCGATGGTCTTCAGCGCTTACATACCATAATCTCCTTTATCGAAAACGCATTTGCAACGAAGGACGGCCGGATATTTGATATTCAGCAATTACCCCGCGCCGTGCAGGCTGCGAAGGAAGATGGGCGCGGAGTTACAGCGGCCGAAGGCGCCGCACTGCTCAACGCATCCGAGTGTGCGGCGTTTTCAGAATACACTTTACCAGTAACGGTTGTTGAACGTGCAGATGGCAAATCAGTCATCGAGATCTTTGAGCGGATAAACTCATATGGGCGCCGGCTGAGTGAGCAAGAGCAGCGGCAGGCTGGTTTGAGCTCCGATTTCTCCCGTCTAGTGCGACAACTCAGCTCTGAAATTCGCGCCGATGTGTCAGAGGAGAACGTTCCCTTGTCGTTGATGCCCGAGATCAGTGTGCAGGGGGTCAAAACTGTTCACGGATACGGGATCAGCGCCGAGCACACATTTTGGTCGAAGCAGGGTATCCTGCATTTCAGTAGCTTACGCGACAGTCTTGACGAACAGATGGTCGCCGATATTGTTGCGTGTATTCTAAGGCAAGTCTGATTTAGGAAGCCAAATCTGGTACACTTGAAGCGATGGCTGATGAGCAGATGTCGTTTGCAAGTTCGAACTTCGACCGCTTCGCCAAGACGACGCGGCGAGCGAAGTTTCTCGATGAGATGGATCGCATCTTGCCGTGGTCGCAATTGTGCGACGTTGTACGCCCGCACTATCCTACAGGCGATGGTGGCCGGCCGGCGATCGATCTCGAACGCATGCTGCGCATTCATTTCTTGCAACAGTGGTTCAACCTGAGCGATCCCGGTGTTGAGGAAGCCTTGTATGAGAGCGTGTCGATGCTCAAGTTCGCACGAATTGATCTGGGCCGCGAAGGAGCGCCCGACGAGACGACTGTGTGTAAGTTCCGACATCTGCTCGAGAAGCATAAGCTCGGCGAGAAGCTCTTCGCGGCGGTCACTGCGTTTCTACGTAAAAACGGCGTCAAGGTCTCCACAGGCACCATCGTCGATGCAACGATTATTAGCGCGCCAAGCTCGACGAAGAACATCGACAAGCAGCGCGATCCCGAAATGCATCAGACCAAAAAGGGAAACCAGTGGCACTTCGGTATGAAGGCGCACATCGGCGTCGATAGCCGGACGCGTACCATTCACACCGTGGTTGCAACAGCCGCGAACGTGCACGACAGCCGAATGCTCGGTGAGCTCTTACATGGTAAAGAGCGCCGCGTGTACGGCGACTCAGCGTACCGCGGGCAACGCGAGGTGATCCTCGCTCATGCCAAGCACGCGCGTGACTTTACCAATCGCCGTGCCTACCGTAACAGTCCTTTGTCCGAAACGGATCGTGAGACGAATCGACGCAAGTCGGCTGTCCGTTCGTACGTCGAGCACGCGTTCGGCATTATCAAAGGCCGGTTCGGCTTCCAGAAAGTTCGCTATCGAGGAATTGCAAAGAACCTGAACCGGCTCAACGTACTCGCCGCGCTAGCCAACGTGGTGATTTGCAAGAAGAGATTGCTGCGGCTTTCCACGGCGTAGCCATGTCCAAATCCGCACCGACAAGGGCGAGACGCACCAACCTACACGAATCGATCAAAGCCAAACCGGGTAAAGCACGGAAACGGCTCCGAAGACGTGAAATGAAGCCCGCTAAATCAGGCTTGCCCTAAACAAGGAGCCGATACAGCGTTCACGCTTAGCCCTAAATCGCATATACTCGTCGGGTAGCAAGGACTACCGGAAATTCGAAGCGCTTTTATCGCAGTATGGCGAGGATGACCTGAAGCGAGACTTCCTTACCGTCTTTGATCGATTGCAAATCGCCTGCGATAACATCAAAGACGGGACCCTCCAAGCGCTTATATCTAGCGGCGCGCACAACAACGAAGTTCCAACTATATTCGCAGCGCTGTTCATAGCTTTTTATGAATTGGTAATTTTGAGACATATGGAGGTTCACGACTATCCAAAATTGGTTACTGCACTTGGTACGCTGCAGGTTACCACTCTGAGAAAGGCCATCGAGCCAACTGTAAGGCGTGCCAATATCAATTCCATCAAGGGAGCTATACAAGACGCCTTCGCAGAGAACGACGTCCGGGACATTCCCCTCGGTAAGCCCCTCGTATATACTGAGAATTCCCTCCGCCGGTCCCGCATTGAGCTTCCGCATTATGAATTCAAACAGGGCGTCCTTTCGCTCGGAAATGGCCGCGAGTTTCAGCTAAAGGCAGTGCAGGATATCATTGAGACAATTTGCGGCATGGCCAACATAGAGCCTGGCAGAGATTCGTACATCTATATTGGCGTTGCAGACAAGGCTGCGGACGCACAGCGCATTTTTCATCTCGATGGTGTGGAGGCTTTTGAATTTGAAGGGAGGTCGATCGTCGGGATCGATCGGGAAGCTAAGGTCTTGAAAATGAGCCTAGACGATTATGTGATGAGGTTAAAGGACAAAATTGCGAGCTCAGGATTGTCGAGTCATCTGCTCGAAAACGTACTTTCGAAGCTCGACTGCTTCGTTTATCATGGGAGGGACATTCTTCGCATCGTCGTGCCGGGGCAAGAAAAGATGTCCTTTTTGAAAGATCAGTGTTTTTCAAGGCAAGCTTCCTCCACGATCAAAGTGCCCGTGCAGTCTATTCCCGAGGTAGCGCGCCGTTTTCAATAATGCAGTCGTGGGTTGAGCTGCCACGGGTCTTAAGCCCGTTTCTAAGAGCAGATTTACTACGCGACGCAGCTGTTGCACAGGGACCATATCAGCTTCGTCACGCTGGGCTAGCTATCAATCTGCGTCTCCCGCCGCCCGGTGACGATGTACCGGATCTCAGGCCGAGATTCGCTAGAAATTTGCGGCTTCTGAGGTGACTACCGATCGGGTCTGTGCGAACTCGCTTGGTGTGAGATTTCCAAGCGAGCGGTGCGGCCGATGGAGGTTGTATTCGGTGCGCCAACTGACGGTCATTTCGCGGGCCTGCTCGAGCGTTTGGGACCAACTCGCGTTCAGCAGTTCTTGACGAACTCGACCGTTGAAAGATTCGATGAAAGCGTTATCTGTCGGCTTCCCTGGCCGTGAGAAGTCGAGCTCCACCTTGTTCCAATATGCCCATTGATCAAGTGCCTTGGAAACGAATTCAGAGCCGTTGTCACACCGAATATAGCGCGGTCTTCCACGCTCGGTAACGATGCGCGTCAGTACCTGGGCGACGTCGCTGCCCTTGAAGCCAGGTGCAACGTCGATTGCAAGGCACTCACGACTAAAATTATCGACTATGGTCAAGGGTCGGATTTTGCGGCCGTCGGCGAGGTTGTCGGCCATGAAATCCATCGACCAGGTCTCATTGACGGCGTCGGCTTTGGCGCGCTCGCGTATGACCACCGATTTACGGCGTCGTGGCGCCTTAAGCCGCATGGATAGGCCTTCTTCGCGATAGATACGATACACGCGCTTGCGATTGACGAGCCAGCCTTCGCGACGCAACAGCACGTGGATGCGGGGATATCCGTAACGCACGCGGGTTGCGGCGATCTCGTTGATGCGTGCGCGTAACGCCGGTACGTCGGTTTTAATCGATTTGTACTGCACCGTTGCACGACAGACCGCGATCACTCGACATGCGCGTCGTTCGCTGATCCGATAGGCTTTGCGAAGATACGGCAAGGCAAAGCGCCGGCGCATCGGCGCTACCATTTTTTTGAGATCACGTCCTGAAGCATCGTCTTATCGAGGCTGAGATCGGCGACAAGTCGCTTGAGCTTGGCGTTCTCCTCACGCAGTTGTCGCAGCTCGCGAATCTCAGCCGTTCCCATGGCGCCGAAGCGTTTCTTCCAAGCGTAGAACGTGGCTTCGGAGACACCGAGTTTGCGGACGATCTCGGCGACGGGCGTGCCTGCCTCGGCCTGGCGCAACGCGTGCGCGATCTGCTCGTCGGAGAAGCGGGATTTCTTCAAGGCGAACCCCTTTCGAGGGCGATGGTTCGCCGAAAAATCCTAGTTTACATCGGTCCGAGAAACCGGTTTACCGTCACTGCGGCCAGTCGCTCTCGACGTCTAAGGGCGTTATCAATCCCTCGCTGTGAAGCTTTGGCGCTACTGACGGCGTGACAAGGACGCTTCGCTGTGCGGCAGAAGCTAAACCTTAGAGGCCTCTTCGATCTCAAGATTCCCCACGCGGGTCAGCACTCGCACAGAGCACCCTGCTCCTGTAGCTCAGAGGCAGAGCGCACGCGATAAGCGCGGGGCCTGTTCAGCTAACGCAGGCTCGGAGCTTCGAAATCTCCCAACCGTCGTCGATGCGCAGCGAGATATTTCCGAAGTTTCTGGCGTCAGCCCTTGCGCCACGAGTGCGCGTCCGGCCGAGCAGAGCGCGCGCCGCTTCATCGTACGCCGTGGTCAGGCGGTTGCCTCAGGCAGGTGAAGGCGCGCAGGAAGAAGTCCTCGCCGCCGAAGTTGCCCGATTTCAGCGCAAGCGCGATCGGCGGGTCGTTGAACGTCGCGGTCCAGGGAACGCCCGGATCGATCTGTGGTCCAATACGAAGCGCGTCGACACCCAGTCCCTCAACGACGGCGCCCGAAGTCTCGCCGCCAGCAACCACGAGGCGCCGCACGCCGCGCTTCAGCAACCCGCGCGCGATCTCGGCGAGCACAGCCTCGACGTGCGCCGATGCTTCCTCAGCCCCGTACCGGAGCTGATTCTTCGCGACGCGTTGCGGCGTGTCGGACGCCACAATGAGGATGGGGCGTTCGGCGATCGTCGCGTCGGCCCAGGCGAGCGCTTCGGCGACGCATTCGCCCGGTTCGTCGAAGGAGCGTTCCGAAAGGTCGAAAACCGGCAGCCGTTCGTGCGCATACGCAATCTGCGCGCGCGTCGTCCGGGAGCACGAACCAGCAAGGATGGCCGCCGAGCCGAAGGTCGGCGGTAGCTCGTCGGCAATGCCGCGGCGGCCCAACCAGCCGTGCTGGCGATAGACCTCCGGCACCCCGAGCGCGACGCCGGAACCGCCAGCGATCAGAGGCAGTTCGGCATCCATCGCGGCCGCACTGAGCGCGCGCAGATCCTCGTCATTGGCCGCGTCGACGATCGCGTGGCGGATGCCATCGTGCGCGGCCTCGCGAATGGCTCGTGCGATCGCCGCCCGTCCCTGATGCACGGTTTCAAAGTCAATGCGCGCGACGCGGCTTGGCGTCTGCGCCTGTAACACCCGAAGAAGGTTCGCATCGCGCATGGGCGTGATGGGATGTTCTCGCATGCCAGTTTCCGACAGTAGGACATCACCTACGAACAGATATCCGCCGAAAACCCGACGCCCGTTGGTGGGGAGCGCCGGACAGTGGATTGTGAGCGGCGCACCTAGCCGATCGAGCAACGCGTCGGCCACCGGACCGATGTTGCCGGCTGCCGTAGAATCGAAGGTGGAGCAATACTTCAAGAAAATCGGGCGCGCGCCACGCGCCTGCAACGCCTGGAGCGCGGCGAGCGACTGTGCGACTGCCTCCGCCGGCGCGATGGAACGCGTCTTCAGCGCGACGACCAACACATCGGGCGAGCCATAATCGCGGTCCGTTCGCGGTTGGCCGATCGTCAGCACCGTTCGCATTCCGCCGAGCGCAAACGTGCTCGCAATGTCGCTCGCCCCAGTGAAGTCGTCCGCGATAACGCCGATCAAAACGCGCTCCCCCTCGTGCCTCATCGACCCAAGTTGGTTAGGAAGCCCTTCACGACCGTGTAGGCATGCTGCCGCATAGTCACTCGTTTCAGGCTTTTGCATGAATTCCATCGACAGCCACCCGTCGTAGCCTACCGCGTGCAGCGTAGCCAGGATGTCGACCCAGTTGAAGCTGTCCGAGCCGGCCGCCGAGCGATTCGAGTCGCAACCGAACAACCCTATGTGCCATCGACTTCCTCCTTGGCTCTTTCTGCGATCGTTATCATAGTGGGGCGGTGCGCAACAGTTTTCAAGGGGGGTGATTGGTATATCTCTCATTTGGTATCGACCGAACAATAATCCAGCGCATTACGCCGTTATGCACGTCGACGCGAGAAATTTTGCGAAACGCCTTGCGTATCACAGCTAGCCACTTTCCGACATCCGCTTCACTCGGGATGCATCTTCTTCTTAGAGAGCAAAGGCGACTTCTGCAAGCGGAATGATATTGAAAGGCGCGCTGACCAGAGGAAACGGTGTCGAAGGGGAACACTGCGCCGATCGCGCGGATGGTATGTGCGCTCTTCACGTCCAACCCGGGACGGGTGCTTACTGAACTCGGCTCGTTTCTCCGTCCGCGAGGCACAATTCCGTTATGCGCAGTCCAGCATCGGTTATGCGTGACGGAAACGCGTCCTTGAGTCCCTCTTCGTGGATCGGAATGACCCGTTTCGACTCGCGGTGGACGAGCTCGAGCATCTTATCGGTCGTAAGCAGCAGGTTTGTCTGGCTACCAACGGCCAAACCGATAGGTACATAACTTGCTTCGCCAGGATCTCGACCACGCACGTTCTCGAAGCAGTAGACCAGATCGCCAGCAAGAATCCACGCGTCCTCACTTTCGCGTTTGCCATCATTGCGAACTACAACGTACATGCAGCCCCACGTGTGCGTATCCAATGCGGCATAGACGTCGATGTTAGGGAGCACGTCGGCTCGGTCGCCGTTGATTAACACGAGCCGGCCCTGCCGGGCGAGATCGACGGTTCGCATGATGTCTCCGGGATCAGTCGCCAGCATGAGCCACTTGAATTCGCGCGGTAGCGACATCGCCCACACCCATTTCGAAAGCTCCAGTTCTTGAATGTAGAACGTCGCGTTCGGGAAGTCGTCGATTCCGCCGAGGTGATCGAAGTGCGCATGTGTGACGAAGACCGTCGACACGTCCTCCGGCGTAACGCCACACTGCGCCAGAACATCCTTCGGTGAATGCCAGTTGTCGACGCCGAAGTTGTTGGCCATGATTGCGCCATAGTCCTTATTGTTGTATCCCACGTCGACCATCGCGACGTGATCCTTGTTCTTTATCAGCACATAACAATATGGTAATTTGCGAAAGCCCTCGTTGTGAGCTCCGTAGATGATTCCGCTGATATGATAATTCCTTACAAAACTGTACTCGAGGACCCAGATTGAATAATCGCTCATCGTTAGGTTCCTTATTTGACATCTATCACTGACGCAGATGGCGGATTCATAACGGCCGGATGACTCGCACAGCAACCCTGCGCAAAGGCGATGACCTCAAAGCCCGGCAGGAGGGCGGCGGCTTGCTGCAGGTGGGCATATCCCCTTTGCAAGGGTTGCAAAGCATCGTCGATGTTTCGGCAATTGAAAGCATATGCTGCGATTTCGTTTCCGCAGTGTTGTAGCGCCACGCCGATCAGGTCGAGCGCAAGCAGAAGGTGATAATGTTGGTGTCGTGCTCGTTCGGGCACACCGACGCAGTGGAGGTTCGCCGCCGCCTCGGCGTACGCGGCCCTCGCCGCCGCGAGCACTGCGTGTTCTGGCGTAATGGATTTGACGCCGGACGCGGCCAGGACGAGGAGGCCAGCGAGTTGACCCGTGGCCTGCCGCAGACGATCGAAACCTTTGCGCGATGCGAGGACGTACGCAACGGTGGCGCGGTCTAGTTCCGTGGCGCCGACCGGGCTAGTGGATCCGCGAAAGTCCTCTCTTTCCGATGCCGATAAAGTGGCCCCCGCTTCGGGCGTGGAAATCGTCGGTGCGATACTGTGATCGATTTCCATCACGGGCCCATTCGATTCAACGTCGAATTCCGTACGATCAACCTACCCGGTATGAAGACCGTCTTCGGTTTCTGCACGCTCTGCAACGATGGCATTGCAAGAAGCTCGACGGCCTTGTTGACCATCTCCCCGACGGGCTGACGCACCGTCGTTAAGCTGTAGGATGGCCATTCCGACATCCGGATATCGTCGAATCCGACGACGGAAAGATCCGTGGGTACGCGAAGAGCCGATTCTTCACGAATGGCATCGAGGCCGCCAATCGCCATGATATCGTTTGCGAAGAAAATCGCGTCGGGGACGATGGGCGCGCAAACAAGCCGTAGAGCAGCGGTTCGCCCTGCCTCGTAGGTATAGTCGTCGCCGCCCTCCTTAGTTACGACAGGCACATTCATTTCGGAAAGTCGCTCGACGAAGCCGCGTTCTCGATCCAGATTTGTCGTGGTATCCGGCCGACCGGCGACGAAAGCGGGACGCCGGTGTCCGGTTTCGAGCAGATAGTCCGCGATTGCTCGGCCACCGGCGTAGTTGTCGCAAGAGATTGCGTGCACGTGCGCCGACGGTACATAGCGATTGAGCAGGATAACCGGCGTCCCGCGCTCGGCGCACGCGGTCGCCATACTCGAGGAGACCGTGGATGAAGTAATGATCACGGCGTCCACTTGATATTGCAGCACGAGCGGCAGCTCGTCATCGACATCCTTCCCGGGCGGTACGTTGAAGAGAAGCGTCTGAAGGCCGTTGTGCTGAAGTGCCTTCGTAAGCTGCTCAAGGACTTCGGGGTAAAATGGATTGGTAAGGTTCGCCATCACGATGCCGATGATGTTCGTACGACGCGTGATAAGGCTGCGCGCGATTACGTTCGGTTCGTAACCGAGTTCCAGCGCCGCTTTCATCACGCGGTCGCGTGTTACGGCAGCAATGCTGGCATCCTCAGTAAAGGCCCGCGACACCGTAGATTGCGAGACGCCGATAAATCGCGCTACGTGCTTGGCCGTAATCGATCCCATCACCGTGTCTCTTTCGCGGGATCGCACAGGCACACTTTCGCACTAGTGGGAGAGGGCAGTTGCCTGGTGTCGCGCGAACCGACGCACACGGAGATCGGCCTGTGCTTTGTGACCCGCGAAGTTTTCAATTTCGCACAATCGCGAACAATATTCGCCGATGATGGTGCTGGCTTCCTCAGTACAACGCTGGTATGTGACCGTCTTGGTAAACTTGCCAACCCACAGGCCGCCCGTATAACGTGCTGCACGTCTTGTAGGAAGCGTATGATTGGTGCCAATAACCTTGTCGCCGTATGCGACGTTGGTCTCTTTGCCGAGAAAGAGCGCTCCATAATTCGTCATTCGATCCAGGAAATATTTCGGATCGGCGGTCAGGATTTCGACATGTTCGGAAGCGATGCGGTCGGCCTCTTTCACCATCTCCTCGTCGTTTTCGCATAAGATGACCTGGCCGTAGTCGCGCCAGGCGACGCTTGCAACATCCGCCGTTAGAAGCGTCTTGAGTTGCCGATCGATTTCCTCGCCGATGTTCTTTGCCAGATCTTCGGACGTCGTAAGCAAGATTGCTGGCGACGTGGACCCGTGTTCGGCCTGACCAAGAAGATCCGTCGCGCACATCTCCACATCGGCTGTATTGTCCGCAACAACAAGTGTCTCCGTGGGACCGGCGAGCAAATCGATCCCGACTCGTCCGAAGAGCTGTCGCTTTGCCTCAGCGACGTACGCATTTCCAGGTCCGACCAGCATGTCGACTGCGAGAATCGAACCGGTGCCGAGAGCCATAGCTGCAACGGCCTGGATTCCGCCCAAAACGTAGATGTCATCGGCGCCGGCAAGCGACATTGCGGCGACTGTCGCCGCCGGCGGCTGCCCATCAAGGGGTGGCGTGCACGCGATGACGCGCTTGACGCCGGCAACGCGCGCCGTCAAGATGCTCATGTGCGCTGAAGCGACCATCGGATAACGGCCGCCTGGAACGTAGCATCCAACGCTGTTCACAGGAATGTTCTTCTGGCCCAGGTGAACGCCCGGGATAGTCTCGATTTCGATATCGCGAAGCGTGGAAAGTTGCGCTTCGGCGAATCTCCGAATCTGCGCTTGCGCGAAACGGATGTCATCGATGGTTTGTTTGGGCAGGCTGTCGATGAGTGCATTGATCTGCTCGCCGCTCAAGCGGAAGCTCGCCGGTTCCCAACGGTCGAACTTCGCCGAGAGGTCGCGAACTGCGGCATCACCGCGCTGTGCGACGTCTTCAAGGATGCCCTCGACCGTCTGACGCACCTTTACGTCGGCCTCGTGCTTTTCCGCGTCGCTGATGCCCTTCTTCAGATACTGAACCATTGCTTGGCACTCCTCATCGTAAGTTGTACACTTGCGCGACGTCGACCGTTGAGCGCTTAGGGCTTTACGGTTGCGGCGATCTTGGTGAGCCGGTAGAGATCCTTTGGTGCGGGACAATCTTCGCAATTGATGCCCGGCTCAAGCGGTGCAACCGCTAATTGTGTTGGCAGGGGCTGAGTGCTCATGCCGACTGTCGGCGTGCCGCTCAGAGCGGACTTCAGCGAGATCTCCGGCACCAATTGAGCGTTGAAGACCTCGGTGACAAACGAATCGGGTACCTTACCTTCGGGGAAGGTATTGCAGCCGTTTTCAAATCGGTCGCCTTTGCACAACTTCACTTTGTCGGCTGGCACCCACGGCAACGGATACTGAACGTCGTGAGTTGCGAACGACTGTTTCTTTGTCAGCATCCCCATCATCAGCTTAAAGGCGTAGCCGGCCGTCGCGGGGGGCGAGCCTGACGAGACACCACGTAATCCACGTTTCTGCAACGCCGGATTGGCAAGCGCGAGCCGAAAACCGTTGGAATTTTCGCCTGTGATCGCGACAAGCTTTTGGCGATTAGTCGCAAGCAAGGCTTTAACCGCGCCGTCCTCACCTGCCTGAGCCCAGATCCCATCCACGTCCGGGTGAGCGGCGAGCGCCTTCGCCGTCTCCGACTGCGTCGTCTGGTCATCCCACATCCCGTAGTATTCGGCGACAACCTGAATGCCGGGATATTTCTTGAACACGCTCATTGCGCCATCGTAGTGGCGCTTATCGACGGAGTTGCCGGGCACGCCACGGCTCAAGAAGATCTTCCCCTTGCCCTTTAGCAAATTCACTAGCGCCTGCGCGGTGTTTTCTCCAAAGCCGGCGGTAATGTAGCTAACGTTATACGCGCACGGTTCGGTGACGGTGGCGTCGTACATGAAGAATGCTGTACCTTTTTGGCAGCCTTTTCGAATCGTGCGGTTGAGCCCCGTGGGCGAGACAGGGAAGCTGATGATCCCATCCGCGCCAGCAGCGATCATGCTTTCGTAGGCTGAGATCTGGGCCTGGACTTCGGTTCCGGAGATGACCTCTTTGAGGTCCACCGTTTTGTTGTAAGGCGGCGTCGCAGCGAGTGCTTTGACGATGTTGGCGGCCTCGCTCTGCCAAGAATTGCCGCTGTAGCTCAAGCTTAAAAAGATCTTGTATTTTTTCTGCTGCGCCTGGGCGTGGCCGCTCGACGTCATAAGCGTCGTCACCGCCACCATTACGATAGCGCTCGCCAGTAACCGTGGGTTCCATTTCATTAGGCCTGTCCTCCGTCTAGTTGCGATTTCTGCGTTCGTGAAGCCCGGTCAAACCGTCCAAAAATTTGTTCTCGCATGAGCAGCACTGCGATCAGAATGACCGCACCGTAAATGACGGTGCGCCATCCCTCAGCGATCGCGAGCGCGGAAATGATCGTTGAGATGGTGGTCAGCAGAATTGAGCCGCCAACCGTTCCGAGATACGTGCCGCGTCCGCCGAGGATCGACGTTCCACCGATGACGACGGCGGCGATGGATGGCAAGAGATATGCCTGGCCCATCGTCAGCGTCGCGCCGCCGGCATAACCGACCATCATCACGCCGGCGATGCCGCTAGATGCTCCGGCGATTGCGTACGTTGTTATAGTGAGGCGGCGGACTGCGATCCCAGCAATGTAAGCTGCCACCTCACTGCCGCCAAGCGCGTAGAGTTTGCGGCCGAAGGGTGTTCGAGACTGGAGGGCCGTGCCGCCCACCGCTGCAGCGATCATGACGTAGATGATGAAGGGAACGCCGCCGAACGTGCGTGTGAAGAGGGCCGCTAACAAAGGTGATGCCTCTCCCCGCGGCGTGCCTTGAGTGAAGCCAAGACAGGCACCGTAGACGATGAGACCGCTTGCCATCGTCATGATGAACGGAGGCACGCGAAAGTACGTGATGCCGAACCCGTTCGCCGCTCCGACGAACGCCGTGACGATAAGGACGACCGGAATGGCCCAGACGAGATTCGCCGTCGATGAACCCGCCCATGTGAAGATCAGCACGCCTCCGAGCGTCATGACCGACGCGACGGACAGATCGAGGCCGCCGAGCAAAATTACCAAACCCTGCCCGAATCCGGCAACCATAACGAACGACGACAGAACGAGAATTGCGCGCGTTTGATCCCAGCCGCCGAAAGCCGGACTTATCAAACGCGAGCTCAGGATGAGAACTGCACAAGCCGCGAAAATGCCGAGCGTGATCCATGTCTCGACGTCAACCGTGCCGCCTTTCGACCCCGCTCGACCGCGCGTTTTCGGCTCGGTCAACGCCGGCTGCGTCGCGTTCTCCGTGTCGAGCATATCAGCGTCTTCCAGCGTGAGCGAACCGTGCCGACAACGCCGCGATTAGCACGGCGACGATCATAATTGCGCCCTGAAATATCCCCGTGTAAAACGACGAGACGCCTGCGGTGAAAAGGACCTTTTGCAAGAGCATCAGCGTCGCGGCGCCGACCATCGATCCGATCACGCCGCCGCGACCGCCGGCAAACGATGTTCCGCCGATCGCGATGGCTGCGAACGTTTGCAAAAGAAACGGGTTTCCAGCATTGGGATTACCGGTTGCCGTTTGCGCGCTCAACATGTAACCTGCCACGCCGTAAAATACTCCCGCGGTGCAGTATGCAAAAAACTTCGCGCGAACGACATGTATTCCAGCGAGCGACGCTGCTGTCTCATCAGCACCGACTGCGTACAACGCGACGCCGGCGTCAGTACGCTTAATTGCAAGCCAAATGGTGATAAGGGCGGCGGCGATAAGCCCGGCGACGGGAAGAACGCGTGTGATCGTGCCAGTTAATGCGTCCGTAACGAAATCGGGAACCGTACCGCCTGGCGCATCTCGGATCAAAAGCGCGATGCCAGAACAGATGATCATGGTACCAAGTGTCGAGGCTATGGACTGGAGCCCCATCCGAGCAACGAGGAAACCATTCACGGCACCCACGAGCAACCCGATGAGAACGACGATCGCGAGACCTTCGAGGGAGCCCGCGAAACTGTTGTGGACGTCCGTTGCTAGAATGACGTTCGCGATCGAGATCACACCCGCTACCGAAAGGTCAAAGCCCCGGGTTAGAACGACGAATGTGCCCCCTGCCGCCGCGATCGCAAGTGGGAGTGCGTTGTTGAGCAAATCGGTGTTCTGCGATACGGACAGAGCAGCGGGTTGCGTGATGACGTAAAGGACGTACAGCAACGCATAGAGCACGGCGATGATAAGGGTGCCATTGCCTAGAGCCTGCCGCAGCCGCTTCTCCAATTCGGTCTGCGGAGCGCGCGACGTCGCACTCATACCGACGATAACGTTCAACGCGCGACCTCCGATCCTACGGCTTCGCGGACGGCATGCCCCGTCGCCATGGCGACTAACGTATGCTCGGACATTTCGCTGTGAGCCAACTCGCCGATGATGCCGCTTCGGTAAATCACGAGGCAACGGTCGACGAGGCCTACGAGTTCAGGTATCTCCGTCGAGTACATTAGGACGCTCCCACCTGCCGCCGCGAAGCGTCGAATGACACCGTAAATGATCTGCTTCGTCCCGACGTCGACGCCGCGCGTGGGATCGAACATCACGAGGACCTTGGCGCCGGAGAGAAGCACGCGTCCAAGGACTGCCTTTTGTTGATTTCCCCCAGATAGTGCGGACAGCTTCATGCCGAGATAGCGCGCGTTAAGATCGACGTTTTGCGACTCGGCGCTCACGCGATCGCGTTCGCGCCGAAAATCGATTAGTCCCCAGCGACGAAGCTCGTCGATGATGGAGAGCGACATGTTCGCGGACGTGCTCATTCCGAGGAACGCGCCCTCGGTCTTGCGCTCTTCAGGCACGAACGCGATTCCTGCGCCCGTGTTAATGGCGTTCGCCGGCGAGCGAAACCGTCGCTGCTGGCCGCCGACTTCGATCGCTCCCCCTTCGATGGCATCGACCCCGCCTAGCATGCGGAAGAGTTCGCGTTGGCCTTGCCCCTCAAGCCCCGCAACTCCAAGAACCTCGCCGTCGTGCAGATCGAAGCTAACGTCGGAGACGTTTCGACCATCCAGATGCCGCACGCGCAGCGCCTCGCGGCCAATTTTGGGGCCGTGCTGCGGCTCCTCAATGACTGCTGCGCTCGGCGAGACGCCGACCATCATGCGGAAGATCTCTTCATCACGTGTCGATCCCAGATCAACCGTTTCGACGCTGCGGCCGTTACGAAGAACCGTTACGCGTTGACAGAGCCGGCGAACCTCGATGAGCCGATGAGAGATGTATAGTACAGCCGTTCCATCCTTGCGGAGCGCTTCGATCAATCTAAAGAGCCATTCGGGTTCGGCTAGGGCGGCCGTCGGTTCATCCAAGATCAGCACGCGCGGGTGCTGACTAATCGCTCGCACGATCTCGACGCGTTGTTTTTCGGCGAGAGAAAGCGTCTCCACAAGCGCAGCAGGGTCGATCTGGGCAGCGCCGTATCGTACGAGCGTCTCTCGGCCGCCTGCGATGACGGCCTTTCCTGAGTTCAGCCCAAAGGTGCCTTTCGGCAAGCGCGGCAGCAGCAGGTTCGCCGCGACTGATAAGTTTGGGAGCAGGCTTAGCTCTTGGAAAGCCGTTGAGACGCCGGCAGCGCGTGCATCGCGGATGCTCTGCGGACGGTACACGCCTCCGCCGAGCATCATGTCACCCGTGTCGGGAGCTACAACGCCGCTCAGGATTTTAACGAGCGTCGATTTCCCTGCTCCATTTTCACCGACCAGTCCGCGCACCTCGCCGCGTGCGACCGAGATCGAAACGCCGCCGAGCGCCACCGTCGCACCGTAGCGCTTGAGGACGTCCCGCACCTCTAGCACCGAGTCGGCCACATTCTCCGTCATTGCGCCGTCCATCCGCCGTCAACGCGGAGGGACGTTCCGGTGACGAGGGCGGAAGCGGGGGAAGCGAGATAGAGAACGGCACCGACGACATCGTCGACCGTCCCGATCCGTCCCATAGGTATACGGTCCCGAACGTATGCCGCGAACTCGCTTCCACGAAAAAATGGCTGCGTCAGCTCGGTCTCGATGAAGGTTGGTGCTACGGTATTAGCGCGAATTCCAAGTGGCGCGCGCTCGATTGCGATGGTCTTGGTGAAACCTTCCAGAGCATGTTTCGTGGCGCAATACACGGAGCGATCGCGCAGTGCCACGTGACCGGCCTGTGAAGAGATATTGACGATTGAACCGGGCGTTCCCAGTTCGATCATGCGACGCACCGCCGCCTGCGTGAAGAAGAACGGCGCTTTCATATTGAGGTCGAACAAAGATTCGTAGTTCGGCTCCGTCACCTCGAGGAACGGTAGCGGTATGTTGCCACCCGCGTTGTTGATCAGCACGTCCAGCCGCGGAAGACTCGCAAGGGCAGCGGAAGCGCCATCGAGGTTCGTCACGTCGCATTCGATGATGTGGGCGACACGACCAAGCGACATTATCTCATCCGCCGCCACCTGGAGATCGCTGCGCGTCCGCGCCACGAGCGCCACATCGGCCCCCGCGGCGGCAAGCGCTCGAGCGCAGCCGCGGCCGATGCCGCGACTTGCTCCCGTCACGACTGCGAGCGAGCCGTCCAGGCGGAAAGCGGAGGACGCGGAGCGATCCCGTGTCATCATCGAAGCGTCGCTCATCCTTCTGTAGCCGCCGATATTTCGCGCTCGGAAGAATCGGAATGTTCATTTTCGCGACGTTGAGTTGCCAGCGTCATCAGACGCCGGTCGCGCCACTGCGTTCGCTCGGTAAGCCGACGCCGCGGTAGCAAAATTCGACGTTGTCGTTCGACTTCGGCGATGAGCTCGTCGCTCCAGGCTTGAGGCGGCGCGTCGGAAGTCGCGATGCGCTCGTAGAGAGGGCCGAGCCGCCTCGCATAATCGGCGACGCCTCCGGGTGCATTGAGGTCGATTGTTTCGAACGGCCCCATGAAGCTCCAGCGCAAACCGAGCCCGTGGGAGACCGTGAGGTCCACGTCCTCGACCGTCGCATATCCTTCTCCGACGAGGTGCCACGCTTCGCTCAGAAGCGCTCCCTGGAGCCGGTTGAGAATGAAGCCTTCGATCTCACGCGCTAGCAACACCGGCACTTGCCCGACGTGCTGCATTAGCCGGTGCACGGCCTTGAGCGAGGCTGGATCCGTCCAGGGCGCCGGAACGAGCTCGACGACGGGAACGAGATAAGGCGGGTTCACCGGGTGCGCGACCAAGCAGCGCTGGCGACAAGCGACGTCCGCCGTGAAGGATGATGCCGGAATCCCGGACGACGAACTGCCAACGACCGCAGTCGGTCCCAGTACGGCGTCGATCTCAGCGAAGACGGCTTTTTTGATAGCGACGCTCTCAAACACGCTCTCCTGCACGTACGCCGCATCGGCAAGAGCATCAGCGAGACCGTTACTCACCACGACATGTGCCAGGGTGGCGTCTGGGTCGGCGATGAGGTTGTGCCGAGAGAGTTCGGCGAGATTTCCCGCGATTCGTTCACGGGCGGCATCCGCGACACCCGACTCAGAATCATAGAGAGCGACCTGATAACCGGCGCGAGCGAAAACAATCGCCCAGCCACTGCCCACAAGTCCGCATCCAACGACGGCGACGCGGTCGCTCACCGTTGCAATCGGCCGTTCGGACCGAACGGAACGTCGGCAGGCGAGGTCACGATGTCATCTTGCTGCACCGTTTGCACCCTAAAGAAGCACGAACAGTCGAATCTGCAAGGTACGCGGGGAATGATCGCGCCGGAATTCTGTGCCGAACCGAGACTCTTCGAGAAGCGATGCCTTGCATACGCATGCAAACATTCCTTCAGTAGAGCAGCTGAGAGATTGAAGTCGGTACGAGTTGCGCCGACAGCGCCTTTCGTGCCGATTTGCCAGTTCACGCGAGTCGGCGCCGTATCTAGATTTGTAAGCGTAGGAATGGGGCGAGGCATCGACCCGGCCGCTCCTTGGACTTCAGCGGCAAGGCTGCGAAGACTCGTCGAAAACCGCTCGGGCGCCAACTCTTCGAGGCGTAAGCAGTGCGCGCGTGCTCTACCCAGAAGAAGCGCGTGGACGGCTGGCGAGCGTGATCGCCGGAGGCAGCATCTCAACGAGTTGCGGTCCCAGCACCCATGGCGGCGTCATTTCATCCGCGAGCCGCGCACCATCGAGCCGTAGGCCAACTCCGATCGGCTTGGCCATCTTCGCGGCGTCTAGCAAATCCCACGCGGTTCAGCTCGACGTCCCCTCGCCAACCTGAATACCCTGCCAAGCGAACACCGACCGGAGTTCATCGCCGCTGCTCCTGCACGAGCTGCACTCGCTTCACGTCGCGGTCGCCGGCCACGTCGCCTACCACGCCGCGGGCGTGGAATCGGTGGATAAGCGCTTACGTCCGTTGGGCGCCCCAGAGTCGCTTAGATACTCATCGGCGCCGTAGCGGTTATACCGCGTTTATCTCCACCGGAGTGATATGCGCCAGACATCGAGATGGCAGCTGGTGTGCAATGGAACTCATCCACCAATTCGCTGTGCCAATGCAGCGTCCGGTCTTCATGAAGACGCGCGGTCGCGACGGCGCACGCAAGCCTTCGCACGACGCCGCGGGAGGCGTACCGTGCCAGCGTCGGGATGGCGCTAGCCGACGAATGTGCCACCTCGGTGCAATTGTCGCGCTGCATCATCATCGTCATAGACTCCTCGGCCGCGCAACTCACCGTCGCGCTCTTGGATGCCTACCTCGATCTAAAGGCGCGCGCTGTTATAGGGGTGCGCCTTACTTCAGCTCGTTCGCGAACACGGTCTGTCTGATCGTGGGCAGCACTTGACTGATGTTGTCCTTCGAGACGATGATGATCGGCACGAGCTGCTGCTTCGAAGGCGTCTTGCCTTCGAAGTGATCGTAGAGCGCCTGCATCGAACGAGCGCCCATGAGATACGGCTGCTGCATTCCCGAGGCGATGATCGTGCCGTCTTGGATGAGTTTCACGAAGTCAGGGACCCCATCGAACGCGGCCAGCAGGACGCTGCCCTGACGGCGGCTTGCCTGAAGCGCGCGCACCGCGCCGAGCGTCGGCGTGTCGGTCTGTACGAAGATGCCGTGCAAATCGGGGTGCGCCGTGAGCATATCCTGCACATAGCGGAACGTCTCATCGGCGGTGTAGGTCTGCATTTGGTCGAGCGCTACTTCCTTGATGCCGCCCTCAGCCAGCGCTTTGCGAAAGCCGGCTGTGCGCGCCTTTCCGTTATTTCGCGCGAGCGAGATCGTGACCAGACCGACCGGGCCAGAGCTCCACTTCTTCGCCTTTAGATCGGTGACGAGCTTCTTGCCGACGTCGTAGGCGCCGCGTTCATTGTCGGAAATGATGAACGATACGTACTCGCCCGAGGTCGTGCCGATGTCGGCGATGACGACCGGAATCTTTGCCTGCGCCGCTGCGCTAAGGACGGACGGCGCGGTCGACGAGTCGGTCGGCGAGATCATGATCCCATCGACTTTGCGCGCGATGGCGTCCTGCGCGTTTTTGAGCTGCGTCGAGGCGTCGTTGTGCGAGTCGTACGTTTGAACCGTGTCACCGTGCTTTTTCGCCTCGTCCTCGATGCCTATGGAAAGATACCGCCAGAACGGAAGATCGAGTCCCGGCGTTAGGTAAGCGAAATGCCGCTGCTTCGTCTGTGCGGTCGAGGCCGGCCCCAGACCGACGACGAGGCCGACCATCACGAGACACGCGACCAGACGGCCGATAGAATGAGCAGTCTTTAGCATTTGCATGGGCGATGATTCCTCTCTGCGTTAGCTTCTGCGCGAACTCAACACCCGCTCGGCGAGCACCGCCACGATGATGATCGATCCGATTGCGGTTCCCTGCCAATACGGCGAAACGTTAAGAAGATTGAGTCCGTTGCGGATGAGCACCATGATGAAGACGCCGATGAGCGTACCGACGATCGACCCGCGACCGCCGAACAGGCTCGTTCCACCGATGACGACTGCCGCGATCGTGTCAAGCTCCAGTCCCGTCCCGGCAATCGGATCGATCGAAAGAATCCGCGCCGAGAGAAAGATGGCCGCCACGGCGCTGAGCACGCCGGCGACCACGTACGGCAAGATGCTGTAGCGATCGACCTGGAGGCCGGCGACACGCGCCGCTTCGGCGTTGGATCCGATGGCGTACAGCGTACGCCCTCCCTTTGAACGGTTCAGAAACAGCCACGCGGCGACGTAGAGCACGACGAGCGCAACGAAGTTAAACGGGATTCCAAAGAGTGTACCGCTCGCAAGCACCCCGAAACCCGGGGGCACCGACGAAATCGAGCTCGCGCCGCTGAGCACGTACGCTTGGCTGCGAGCGATCGACATCATCCCAAGCGTCACCACGAACGCCGCCACGCGACCTTTCGTGATTATCACGCCATTGATGAAGCCGGCAGCGGCCCCCGCGAGCAGCGCAGCAAGGATTGCGCCCGGGACGCCGGCGTGTACGAACGAAAGACCGAGGACGATCCCCGTGAACCCGACGAGCGAGCCGAGTGACAAGTCGATGCCGGCGGTGAGAATCACAAACGTCTGGCCGACCGCCGCAATTCCCGTAACCACGGATTGATCCATGACGTTCGAGAGGTTATTGAGGGTGAGGAAGTACGGTGAAACAAGCGATAGGATCACCGCGAGCACGATAAGCAGCACGAGCATCCGCAGCTCGAGGCGTCCGCCACGCAAGAGTCCTTGCATGGCATTCGCCGACCGCGACCTAACCGTTTCTGCGCGCCCCGCCATGCGGCCGTCCTCTCTGTTATATCGCCTTGGTGAGCGGAGCTTCTTCGTCCATCGCGTCGTCGATCGCGCGCCGGACAAACGCCGGCGATGGTTGCGGCGCCGTCACGGCGAGCGTCAATCCCACGCTCCCCAAATCGTGGCCGTGATGACCGAGGATCGGAAGGATTAGCGTCGCGCCACCGCTCTCGTCCGCGACGAAGACGTCCTGGCGCCGCTGTGCGAGCGCCCGCGGGATTCTAGTTTCGGCGATCGGCGGAAAGCCGCCGCGCGCGAAGCCAAGCTCCACGCGATCCGCGCCGCCAACGCTATCGAAACAATACATGCGCTCCCGCTCCACGTAAACCCAAAAAGCGACTCCACCGAAGCGCTCAGCAAGCGCGCTGAGCGCGCGGTGCGTTCCCTCGGCGGAGGTCCGCGGCGCGGCAAACATCGCGAGTTTCTCGACGTCGACATAGGCGGACGGGATGTCGGTGACGTCCGTGCCGTCGCTCACGACTACGATGCGGTCGGATAGCCCGAGCACCTCCTCGAAATCGGAGGAGATAAGGACGATGCCGACGCCGCGCGACGCGACTTCTCGCAGTAGCGCATAGATGCTGCTGCGCGTTCCGATATCGACCCCGCGGGTCGGTTCATCGAGGATCAGCGCTTTAGGACCCAGCAGGAGCCAGCGGGCGAGCACGATTTTCTGCTGCATCCCGCCGCTGAGCGTGAGTATGTTGGCACGCAGGATGCGCTCGTCGGAGAATCCGAGTTCCCCCAACAACCGGCTAACGTCGGCGGCGCGCTCGCCGTACGGCAAGCCGAAGCCTCGATTCTTACCCAGCTCCGCAAGCATCACATTCTCGCGTACGGAAAAGTCTGGTACGAGCGCCTGACCACGGCGGTCCTCAGGGATAAAACCGATCCCGGCGCGTACCGCGTCGATCGGCGCACGTGCGCGGAATGGCCGTCCCGCGAGTCGGATCGTACCGCGCGCAAGCGGCCGAAGGCCAAAGATCGCCTCGGCAGTTTCGGAACGACCTGCGCCGACAAGACCAGCGAGTCCGACGATTTCTCCGGGACGCACGATGAACGAGACGTCCCGCACGCTGGGCGGGGCGCCAAGGTGCTCTACGACGAGCACCGGAGGGCCGGTCACGAGTGCGGTGTCAACGGTTGCCACCGGAGCGGCCGAGCCAACGGCCTGCCCGCGCCCGTAGATATTGCTGAGCTCGAAGCCAACCATCGTCCGAACCAGCTCGGCCTGCGTGATGTCACGGGTATGCAGTGCAGACGCAACGGTCCGGCCTTCGCGCAAGACCGTGATCCGGTCGGCGATCGTGAAAATCTCTTCGAGCCGATGGGAAACGAAGACGATCCCCTTATGCCGTTCGGCAAGACCGCGGATAATATCGAAGAGTCGGTCCGCCTCGCGCGGAGAGAGTGACGCCGTCGGTTCGTCGAAGATGATGATCCGCAAGTCGAGCGCCAACGCCTTTGCGATTTCGACCAGTTGGCGCTGCGCGAGCTTCAGCGAGCGCACCGGCTCCGCAAGCCGGATCGAGCGTGCCGCGCCGAGTTCGTCGAGTAACACCATCGCGCGACGCTCGAACTCGCGCCGGCGGAAGCGACCGGGTAGCCCGAGTTCCGGCAGAAAAACGTTCTCCAACACGGAAAGGTCGGGAACCAGACTCGTCTCCTGCATGACGATCGCAATGCCGTCGCGGATCGCATCGCGTGCGGAACCGAAACGCACCAGCTTGCCGTCGAGCGTGAGATCACCGCGGTCGGGCCGAATATGGCCGGAAAGAATCCGCGAACACGTCGACTTCCCGGCGCCATTTGCTCCAACCAAGGCATGAATTTCGCCGGTCCGTAACTCGAGTTCAGCGCCGGCGAGAGCGGTTGTTCCCGCGAAGTTCTTCCAAAGGTCGTGTACCCGCAGCAGCGGCACGTCGGCCGGCGTGGGTCGGTCTCTTGCCGTAGTCCCCAAAGCCCGGGAAAGTTTCCGCGGCAGGACGGCGCGTTCCCCGTTTTCCGAAGGGATTTGATTGCGCTCTATGACAGTATCTTCAAGCCGGGCTCCCAAGCTGTCGCTCAATGGCAGTCGGATCAAACAATCTGTGATGCCGTCAACAGCAAGCAAAATTGCCTAGCCCGATTGATACGCCGAAGTCACGATAGCGTTATCTAAACGCCGATGGATCAGGGACGCGACTGACATCATATCTAACGCGTCTTCTTCTGGTATGCGCCATTCAATTTGCGGCTCATGCGCCGTCACGTTACGAAACGCATACACGAGACCGCGCGCAAGGTGTGCGATTCCTTTCTGGTCGTTTTGCAACGACGAAGTGTCGTACCGATTCAGCGCGACGAGCGGAAAGAAGCGCTTGCCGCACTCAAGCGGTTCATCGATTAGCATGTTACCGTCAGAGAGAGAGTTCGTCATCGTCCGAAGGCGATCCATCACACTCTTTGTCGCCTCAAAGACAGCATGGAAATAATTGCCGTCATGTATTAGCAGACGTTGCGAAAATCGGAGGACCTCAAAATGCACCGAACGCTGCTGAAGGCGCGAACGTAGCATGTTGGCGCGCTCGGCTGATTCATCAAGCGTACTTGCCGCCGTGACCGCGCGAACTTTACCATCCGCGCCCATTTGAAGCCCTGCGAGCAATAGTGCCTGGTTAAGCTGTTCGCGGAACTGCCCATGCTCTTCGCGCCGGTCGGTCCAGCGCGCTGGCGACATGACGGTTTCCGCGAACGCCATAACGTTATTCGCGCACCGATCCTCGCGCTGCCGCCCTTGGAACGTATGGTAGATTCGCCGCCATTTAGTACTCTCGCCGCTCGTGTCCACCATGTTGCACGACATAAAGATGCGCGAGATCTCCGAGCCGCTCGTAGCGTTCCCGACGGTCTTTGCGACGGATTCTAGGACAGCGTCGGGAAGCACGGAGATCATCTTGCGAAGTCCTCGTCTAACGAAGCTCTCGATGAACCGATGAAGCTAAGCTCACTTTATAATCTCCAACAGCGGCGGCTCGTCATCGAGCGTCGCGGCGGCAACGTAGTCAAGGACGATCCCGCTGCTTCGCTGCCCAGTCACCCGCTTAATGCTTTCGATGGGAATCTTCTTCTTCGCCGCGTTCGTAATAAGGAGACCAGAAAAAACCGGGTGCTGGCGATGGCTCAAGCCGCAGCGATCATGCCGGGATTCCAGCGGACCATCGTCGCTCGCCATTCATCGTTGAGTACTCGGGTACGAATCTGCAAGAGCTGATGA
>JAABUQ010004348.1_pt1 | contig 24265 bp, 18 predicted proteins | sample 5560001 | NCBI WGS metagenome assembly JAABUQ01 (sample SAMN10711888, study PRJNA513371) | rock metagenome | isolation source: Antarctica rocks | place: Antarctica: Victoria Land, Finger Mt nord | collected 2015-12-18
TACGGTCCGTATTGCCCCGGCTTGACGAGCCCGGCTTTCTCCGCGATGTCGAGCTCGATGCCGGCGGCGCGCAATTCGTTCGTCAGTCCGTCCCAACCCGGCGGTGCGAAACCGAGTTTGAACGCCGCGACCGTGGCGTCGTCGAATCCGCGGCGGGCGAGGTACTCGCGAGCCGGCGCTCCGGTGGCCGACCGCAGCATCCGCACGAAGTAAGCCGCCGCGAACTCATTTGCGGCATAAATCCGCTCTTTCTCGCCGCGCACGCGCGCCGTCGCCGGCGTTTCTGCTTCGACTTCCACCCCGGCTCGCCGCGCGAGCGCGCGTACCGCGTCGATAAACGTCAGGTTCTCGAGCTCGCGCAGGAAGCCGATCGCGTCGCCGCCTTTGCCACAGCCGAAGCATTTGAAGAACCCGCGATCGGGATGAACGTGAAACGACGGCGTCTTTTCGCCGTGAAACGGACAGAGTCCGACCAGGTCATTGCCGCGCTTGCGCAGCGACACATAGCCGCCGATGAACGACCCGATATCGGTGCGCGCGAGAACCTCACGAATGGTCGTCTGATCGATCAACACGGTGTTCGACCAGCTTCTCTTTTTGACGGCGAGGTCCGCCGAGTGCCGAAGGCGCGAGACCATGAAACACGAAACGCGGCTTCAACGTGACCGTATCGACTGTAAAATTCAGCCGAGTAGCATACGAGTTCGACGCGCCGCGAGTCGACCAGTGAAGCACTCGCTTCGACGATGCGTTATTCCGGCTGACTGCGACGACGTGACGCCCGCGGCGCAGTTTCCGACCGCATCCGCCACATACTCGGTGCGCACTTCCTGCGAAACGCGAGCGCTTTCCGAGCACAGAGCCGTGCGGGCGAATCGCTGAAGCTCTAAGGGCGTCCGACATGCTTGGCCATCCGAAGCGTCTTCTAATCTTCAACTGGCGCGATCCGAAGCATCCGGCTGCCGGTGGTGCCGAGCGTTATTTACTCGAGGTCGCACGACGCTTTGTAAAAAACGGACATACCGTTCACTGGGTGACGGCCGGCTTTAGAGGAGGCGCGAAACAGGATATCGTCGATGGAATCACCGTGATGCGTGTCGGAAGGAAAGCATCTGTCTATTTCGCCCTGCCGCTTTACTATCTCCGCCATTGCCGAGGCCGCTTTGACGGAATCATCGACGCAGAGAACGGCGTACCATTTTTCTCGCCGCTGTTCTCGAAGGTATCGAAGATTTGTTTGATCTTCCACGTTCACCAGCGCGTCTTCGAAACGCATCTACCCTTTCCATTATCCGTCATCTTTAAGTGGATCGAAGCGCGGTTGATGCCGTCGCTCTATGCCCGCGATCGGTTCGTCGCAATATCCGACGATACACGGCGGGATCTCATCGAACTCGGCATTCCGGAAGCACGCATCGACCTTGCGTACAGCGGATACGATTCGGATCTTGCGCCCGCTGCCAAATCTTGCGAACCGTCCGTACTTTATGTTGGCCGGCTTAAGAAATACAAACGGGTCGACGTGATTCTCCAGGCGTTTAGCAAGATATTGCCGGAGTTTCCAAGTGCCACCTTGACCATAGCGGGCACCGGCGATCAAGAACAGGTTCTCCGCCGTTCATCGAATGAGCTCGGCATCGCGCATGCCGTTCGCTTCGAAGGCTTTGTTAGCGAAACCCGTAAGGCGACGCTGTACGCGCGCTCTTGGGTGTTCGCTATGGCTTCCGAGATGGAAGGCTGGGGCCTAACGATTATCGAGGCCGCCGCGTGTGCTACGCCGACCGTGGCTGTATCCGTCCCAGGCGTGCGCGAAGCCGTCGTCGATGGGCATAGCGGTCTGCTCGTCGAGGATTGCTCGGCCTTGGCCCCAGCGCTGGCGCGGCTGCTCCGAGACGAAAGCCTCCGCGGAGACCTATCTCGCGGTGCAATGAAACGGTCCGAGGCGTTCTCTTGGGACCAGACGGCGCGCGAAATATTAGCCGCGCTCGACGCCGCATGAGGGGACGCGTCGTTGCGCTTCCCATCTATAACGAAGAGGCGAATCTTCGGGATTTGCTCGACGTCCTCGTCAGGGACGACTCGTTTGACAGAATCGTAGCGATCGATGACTGCAGCTCCGATGGTTCGCGGACAATTTTAAGCGAATACGCCAACGCTCATAGACGCGTTGAGGCGGTCACGCTGACGGAGCGAAGCGGCCAACTCGCCGCTTGGCGTAGAGCTGCGTCGATGGCGCAAGGTGCTTCATCGATATGCTTCATCGATGCAGATTCGATGCCGCTCGCGGGAGCAGTAGCGAAGCTATTCGACGCGCTCGAGGTCGATGACGATGCCGTTATTGCTAGCGGACGAGTCGTGCCTGACGATGTTTCCTCACGCTGGGCCGCCGCGCGGTTTCGGGCCGAGGCGCTCCACCAGTTACGATCCATGGGACGCGTCCGCGATTCGATTATAGGTCGGTTCTTCGCGGTTAATCGCGATTGGTTCTTGCAGGTCGCCGTACGCTCCGACATCATTGCGAACGACGCGTTTCTCGGTTGTTCGGCCGCTCGCATGCACCTAGGCAGCCGTTATGTCCCGAACGCCGTCTGCCGGTATGCCGAGGCTCGAAACACCTTCGACTTCGCTGCCCAGCGGCAACGTGCCGACGCTGGCTACGCTCAACTGCGCAAGCTACAAATCCTTCAGCCACAAGACGAACCGTCCGCCACCGACTATGCGCGCGCGATTTTGGCGGTAAGTATTTCAGACCCGGTTGCAGCGCCGGCTTGGGCGAGCCAGCAATTAAAGGCGCGCTTCACGCGTGCGTATCGCGCCGTCGGCCGGGACGACGGCATCTGGGAAGTTCAGGCGTCTACTAAGCGACGTCTCAACGAGAGATTTCCCGGCGATGGAAACCGTTGAAGCCGACCGTCGTCTTTACGAGCCGGCTTCCCCTCGACGGCCCCGGCGGCATTGAATCGGCGGTTCGAGAGCTTATTCCGCGCGTCGCTCGTCTGCTGCCGCATTGGAATGTCGCTTCCGTTCGAGCGTTCGCTCGTCAGACGGCTTTGAATCAAATCCCTTTCATCGGGGATTTGTTCGCTGCGGTGCTTATATGGTGGCGTTCGCGTGGAGCGGATGTTGTCGTTATCAACGGTGCCGAATACGCCTGGCCTCGCATGCTCGCGGCCGCGTCGCGAAAACGCACCATATGTGTATGGCATGGAACGCGCTCGGGCGAGATTCCGGCACTCGTTCCGACTATGCGGTTCACGGTACGTGCTTACCTATGGTTAGAAATTTGGCTCCAACGCTGGGCGCTAAGCGCGAGCAAGCAGATCGCGGTCAGCGTGACGACCGCCCAAGAACTGGAACGCACGTATCGCGTGCGTCGTGCCGTAGCGGTCGTTACGAACGGCGCTCCGACGTACGAGCATCGGCGATCTGCGCGGCGGCGGCCGCGATGCATTGCATGGATCGGTACGACTGCTTACAAGAAGGGACTCGACATTGCGATCGACTGCTGTCGGGCAGTACGCCGGCGGTATCCCGACTTGCGCCTAATCGCGATCGGCATAACCCTAGATCGAGCCGAGATGCCGTCGTGGCTCGAATGCACCGGGCGGGTCACGCACGATGAAGCGCTTCAGCGACTGGAGGAATGCGAGTTGCTACTAGGATCGACTCGCTATGAAGGCTGCAGTATCGCGATCATGGAGGCGCTTGCCTTGGGAGTTCCAGTAGTTGCGAGCCCGGTTATCGCCTGGATGATCCGAGACGGCGGCATCGGCGTACCGGAATACTCCAGTGAGGCTTTTGCCGAGGCCCTCATAACGCTCTTGGCAGACGATGCCCGGATATCGCGGATGTCGGAAGCCGCCAGGCGACGTGCACGAGACTTCGATTGGTCGGAGACGGCGAAAAGCTATGCTCGCGATATCGAAGCCAGTTTTTGATCGCTCGACGACGCAGAAGTCGGTTTCTTGCGGTCACGTGTGGCGTCGCATTCGGCTTGGCAGTCGTCGCATACGTCGCGGTAATTCTGGACGCGAGGAACCGTTGGGCAACGACGATGCGAACGCTGTCGTCTACGCAACGGCTCGGATCGGAGGCGACGTCTACAGTCGCCGCTTATAAAGAGACTCAATTCGGGTCGATCGTACTCGGTGTGCCTCCGAACAAAACTGCAATGGCGGTATTCAGACTGGACCCTCTACCCGATCTCGCCTCCGCAACGCACGCACGCCTGGCGATCGACGCTGACCGCATAGAGTTACCCGGGCCGAATAGTCGTGCGGTCGTCGAGATCGCCTGGCCGTGCGCCGCGAGGACGGCTTGCACGCAGTCCATAGTTGTCGGAACGCGACTCGACGATAGCGTCTCACTGGCTCCACGAATCGTCTCAGGGTACGCGTTCGAGGTCGCCGTGCCGCACGAATGCGGAATCTACCAGTGCCGCGTTACAGTTCGTACGAACCGCACAGCATGGCGTTTGCGCCGCATCGCTTTAGTGGCCGAGCGACTGGAACGCGAAGCGCGAGCGGCGCCGTGAAGTTCGGAACTGACGTTACACCCCGTGCGTCCGGCATAGCTGCCGCACTTACTGCCATCTTGCTCGTCTGGTACGGCATCCTGTTCGCCTCGTCTCCCTCATCAGGAATTTCGGCACGGACAAACGTCCGGGTCGAGCGGACGGAACGCTTCGGTGCAGATGCCGACGGCGTGCGGCACGGAGCTGCCGAGGCAGGTCATACGCTGCAGCTGTCGGCGCGCGGAAACCAAGTCGCAACAGCGCATTGGAACGTGTCGACGTACGAATTTCAGAAGCTGCTTCCGAAAACACGCTCCTGTCGCTTGACCTTCTATACATCGGGCGTCGACATCGCCGGCAGCGTACACGGTGGATCGCTTGGAATTTCGCTCAACGGCAAATCTATGGCGGATATCGGCTTCTCCAAGCATCACGCTTCCCTCTATCCAATCTCGCTCCTCGGCGGCGTACCGGAAAGCTTCGCCGTTCGCGAACTGCAAGTCTCGCCGCTTGCCCATACGTACGCGGTCGAACTTCCCGTTACTGGCAACCACTGCACCGATTCCGACTGGTCGATCCGATTGACCGTTCGGAACGCGGACTGGCGTGTAGCCACGATCGGCATCATAGCGACCTTCGTGCCAAACTCGACCCCGCTTTTCGGAACGTACTTGGTGGACGGGTTGATCGCTTTTCTAGAGCTCGCAGCGTTCGGATTAGCAACTTTCGGCCTGCTACGTCGCTCCGTCTGCGGCGGCCTATGGCCGGCCGTGGCGGCCATGTTGGCCATGACTCTCGCGCCGCTCACTCACGATCAATGGGATTTTGCAATATGGCTTCGCTTCGTCGATCTCACCGCATTCGCTCATGCCAACCCAGCGGGCATGTGGCAAGGAACGCCGTTGTGGGCTTTCATGCCTTCGATGCTATCGCCGGTCGCGACGACCGCCAGCGCGCTATTCGGCAACGCGAGCGAAGATGCCATCGCAGTCGTCCTGAAGGGCGCGATGGCGGCTGCCCTGCTCTTCACCGCGTGGACGATTGCCGATATGTCGCGCCCGCCGTTACGCCGTTTCGTTTTCCTATCGGTGCTATTATCACCAATTGCTCTGTACGAACTGGCGGGTGGTTATCGAGAAGTGTTTGCCGGCGCCTTTCTTGCAGAGGGGCTACGACGGGCTTACGCGGGGCGTCTATTGCCCGCGACGCTCTTCTTCGTTGCTGCAGCGTCCGTAACGGAGATCTTGCTGCCGTATATCCTGTTCACCGCCGCCTTCGCGGCGGCGGATGGCAAGACGGTCCGCCGAAGATACGGCGCGGCTCTCCTTCTTTCGCTCTCGGGAGTTGCTGGGATCGTTTGCCAGTGGGTCGCTCTCATCCCACACGACCTCGCAGCGAAAGGCTTTTCAAATCGCATCGTGTCTTACCGGTTCGGAGGCGGCAGTTGGTTCGGCGCACTCGACGGCTTAGGACTTCTCCCTGATTGGATAAGAATCCATTCGGTTCTCGTAGTCATCGGCGCGTTGGCATCACTTGCCGTCTGGCCGGCGTTGATCGCGTTCCGGACGATTCTTTGCAATTTTAACGACACTTCGTCGCAAGAACGAATGTCCCGAGTCATCCTCTCGTTAACCTTCGCTTTTTGCTTGAGCTATCGAGGTCTCGACCCTAACACTTGGTATGCGCTGTTTATTGCCGTACTCTGTTATTTCGTGCGGTACGAACCCCTCAACGCGTATCCAGCCACTTTGGCTTTCGTGTTCGGCCTTAGTTTCTACGCAATCGCCGGCCTGGCAGATTTCGTAAATTGGACCTTCCTCTGGCCCGCCGATCGCGGTCTTTTCGGACTATTGGGGTCACCGGTCGACATCTTCGTTCTTACTGCCAATGCACTTATGCTGGTGGGCTACATCACCCTAAATCTGCGTCGCTTCGATACGCTGTTCAGCCCACGATCGAACGTCTTCCTCGCGCTTTTCCTTGCAGCATCTGCGAACGCGGCCGTCTACTCCTATCCAGTCGACCTCGTCTTTTCCATAGGCGTGACGATCTTGTTCGGCGCAACATTCGTACGTCTGTCTCGATCGATTCCTCGCCGACGCGGCGCACTTCAGGGTTTCATCCGGGTTGTCGCATTGGCGCTCTGCATCATCTTCGGATCTCTCGCCGGGGATAATGGAGCGGCGCGGTTAACGGCCATCTTGGGGACACTCGTAGCCGCGAGCCGAGCCATGGGTTTGGTTGATGCAGTTTTGCTCTGCGCCGCCGTTGCACTTTTGGACGTACAGCCAGGAATCGGCTGGGTATCGATAGCGGGCTGGATAACTTTCTCTTTATTAGCGATTGCTGCGTTACGCGAGGTCTTTTCGGCGGTCTCGGGCTACGAGGAAGATGGCCCACGCTTGCACGCATAAGGTTAGTAGCTCGGCCATCGATACCAACAATGCGCCGCGTTCGAGAAGAACTATTCTCTGCGGCTCCCGGAGGTCTGGAACGAGCCATCCGTTTACCGAGGTATCGATACGCAGGTGCGCTAGTGTCGTAAAGCCCATCACCGCCGTCCACCCTTCAGCGAAAGATACATTGTAGCGAAGTAATCGCGGATGGCCTTTAGGAAGCAGGGTCATAACGAGCCACGGCATGGGCGCGGAAAAGTCGACTGGGCTGAGTCGATGTGACGGTGGTTCGAGCGGAATGCCTTGCGGAACCCGGCCTTGCGAGGCCACGACGCACGTCCCCTGACACGAGACGCTACGCACGTTTGCTCTTAAATGAATCCAACGGTATCCGTTCGTATCGTTCGCGACGACTCGTCCGAAGTTGTCGATCAAGAGACCGTGTATCCAAAGCAGCGTATCGGTATCCCCGAGGACTGCCAGTGGCACGTGAGACCGGGTCGTCAGCGCTCCCCCTAAAGCCTGAGCTAATTCCGGCCGTTGCGCGTAAGCAAATCGAACGTCGGTCCAACCGTCATCGGCTCGTACGAATCGGTCGTCGGGTACGATGGCTTTAGGCATTGCGAAGTGACGCCAATGCGCGGAACCCGGTAGCGCGCTTACGGAAGCCGCGTCTCCGAAAAAAACGTTACCCGAGCTCTGCAAGCGATCGAGCGCGCCGATCGACGGCATATCCGATACCGACAGTTCCGGGGATGGGCTTGCGACGACCGTAACGGATGCCGTCGAGACGTCCTTTGGCCGAATGCCTGGAAACGCACGTTGTTGCGCCAGCGAAGTATCGTCCGAGCGGAACCACGGCCGAGAGACGATTCGAGAAACGCTGAGCGCAGCGAGACTTTTCGTAGATCCATCTCTCACGTACTCGGCAAGTGCGGACGCGACAGGGAATTGCTGCAACGGCACATTGATTGCAACTACATCGCGCTCGTATTCTCGTACGTCGGGATCTAAGCCGGAGCCGCGACCGAGGTACTGAAGCGGACTGGCGCCTGGAAGAAACGCGACTCTGCTTTTTGGCGGTGCGTCGATAATAGTCTGCGGGATGGCGCGGCCGTCGACCCAATAATTCGAAGGCGCACCCAACCCCCAGGCCGCCCCGAGCAGCACGGTAGCCATAACGGTGACTGCGGGCAGGTAACCTACGGCGCGACAACCCCAGATGAGCAGTATGCAATAAGCAATGGCGATGAATCCCACCAGATCGTACAACTCGCGAAATAAGCCAAGCTCGTGTACGTGCGCGAATCCATACGCTATGGGTGCCGCGAGTGGACCTTTGAGACCCATTACGAAGCAAAGTGCGGCGCCGGTACTCGGTAAGAGCCAGGAAGCGGCGCGGCGCTCGTGACGGGCACCGTAATACGAACCGGCGACGATCGTGCCGAGCAATGGCCAAAGTGCTACGGAAAGCCATGGATCGAGCCGCTTGTCGTAGCCGGTAAAATAACCACGAAGCAGCAGGGTGTCCAGTGGAGAGGTCGATTGATCGAATTCCCAGCGCAGGGTAAGAGGAATGCCTAAAAGAGAGTCTCTGCTAACCAGGACGCCGACGATGACTGGCAAGAGCGCGGCAAACACGACGACGACCGGTCGCACGTCCCCAGTACGCCGCGCAATGAGCGTGAATAGAAAGAAGTCGAAGACGACAAATTGTATCTGTGGGGCTACGAGGAAAACGGCCGCTACGAGAATGCGAGGGTCGGGATGACGCTCGAACAATTGGCTGGCGATCCAGAACGTAGCACCATAGCTCAATAACATGAATGTATGCCCTGCGACGAGTTCCGTATAGACCCACGGATTGAACGTTGCGAACAACACTACGGCGCAAGAAACGGCTCGATCGGCTCCGGCCGCGATTGCCAACCGAGAAGCCCCAAAAGCAATCGTTGAGAAAATAATCACCATGAACGCGACGTGAGTCGCGAACGGCCCAAATATTGCAGCAAAAGCGCCTAATAGAATCACGGCTTCGAAGGAGGCCGGGTACCCCGCAGGTGCGCCAAGCCCCAAGGGATTCCAACCGGAGATCGAATTCACGTTCGCTCTGAGATTCGAACCTATAGGCAACCAATCGTGACGAATCGCGGGTTCGATGGCGCTCGCGAGCGCCACCGCAAACATCGCACTCCACAATGGCGCAAGCCAAGGGACCGAGGCCAACGTCCGATGCCATGCAATGCGGGTCATCTATGCACGAGATTCGCTGCGGAGAGCAGCGAATCTCTGCAAGAGGTTCTTTGGCCGGGTGATGCCAAAATCGAACTAACGTCCACGAGGTCGTGGTACCGACGGTATTTGGTTAGGGGCTGAGGCATTGCAGGCAAACGAGCGGGTCGCGACACGTCGTGAGAAGAGCGCTCCAGCAATACGGATCATCATTCCCGCTCGGAATGAGGCCGGCCGCATCGCCCCAACTGTCGAGAAGTTCTGCCGATATTTCGGGTCGCAAGCGGTGATACTCGTCGTCGTGAACGGGTGTACGGACGGAACTGCGACGGTCGTCAGGAACATGACTATGCGCTTCGCTAACCTCGAGTTGCTCGAGATAAGTGAAGCGGTCGGCAAGGGCGGTGCGGTGCGCGCCGGCCTCACGTTTGGCGACGAGCCATACGTTGCGTTCGTCGATGCAGATGGGTCTGCCACGGCTTCAGAGCTCGAGCGGTTGCTCTTGCGTTGCCGAGACAATCCGTTAGCCGGCGTGATCGGCTCTCGTTGGATGCGCAAATCGCGCATTGCTCGTAGGCAGCCCTTCCAAAGACGCCTAGCGAGCCGGACATTCAATTTCATCACTCGCTTGATTTTTCGCCTGCCTTACACGGACACGCAATGTGGTGCGAAGGTTTTTCGCAGGGAAGCGGTCGATCGCGTCATCGATACGCTCGAGATATCGAATTTCGCGTTCGACGTCGATCTACTGTTGGCACTTAAGCGGTTACGTCTACCCGTCGCTGAGATTCCAATCACTTGGGACGACGTCGCCGAGTACTCGAAAGTGACGCTGCTGCGCTCCGGTTCATCGATGTTATGGGCGCTGTTAAGGCTCTGGATCCGCGAAAGCGTCTTCGCCACGATCCCGTTCGTCGACGCACTCGGCCGCTCGGAGACGATTCCGGTGCGCGAAGGACTTATGGTGCTCGTCCTGCTCCGCAGCGAGCATCTTAAAAGCGAGATGTTAGACGCTTTGCTTCATGTTCTGCGGCAGCGTCAGCATAAGGCGGAGATCGTCATTTTAGACGACGTTGCGTCGCGCGTACGATTCGCAATCTGGTACGCTAGTGAAGGGCATTTCCGCACCGACGCGATGGTACATGCTTTCGGTAAGCAGGGGCAGCGCGTCTTACGTTTCTCAGCGAAACCCAAATTTCTACTGCAGGAATTCGCCGAGGATGCCGATGACGGCGACGTATTCGTTCGTCGTATGATGGCTTCGACGAGTTGTCCTACGTATTTCAGCCGCAATCACGACGGTTGGTCATTATCCGCCAATGCGCTTAAGACGTCGCGCACAGCAGAGCACGAACGTAACGGGGCACTCACGAACGCGACGGCTGCCGAAGGCGGCAGAAGGCTGGGATGAAGCGGAATGGGTTTTGCCATCGGTGTTGCGCAGCTTTACTGCGGAAAGCCATTCGCTCGCGCGACGCCGGATTTCCCGACGTCGGGATGCCGAACGCAAAGAGATTTCCGTTGCTGTCGGCCACGAACAATTGGTCTTCGGCTACGACCGGTTGCGTGCGGGACGGCGCTTCGATGGGCGAGCTCCAGAGTAAGCGCCCGCTTGCAGCATCGAGGGCGACGGCTTGCTCGTCGACGGTAGTGAAAGCCATATTATCAACGATTGCCGGAGGACTAAAAAACGGTGAGATGGCGTCTACTTCCCACCGTTGGCTTCCGGAGCTCGGATCGAGCCCCAACAGCGCGCCGAACTGCGTTCCCGCCGGTACTTGTCCGGAAGGGTCGACTTTAAATCCGACGCTCGTGATCAAGGTGCCCGCAGCGACCGCCGGAGTCGAATAACTTCCGTCCTCGTCGGGAGAACCTAACGCACGCTGCCAGCGCAGGTTGCCGCTCGCCGGATCGAGTGCGTAAATATTTCCATTCTTACCGGTTACATACGCGGTACCTCCGCTCTGTAAGACGCCACCCCCAACGTCGTCGTCCGTGACCGGCGATGAGGTTTGGAACGACCAGGCGAGGGCCGTAGATGTATCGAGAGCGACGACGGCGTTGCTCGTTTGCGGTGTGTCGACACACGTGTTCCCCGTGCCAAAATAAATTCGTGCGCCGTCATAGCTTAACGGAGACCATACGGCGCCTCCATCGCTGGCGACACTTCCCCCGGTTAGCCAACTCACTCCGCTATTGCCAGTTTTCTCGTCGAAAAGGTACACACCCCCCGGGTGACAATACCCGGGATCGCCGAGCGTGACCGGGACGAAAAGTCGACCTGAGATCGCAACCGGGGATCCATGAAGGCCGCCGTCGATGCTCGCCTGCCATTGGGTAGCGCCCGTCCGCGGATCCAGTGCCATCAGCGTCGACCGAGCGCTGGGAGTAGACCCGTCCAACGTCCCGACGAAAATGTGTCCGTCGTAAGACGATGGCGTCAGCTTGATGCCGACGCCGAACGAACGCTGCCAAATAACCTGCCCGCTGCGCGCGTTTAGCGCGGTAACGTGACCCGTGAGATCAGCCGTATATACGATGCCGTTGTCGACGATTGGGGCGGCAAGATCGTACGGTGCCGGGCTACGGAAAATCCACAGCGGTTGTAACGTTGCGACGGTGCCGGTCGTGATTTGACTCGACCCGGGCTGAACGCTCGATCTGAGCATGTCGTGTGCAAACGTCGGCCATTCTTCGCTACTGACGAGCGTAGGGCTCGGGGCGAGCAACGCGCCGATCGGCGAAATCGGGGCAGGCACCGTCTTTGCGCTCGCCGCCGACGGGCTGGTAGGGTTGCCGCTACAACCTATCGCAGCGCAACATGCTACGGTAAGTAGGCCGCGTAGGGATATGTTAGTACGAGAAGTGATCCGAGAAACGATTGGAACCTCCAGGGGAAGCTGGCGGTTTCCGTCGATGGTTAGCGACTCCTTCGCATACGGCGTGCTGCAAAACGCTTCCCAGAATTGGGGGAAGCACAACACTTGGCCTCGCCGCCTTGCGCTTCCGCGGACTTATGCGAAGCGGGACAATCTCACGGCGATGTTGCCCATGGGCGACATTGCTCGAGAAGGCCGGCCGCGCTTGCTGCAACGAGATGTCTGCCGCGTGCTTCAAAGTGCCAATCCTTCGCTCCAAACAACGGAGCGTGCGAAATCGCTTTCTCCTCACTTAGGAACGCGCCAATCGAATCGGCGACACAATGGACGCCCAGCGAATTTACGATAGCCGGTATCTCGCTAAGGGACGTTCCATAGTCGGCCCCGGATAATCCGTCGCCCTTATTTATTTCAAACGCATAGATCGCCTCGTCGGGTCCGACCTCGGAAGCGACCGGATGGATCACGACGGCAAGTGGGACGTGCGCCTTTCTCAGCGCAGCTACGAACGTCGTCAACTCTTTCGTGAAGGCCGGTTTCCAATCGCGTTCGGAAAGAACCGAGGGATTCCAGGCGTCAATAGGATAGGAGTTGTACAGAAAATGCGAATTAAGTTGCAGCACGACTGCATCGAATAGTCCGCTAGCAAGAATCTCGCGGCCATATTGTGCTAAGCCGTTAAAGGGACCGAAGCGGATCGGATAGACCTCGACGCGACGGTCTAACCCGATCTTGCCTGCGTCGGCATTTAGCGTCGACTCGACGACGCCGGGAATCGAGTCGCTCCACGTTGTGTTATAGTAAATGTACGAGTTTCCGACATACGCTATGCGAAAAGTGCCTCGCTCCTTCGCCTTAGGAAGCGGCGTAGGATGATGCCAGAAGCGCCGATCTGGACCGGGCAAGAGGACGACGCGGCGCCCGCCGGAATCTGCGACCGCGACGCTCGTATCACGGAGCATGGTAATACCGGATGGTTCTTTAAGCGAATTCGGTACGGACAACGTTGCGGTATACTGATCGTGAATGTAGTTCACTTCATCACGCTGCGTATCGCTATAGACGAACTCGTCAATGCCGAGCGCCGCAAGGGCACTCGGATAACCGCTGCCGATCCCGCCCTCGAGCTCCGCGGACAGGCCTGAGTCGTTATGCTCTTCTGGATTCGTCGACCATAAGCGCCAGTTTCGGCTGCCTATGCCGAGTTGTTGTACGGTCTGCGTTCCGTTCGACGCGAGCACGGTCTCATCGCCCCCGTGGTCATAGACGCTCACCGCGACGATCATCGTACCGACGATCGGCATCTTTAGCGTTGTCACATTGCCGTGCCGATCGATCTTTCGAAGCCCGGCTCCGTAGTCTGCGACATATAACGCACCGTCTGGCGCGAGCGCGAGCCCCCGCGGGGCTTTAAATTTCGCTTTGCGCAACGGACCGTCGATCGCGGCATTCACGGTCGGCGACCCCGCAAACGTCGACACGACGCCGTTGCGAATGAGCCGAAGACAGTGGTTGCGCGTGTCCGCGATAATGAGAGAGCCGTCGGCTTCAGCTGCTATGGCCGCTGGGTGATTGAAGCGCGACTGCGCCGCGGGGCCATCTGCATAACCTCCAGCCACGCTAAGGCCGAGCTGTCCGAGGCTACCGCTACCGGCAAGCGTCGTAACGCTCCCGTCCGGCGCTATCTGACGTATACGTTGGGAGCCCGCGTCAGCGACGATGATGGAATCTCCCATTGTCGTAAGACCGAGCGGCTCGATAAACGACGCTTCGGCAGCCGAACCGTCTTGAAAACCGATGGCGCCCGAACCGACTATTTCCGTACGATTCGACGTTGACACCGGCTTCTCCAAACAGCCCGCAAGGAAAGAAGCGAAGACCACGATGAACGCGCATAACACCTGGAGAGCGCGAGGCGACCATCGAAAAGACCGGCGTCTCAAGTAATGCAGTACCTCGTCTCGTGGAGCGAAGCGTCGGTGCTTAAAAAGTTGCGGAACCACATAAGCTCGTACGCGGATAACAGTCGGTTGGCGTATTGCAGATGCGTGCACATCAGCGCGATATTGCTGCACGACGCAGGGAAAACAAGCGTCGGTTGGTCGCGTAGTACCGGCCACGCGCTACGACCCGGCCAAGCGCTCCGCGACGATAAGGTGATTCAGCACGTCTCTTGAACTCCTTAGGAAGCGGGCTGCGAGCTTACTCACTACGTTGATCGTTACGTAAAACGGAGCCTTAGATGCTTTAAACCAAAGCGCTTCCTTACAGGCGAACGTATCGCCGGCGCATAGGATTGCGTTGTTCAGCGCTTGTCCGGCAACCGCGGCTCCGAGGCCCTGCGTGCGATGACATCGGATGACGAATCCCGTCGAAACCGCTAGTTCGCGGAGCCCGAGTTCCGTAAAACGAAAAAAGTCTCGAGGTTCCTCGTGTAGCGGCCAGTACTGCGGAGCGCTTAGGATTAAATACCCGCCAACCTTGAGCACTCGAGCGAATTCTCGCAGCGCACGTTCAGGAGATTCAAGATGTTCGAGTACCTGCGTACATAGAATACAGTCGACCGTCCGATCGCCGACGGGCAAATCGTAAGCGTTGCCATGCAGATCCGCCTCGGCATTATCCGCAGTGTCGACGCCCAGCCATCGTTCGATCGGTAGATCGCTGCGTCGATATGGTTTTGCTCCACACCCGACATCCAGAAGCATGCCGCGGGCGTACTCTTCGAGTGAACCGTTCACGTCTCGTGCCAATTCGTGCAATACTAACCAGTCGGGATAGACGATGGAGACCGATGCGGTACGACGGCGGTCGAGCGTTTTAGGCACACACGCGCCCTTTGACAAAGTCGTTTCCGCCATCCTGCGACGGTCCGCCGCTCTTGCCTTCGCCGATAAGCACCGTGCGAAAGGCTACGCGGCTCTGACTGGAAGGCCAAAGCGTTTCGCGCTTCAAGCGCAACCCGATCAAACAGAAGAAAGGGAAAGGCGGCATAGACGCGTAGGCTTGGCTCAGTGGACGATTACGGAGAAGTACCCGGCGCCCGAAATGTCGAGACCGTCTTACAAAGCGACCCTATTGGAAAGCTTCTGGGACCGCTTACCGGGGACGCTACTGTAATCGGTTTTGTATTGTTCTTCCTTATCGTCGCTATGGTAGTTTTTGGCCCGTCTAGCGGATCGCGTTTCATCTATACCGATTTCTAGAATGTCCGCGATACGCCCGGTCGTTCGAGCGCTCACCGTCGTCCTGCTGTTATTAATCACGTTCGACTTCTGGTTTGGCGCCGCATTTCCACATTTTCCTCGGCTACGCTATAATTTTTCCAGCGCGTACCTGACGCGGGAAGTTACGAGCATGCAACACCACGACGTCGTTACGGTTTTCGGCGATTCGGTGCTGTGGGGATTCGGCGTTCCCGAGTCACGTGCCGCCATCACGTTAATTCGAGCCAAGCGATCGGCTTGGCACAACTTAGCCTTCGCCGGGGGAAGCCCGGCCAACACGCTCGCAGTACTCCAGTTTCTGCTGTCCACTAAGGTTCGCCCATCGTTTATTGTATTCAACGTAAACCAGAAGATATTCAACGCGGAAGATAGCGCTTATCGAAGGTTGCACCCCTCAGTCGAGCAACTAGCGCTGGCACGCTTACCGGCAGGCGTACGCAGCGCAATGCAGCCTACGATGGACCGGACCGTCGAAGCCGATCTCGACCGGATGTTATCTCGCTATTGGCGGTTCTATGGCATGCGGAGCGACGTTCGCGACGTCCTGTTCGGGGATGTAGACGCAGCGCATATGGTGGCCAAAGTGGTACACGATCTTTCCGGCGCATCTCGCACGTTGGAAGCGTCCCATCACGCGACGGCCGACAAATTCGAAGGCACTTATGACCTTAGCACGCTAACGAACGGCAACGTCCAGTACGCGGCCCTAAGCGATCTCGCTGCTCTAATCGAGCGCGAGCACCTTCCGACGATAGCCATTCTGACGCCGACGAATCATCGTCTGCTCCACGATTACATCGACGTTGCGCCATACCAGAAGAACCTTCGGCTGGTGCGCTCGGTCCTAAGAAGCCATAACGTTCGCGTGATCGACCTCGATGCGGCTTTCCCGCCGGAAGACTTCCTGGATAACGATCATCTTACGATTGAGGGCAACAGGAAGCTCGCCGCAATCCTTGACCATGCAGTCGGCCGATGATTTTCAACACATGGACGTTCGCGATTTTCGGCCTACTCACGTGGGCCGCGTATTGGTCCCTTCCGCGACCGCGCCTCAGAGCTTATCTATTAGTAGTCGCAGGAATCGTTTTCTACTCGTTTTCGGTCCCGGCGTACCTCGCGCTCATAGCCGTGCTGGGCCTCCTTACTTTCTCGGTCGGGCAAGGGCTCCTTAGAGCCGAAAACGAGCGTCACAGATCTGTTTTACTGATTATCGGCGTGTCCCTAATCGCCCTTACGTTAGGTTTTTTCAAGTACTTGCACTTCTTCGCAGATACCGTCAATCAGATCGCAACACGCGATATACTCCCGATTCCCACGCTGATCGTTCCGCTAGCGATTTCATTTTTCACGTTCGAGTTCGTGCACGTACTCGTCGACGTAAAGCTCTATAAGATACGATCTCTCGATGCACTCGATTTTGCAGTATTTACGTTGTTCTTCCCGACGCTCGTCGCGGGACCGATTAAGCGTTATCAAAGCTTCGTGCCGCAATTACATGAACTGCAAATCCCCGATCCCGAACGGCAGCTTGGTAATGCTTACAGGATCATCTTGGGCCTGTTCAAGAAGGTCGTCCTGGCGGACTCCTTAACGTTATTGACGCAACCGCTACTAGCTCCTGGAATCCCTTACCATCGTCTCGACTATTGGGTCGCTTTCTTCGCGTATTCAAGTAAGATCTATTTCGATTTCACCGGGTATTCCGACATTGCGATCGGCATCGCGGGTATGCTCGCACTCAAAGTACCCGAGAATTTCGACCGACCCTACCGGTCGGCCAACATTCAAATCTTCTGGCGACGCTGGCACATTTCGCTGAGTAGTTGGATCCGCGATTATATTTTTATCCCGTTGGGCGGCAGCAAGCGGCCGCCGACGATCGTCGTGCTCAATCTTTTCCTCGCCATGACCCTAGCCGGGCTGTGGCACGGTGCGGCGTGGACCTTCGTAATATGGGGCCTGTGGCACGGTGTCGGGCTTGCCGTTCAACGCATATGGGCAACCGCAGCCGTTCCCAGATTACGAATCTTACGCGATGGTGGGCCGTTCGTTACGGCCCTCTCGATAGCGACGACATACATGTTCGTAACCGTCGGCTGGGTGGTTTTTGCGGCTCCCTCGATGAACGTAGCGGCACAGGTGGTCCGTCTCATGTTCTCGCCGGTCCGGGAGATTAATAAGTGAAAAGTACGGTCGTGATGTCTGCCTTACTACTCGCAAGCTCGCCTTCGTTGGCTGCCGCCGACGCCAACGATGTCCCAGGAACGGTCGTCCTTGCTCGCGCGACCGGCGAAGCTGTCGCCCTTTACGACGCGTCGCCTGAGGTCGCAGCGGTCGTGCGCGAACGAATGGGGGATACCGCAGCTCGAGGCCGACTTGCTAAGGACGCGCTTCGCGTTCTTGCGAAGGAGATACCCGATGTGTCGCAAGCCCGTAGCGTCGTCGTGCGCGTAACATATACGCGCAGTGGCGACGTCAGTCCCGTATATGGTACGCCGACCTTCGCGGGCATCGAACGCTATGCTAATCTGAAAGCACGCATCTCAGACGTGCGCGGCGACAAGAGCGATTGGGCCAGGAGCACTAAGTTACCAAAGTGGGCAAAGTTCGAGGTTGTCGGCAAGTTACCGCCGCGCTGATCTATCTCCTTACGGCGGCATCGCCCTTACCGCCGTCCCAAGGATGACTGCGCAGTAACCAGTCGGCAATGTTGGACGCGACGAGACTGCGGCCGAATGGTGAGAGATGGTGATCCCAAGTCGCGAAAAGCGGCTCACGTCGTGGCTGGCCGTACGCATCTAGGAAGGCGGGCCACAAATCTAATTTTTGCATACCCGAGGCGCTCAGGATCGCAGCGATTTCGTCGTGATAATATTGCACGTTAGTCGGCTGGTTCTGAAGGCTCGGAGCCGCGTCCGTGCGCGGTCCTTTAGGCACTCGCGCGTAAGCGAATTCATCGGCGAAGTCGCTCGCGCCAGGAAAATCTACGAGCAGAACGGCCACCTTCGCCCGAGCTAAGACTTGCCTCGTCTCCGATAAGGCATCACGCAGCGCGGCTTGCCATCCCGACGGGAAGGCAGGACCGGCAAAACCATCACCACCCGACTGGCCGTACGTTCCGATATCGATGATTACCATATCGACGAGTCCGTCGCTCAGACGTTCGCGCACGTACTGAAGCGCTCCCAACGTCGGGAGGCCTTGACGCATGATCGGTATGATCCTTGGTTGCCGGCTGCTATGAGCGGATCGCAGCAGACGATCTTCAATGCCCCCCGGTATAGAATCGTTCCAGCCTTGGTTCCACCAGATGTAAGAATTACCGAGAACTGCAATACGAAACTCCTTAGCATCGGGCTTCGGCGGGAACTCTGTGCCGAGCGCGTCTGTAGACAGATGCGTTCTATGGTTGAAAGTAGACAGTAACCGGATACGCCGATTTCCCGTGTCGGCCACAGCAATCGATCCGTCGGAACCTATTGTAACCCCAAGCGGTTCGTCGACGCGCGCATTGACGCCGGTACCATCTTGGAAACCGGCGAGCCCGAGGCTCGCGTTCTCGGGGGGCGTCGCAGTTAAAGATCTTGAGTAATTAATCGTCGTTGGACCCCCAAGCTCGGTCTGCCCGAATCGAACGGCACTCGCCAAGGGATCAACGTATACGAAATCATCGTCCCGAAATGCCGCAATTGCTGCCGCCGGTCCCGTGTTCGTGAGCCCCTCGCGGTTGACTCGAAAACCCCGAGGGGTCGTTACGTCGTAAGGGAATGCAAGTGGAAACGGCCGATCGACTTGCAACGTCGCAAGATCGAGACGCTGTATCAGGCTCGAGGAAGCTACGATGAGTTTCCCAGCGTCGTTCGCCGGAACCGCCACCGATATAACCGAATCGGAATCTGGAAAGTTCAGAGTGACGACGTTACCTCGGCGGTCGATCCGCCGCAGGCCATTAGGCGGATCGGCAACGTAAACGTTCTGCGCCTTATCGAGTACTAGTGCCATTGGATGCGCGAAGCGGGCGGAGTCGCGGCGTCCATCGCGAAGACCCGCCGTACGATCGCCAGCATACGTGTCCACGACGCCGTTTCTTATGCGTCGGATACAGTAATTACCGGTGTCGGCTACGAGCACACCGCCGTCGGGCATAGGCTGAACTGCAGAGGGCATATTGAAAAACGCCTGCTTAGCAGGGCCGTCACGGAAGGCACCCCCGGCCCCTAGACCCAGCTGGACGAGTGGGGCAGATCCGGCTAACGTTGTGACGCTGCCGTCACGAGCGACGACTCGTATTCGTTGCGCGTCCCGGTCGGCTACGTACAGCCGACCGTCTGCAGCATACGCGACTCCGACCGGAGCAACGAACGTCGCTACAGACGGCGCACCGTCGGCGATCCCGAGTCGCCCCGATCCCGCAAGGGTGGTTACGTTTGGGTAATCAGTAAGTTCTTCGGCAAACGAACTGCTCGTCGTCGTGGCGAAGAGTATCAGGAACATCAGCGCAAGTTTCACGGGTTTGCACTCCGGGAGCAGAATTTCGAGCCAGATGCGTCGCACGTGCACTCCGCAAAATCGATGGGCTCAGCATTTTTCCGATCGGCCGCTTGGAGAGCCTGGCCGTACTCATTAGCACGAGTACGGCCAGGAGTTATTCGGTCGGCGCATGTACACTACGTTCGGCATGCCTGTCGGAAATTCAGTCAACGAAGTCGCGGGCTATTACTCAGGCATTGCAGGTTCCGCGTATTCATCCTGGCAGCGACGTCTGAGCCGCCGGATGGGACCGATCGTCGCGCGAAAGTTCTTGCCGTACGTTGATTCAACGAAGGTCGTGCTTGATTTCGGCTGCGGAGATGGATCGGTATTGGAAGCCCTACCGGCTCGAAGGCGACTCGCAGTCGAACCGAATCCAGCTTCGCGTAACGTACATAACGCTGCCCTCCTGGAGAGCCAGGAATCCCTTTTTACCGTTCCAGAACGTTCAATAGACGTTGCGATTTCGAACCATGCCCTAGAACACTGTCTCGCACCGCTTAGCGCTCTCGCGCAGATCCGCGAGAAAGTCAAGCCTAATGGGAAACTCGTGCTAATAGTTCCAATCGACGACTGGCGTAGACAACGGACATACGATACGCGCGACGTTAATCATCATTTGTATACTTGGACGCCTCAGCTATTGGGGAACTTGTTACACGAAGCGGGCTTCCAGGTCGAAACGATCGAGATTTCCCGCCACGCCTGGCCTCCGGCAGTACGGTTCCTAACCGGCTTGCCACCTCCCCTCTTCGATGCTGTGTGCCGGGTCTGGTCGAGACTTTCGCTAATCGCCGAGATACGAGCCGTAGCGACTCTCCGGATAGTTTCGCCAACGTAAACCATGTCAACGGAGGCCGACGACATTGGATCGGTCGCTGTCGACATATCGGCAGGTGCCGCTGCTGCGATTACTTCCGATGTTTCATCAGCGCTTCGAACGCAGCCGGCAACTTGTCGCGCGGAACTCGAGCGAAACGTGCGACCGTGACGGAGGCTCGACGAGCCGTACGGCGAACGACGGACCAGTAAGCGTATGCACGAGTTCCGTTCCTCGCTAGCTGAAGAATCTTGCCGCGCTCGCCAGCGCCGAAGCTCATCCACGGGTCAACTCGCCGGCCCGATACGTCCGTCGGCCGCAGCGATGATCGATCGATGCGGTCCGTCCGCACGAACGTGATGGCCCTATCGCGCGTTTTCCAAATCACAACGATCGTTATAATGACAGTCGTTGCGATCGCTACCGGCTTCACAGACCGGGTTGCGCTCGGGCAGGTGCAACTCGCTCGAAGCGAAGCGTCGCAGCGGTTGGACGATTATGTGGGCGCAGGATGCCGGGATGCCGCTACTCCCGACACGCGAACTCAAGGCGCGGCGGCATTGTACCATATCGCCTACGACCACGATTATGCCGCTGCGGCGTCGTCATTGCAGCGGGAGATGGCGGCTCAGGACCTTGACCCGTCTTCGCAGGCCTACGGTGGCGTAATAAACCCTGCAACGCCGTCCGACGCAAACGATACGGTGTTCGCGGCGCAAGCTTGGGGTCCGATCCTCCTCCGATATTCGGACGTGCTCCCGAAAGCAACTGTAGGAGCGTTACGGTCGCATGCTGCAGCGGCGCTGCTCTACTTTCAGCACCATCCGACGTCGGTAGATTACACGAATATTACCCTATTGACTGCCAGCGAAGACGTGTTGCTCGGCGACGCCCTGAACGATGACGACGCTCAACGCCGCGGTCTCGCCAACCTCGCGCAATGGGTGGCGGCCGTTCGAGATAATGGCATTCACGAGTTTGAAAGCCCCACATACTTTGCCGTCGATATCGATGCGCTAGAGGAGGGCGCAACGTTCGGTTCGCAGGGCCAGCGAGAGCCGTTCGCGGCTGCCCTTCGTTACGTGTGGCGTGAGATCGGAGCCAATCTCTTCTTGCCGCGCGGCCGCATCGCGGGCGCGCAGAGCCGCTCCTACGATGTGCTCTACGGCAGCGACGCGCCCATCGAAATGAAGCTGTGGTACGAAGCCATCGGCAATGGCGTCCACGACTCAGCGGCTTTACGTTGTCTCGACGTGTATTCTGTCTTGCACGACGGAGCGACTTCGCACCACAACGACGTTATGACGGAGGCCAGCGCAGTACCACGGATCGTGGAGCAGCGCTGGTCGGCGGACGCGCAAGCGACGAAATACACTTACGTTACGGACGGCTATGCGATCGGCAGTTCCAACGAGGACTACGACCAAACCGACCGCGTAGCGCAAATCGACTTGCGAGCCGGCCCTGCCCGAATCGTTCCGATTCGCATGTTGGCAGACAAAACCGGATATTGGTTCTCGCCGACCCCGAACACGCAGTCGGACGGCGAGCGACGTTGGGATCACGTGCTCACGCGGCCGGCGTCCGTCCAATTCGAAAATCTCATGCTCGTAATAAATGACATCGACGGGTCCGCTGCCGCCGACGGCGGCCCGCTAACGCTAAATATTTTGTTCCCGGCGACAGGCGACGGGCTCCTCGTAGGCGGAGTGCGCGTCCACCCCTCAACCGAGAAGCCGATTGCCATTCGCAAAGGCGATGCCGTCGGCATACGCGTCGGCGATACGACGGCGGCAGCGCGAATCGTCTATGCGGATCGTGCCGCGACCGGGGATGCGCCGTTGTCGTTGGAAACGACTGAGAAGGCACTTCGCGCCGGTGTCGTACGTCTCGAGGCCCTTCAGGCGCCTTTTCTGCCGAGCGGAAAGCCGGATCTGCGGTCAGTCGTATTGCTTGCGGCTCAGTCCGGTCGAGCCGGCCGTTCCATCATCGACAAACTCCAGCAGGCGCGCGTGACTTCGCACGATTCGGACGGCGTCTGGCACGTACAGGCGTCCCTCGACGGCCACTCCTTAGAAATCGACTATGATTTGACAACTCATCGATCGATCCACCGGGAGTGCGACGGCAAAGCAGTCTTTGTCCGTGCTCCGTTCTCCGTCAATGGTACAGTCCGAAAAATCTAAGCCATCAATAGATCGCGGCAAACGGTCGCTGCTCGTTATGGACGTCTTCGAGCAGCGTCATCCAGCGAATGTTGTAATACCGAGGATCGCCGTACTCGTCGAGACGATCGAGCGGCAATCTCGCAAGCATGTCTTGAATCGACTCGAGGACGGTGCGCGAAGGCGTAAAGCCCAGAGCCCGGCTTAACTTCGCGTTGCTCATGCGGTAATTGCGGACGAGCGACGGTAACGGCGACTCGACGAGGCGCACGGCGATGGGCGGATCGACGAGCCCAAGCGATCCGGCGACAAGCATTGCAAGCTGCCTGATCTGGTAGTTCTCTTCCAGCACGTTAAAGATCTCACCACGGAGAACGCCGAGCGGCGCTGCAAGCGCCGCAACATGCACGGCGGCGACGTCTTCCACGTCGACGAGCGGCCGCCACATCCACCCTCCTCCGTGAAGATACAACCTCCGCAACACGATCGCATCCTTGACGAATGTGTTCACAACCAAATCGAAGCGCATCCGTGGACTGTAACCGTACACGGTGCCCTGCCGAAACACGACCGGCGCAAAGTTGAGCCCGGCAGCGCGGAGCACGACGTCCTCCGCATACTTCTTCGAAATCGAATACGCGCCGCGCGGGCGAACGGCCGTCGTTTCGTCACACATCTCGGGGGAACGTGACAGCTCGCTCGAGGACGCGTCGCTATCGTAGATCGATGCGCTCGACGCGAACGTAAAGCGTTCGATTCCACGAACAACGCACGCGGCGACGAGCCGCTCGGTTGCGACCGCATTCATCTGCCAGTTCGCGTCGGTATTATACTCGGCCGTTGGATCGTTCGACAAACCGGAGAGGTGACACACCGCATCCGCGCCGCGCAACACCGACTCGTCAAACTGGCGCAGATCGCCTTGCACGATCTCGACGTCGAGCCCGGCTAGCGGCTTGCGGCCCCAGAACAGTCGGTCGTAAACGACCGGTTGGTGACCGGCCTCGAGCAGCCGGCGACACAGCACGACGCCGATATAGCCGCCACCACCCGTTACGACTACGCGCATTGCCCGCTCTTACGGCGCAAGCGCGGAGCGTCCCGCCGAATGCAAGGGTGCGTTATGCCGCATGCCGTTACATTATTTCGAAGCGCCTGCAATGGCCCGCTCGGCGAAGTCGTAGACGGTCTGCGCCAAGGCGATTGCGCCGGCCGCGTCGCTCGGCTGCAACACCTTCGATGGGTCCGCTCCGCCAAGTGCGTCCGGATAGCGCGAACCAATGTAAAACAAGTCGAGACGATTAGCAGCGGTAATCACGCCGGGCGGCACGGACACGCCTAAGCTTGAGATTTCGTTCGTAAGCATTTCGCCTACGTGCGAGCGCGGATGATCGTCACTTAACGCGATCAGCGTGGCTTTGAGCGCCAGCTCGGCGGCTTGCTGCGAATGAAAGCATGCTCGCGACGGAAAGCGCTCCACAACCTCGGTCGCGAGCGCTA
>JAABUQ010004349.1_pt1 | contig 24259 bp, 26 predicted proteins | sample 5560001 | NCBI WGS metagenome assembly JAABUQ01 (sample SAMN10711888, study PRJNA513371) | rock metagenome | isolation source: Antarctica rocks | place: Antarctica: Victoria Land, Finger Mt nord | collected 2015-12-18
TATAGACGTTTCACTCAATCCCATCACCCGACCTTCGCCAACCCCCAGATGCGACGACTCTAGAAGCCGGATCAGCCGATCGCACCCCATTACAGAAAGCGCAGGGAAAGATTTTCAGCCTCTGAGCCGAGTGCTGACGCCGGTTTTCGGCGCGGTCTGCTGCGTCTTCCTGCTGCTGGTTTTTGCGGGCTTCCTGCTGGACGGCGCGGTCGCCCGCTGCTGGCCCCGGCTGGCGTCCAGCGGCCGGCTGCACGCCGATGCCGAGGAGAAGCTGGTCCGCCTCGCCGTCGGCGCCTACTTCCTGCTGCTCTGGGACAAGGGGGCCGTCGTGCTGTGGGAGCGCGGGGACGCTTTGCTGACGCCCGAGATCATGGCCAGCATCTGGTGGATGGGCGCGGTCCAGTTCGCCGTCGCCGCGGCGGTGGCATGGCGCGGCACCTGCATCGTCGCCTCGGCCGGCGTCTGCATCCTTTATGGCTATGGGATCGCGCAATTCGGCGTTTTCCATATGACCGACTACGTGTTCTTTCCCGGGATCGCGGCATACTTGGCGCTCACCTCGGTCGGCACGCCGGGCGCGCTCAGGCTGCGCGTGCCGCTGCTGTCCGGCGGGCTGGCTTTCGGCCTGATGTGGACGGCGGTGGAGAAATTCGTCTTCCCGCAATGGACGCTGGACGTCGTGGCCCAGCACCCGGATCTGGCGTTCGGCTTCCCCCGGGACTTCACCGTCGTCGTGGCGGGATTCGTGGAGTTCACGCTGGCCTTCTATGTCATGACCGGCCGGGGCCTGGTGCGCTTCGGCGCTGCCGCCTTCGCCGCTATCTTCATCGCCGCGATTCCCGAGTTCGGTCATCTGGACGCGGTCGGCCACATGCCGATCATCGCGATCCTCGCCGTGGTATGCATGCGCGGCGCCTCGCCGCTGCAGCGCCTGCTGCGAGTGGCGAACCGAGGACGGACAGCCAATGCGGCGGCAGTCTCGTTGCTCTACCTGATGTCGCTGACCGGCTTCTTCGGGATGTACTACGGCCTGCACTGGGTGGAATACGGCTGAGACGGCTCGCTCAGTTGAATATCCGGAACAGGCCCCGCAGGAAGCCCGGCGTCAAGGCCGAGAGCGGGTTCACCGACACCGCCGGGTCGGCCAACGGCCCGCGCAGCGCGTAGTTGACCGCGAACAGCCCGCCGCCCTGCTCCGCGCTGAACAGCCGGCCCAGCAGCGGGATGCGCCCCAGCGCCGAGTTCAGCGCATACGCCGGCACGACGGTGCCCTGGATGTCGAGCGTCTTGCGCGTCGCATCGACCCGGCCCCGCGCGGTCAGGCCCAGGGACGCGCTGAACGCCTGCGCGTCGGCCAGTTCCAGCACGTCGCCGTCCCAGCGGAACGGCACGTTGAGCTCCGTGAAGGCAAGGCCCGGCCCGCTCATCGCCTCGCCGATGCCGTAGATCGTGAGCGCCTGCAGCAGCTTGCCCACCGCCGGGGCGTCGCGGACGGAGAACTGCCGCAGGTCCGCCGTGCCCGACAGCACGGACGTCGGGCCGCTGTCGTCGAAGCGCGCATCCACCGCAAGCTGCCCGCCATCGACGTTCTGGAAGATGCCCAGCGCGCGCAGCAGCGCCCCGCCGTCCGCCGCGCGCACGCCGACCTCGCGCCCGTTGCCCTGCGGCTTGACGCTGGCTTGCAGCCGCTCCGGCCCGCCGGACTGCGCCTGCAGCGCGCGCAGGCGGCGGCCGTCGCTCTCGGCATGGGCGGACACGGCGGCGAGGCTCCGCCCTTCGGCCATCAGCACCTTGTCGAAGGCCGCATCGGCGGTCCAGGGCGCGTTACCGGTGTTGGTGACGCCCTTCGGCTGCCCCAGCTTGCCGGCAAGCACTCCGGACAGGTCGAGCGCCGTGCCGGTCAGCTTGACGCGGATCGGCTGGCCCGGCGCGTCGGGGAACCGGACTTCGCCCCGCGCCTGCGTCGCCCCAAGCAGGATCGGGTCCAGCACCAGCAGGGCCGGCTTGCCGCCCGCCATGTCGGCCCGCCCGCGCACCTGCAACCCCGGCCCCTGCGCCTGCAAGTCGCTGACCCCCTGCAGCCGGTCGCCGCGGAGCAGCAGCCGGGCGCCGGCGGAGGCCGCCTGTCCGGCCGGCTTGGCCCAGCCGGCGAAGGCCAGCGCCGCGTCGCGCAGGTCGGCCTGCACCCGGACCTCGCCCTGGCCGTCGCGCTGCGTCTGGTAAGCCGCGTTGAACCCCGCGGCGCCCGCGCCGAGCACGCCCCCGGCGTCCAGCCCGGCAGCGGCGAGCTGCGGCGCCGTCACGGTGCCGGACGCCGTCGCCCGCTGCGTCACCTGGGACGGCGGACCCGGCCGAAAGTCCATATCGACCGAAAGCGCCGCCGGAATGCCGGCGATGGCCCCGCGCCCCGCCGCCTTCAGCGCATCCGCCGTCACGTCGATGGCGATGTCCCCGCGGTCCAGATCCCGCCCGGCGACCAGCCCGCCCAGCCGCAGCCCGCTCAGTTGCCCCTGCGCGTGGATCGCGACCTGGCTGAACTCCAGATGCTCCTCCAAGGGCAGGTTGACGCTCAGCTTGCCCGCCAGCGACCCGGCCGGGTTGCGCACCGGGAGGGGATGGCGGTCCAGCAGGTGCAGCCGCGGATGGCGCAGCAGGGTCAGCAGGTCCGGCACCGGGGCTGCCACGTCGGCGTTCACCGAAAGCAACTGGTCCTTCACCGAAAGCCCGGTGATCCGCACGGTGCCGTTGGATAGCTGCCCGGCGCCTTGCCGCGCGCTCGGCACCGCGATCTCGATGGCGTCGAGGCCAGGGATCGTCAGCAGCGCCTGGGCGTGCTCGATGGGCGGCACCGGGCGCAGCCAGTGGATCGTCACGTCGTCGCCTTGCAGCGTGCCGCTGGCGGCCGTCAGCTTGACCCGGGACAGGTCCGGGGCCGCTTCCAGGCCCAGCGTGACATGGCCGTCCCGCGCCGTCCCCGCCGTGATGTTCTCCGTGATCCAGGGGCGGGCGTGCCCGCCCCATGCCGCGGGCCACAGCTTCGGCAAGTCGGCGAAGGCCAGATGGTCCACCGTCAACGCCAAGTCGGCGCGCAGCCCGCCCGCCCGCCGCACCGCCTGGCCGGTGGCCCCCAACGTCGTGTTCCAGCCGCCGGCGGGCGATGCGACCACCATCTGCAGGCGGGACAGCGCCACGCGGTCCGGCAGGTCCCAAGCGGCCGCGTCCCACTCGCCCGCTGCATCGAGCGCCAGGCCCTCGAACGCCAGCGCCGCTTCCGGCAGCCGGGCATGCCCGCTCCCCGCCATGGCGTGGACGGCCACGCTGCGGGGCTGGAGGGCGGGGGACAGGGTGGCGACCGCCGAAAGCTCCATGGCCGCATCGACCTGCATCGGCGGCGCCAGCGCGGGTATTGCCGCAGCCAGCGCGGACAACGACACCGGGGTCAGCGTTGCCGCGATGCGGGTGCCGTCCTCCGCCAGATCGGCGCGGAGCGTGAGCGTGGAGGCCGCGCCGCCCAGGGCCAGCGCCGCCGTGCCGCCGCCAGCCACGCCGCCGCCGGGCCGGCGCTGCAGCTCCAATGCAGCGTCTGCCACATCGAGCGTCGCGCCGAGCCGCCGGTCCGTCAGCGACACCGCCGCGTGGTGGAGAGTCACGGAGCGCAACTGCGTGACCTCGTGCCAGGCCACGCGGGCGCCGCCCTCGTTCAAGCGGGTTGGGCGGCTCAGCTCCGCCATGGCGCCGGCGAGGTCGGGCACCGGGCGGTCTGGGGCGAAGTCTGGGGCGAATCCGGGGGCGGCGTCCGGAGAGGGGGCGCCAAGGTCCAGGCTGACCGACCCATCGCGGTCCCGCAGCAGGCGGAGCCGCAGGCCGTCCAGTTGCACGTCGCGCGGCACCACCCGGCCCAGCAGCAGTTCGCCCGGCGACAGCGCGAGGTCCGCCGCCGCGACCGTCGCCGCCGCCCCGTCCGCACCCGCGAGTTCCACGTCGCGAAGCTGCACGTCGAGCGCCCGGCCCGCGCCGCCCCCGAAGCCCTGCCACCGGACCGATGCACCCCCGATGCGCAGCCGGTTCGTCGCGTCGGGCGTGTTGTGCGAAGCCTCGACCCAACGCGCCAGCCAGCGCACGTCAAGCGGCCCCTGCGCCAGCCGCCAGCTCAGCCCCGCCAGCCCCGCGCCGCCCAGCGCCGCCACGGCAAGCGACACTGCCAGCGCGGCCCGGGCGAGCCGGCCGGCCCCCCTGCCCCCGTGCGGCGCCCGCCGTCCTCGGCCGGGCGCCGCTTCGGGTCCGGCCGCGCCGGGCGGCGGCGATTGACGGGCTGGGCAGGGTGCCGCCACCTTGGCGGACCATGGCCACCTCCATTTCCTGGCTAGACCGCTCATGGCCCGCGCCGGCCGATCCCGCCGCCGCCATGCGCCTGGTCGAACGCTTTTCCGGCTTGGGCGACGGAGAGGCCGCGCTCGCCGCGCAGCCCGGCGGCCACGCCATGCTGGCGGCCCTCGGCGGCGGCAGCCCCTTCCTGTCGGACCTGCTGCTGCGGGAGCACGCGGCAGCGCTCTCCGCCGCGCATGGCGGCCCCGAGGCGGCGGCCGCCGACGCGATGCGGACCCTGGCGGCCAGCGATCCCGCCCGGCCCCGCGCGCAGGTCGCCGTCGCCCTGCGGACGGCCAAGCGGCAGGTGGCGCTCATTGCCGCGATGGCCGACATCGGCGGCGCGTGGGGCCAGGCGCGCGTCACCGCCGCCCTGTCGGCCCTGGCAGAGGCCGCGCTGCGCCTCGCGGTCGATCACCTGCTCCGCGCCGCGCACGAGACGCGCGAGATCACCCTGCCCGACCCGGACCGTCCCGACGAAGGCTGCGGCCTCGCCGTGCTGGGCATGGGCAAGCTCGGCGCCGGGGAGCTGAACTATTCGAGCGATATCGACCTCATCCTGCTGTTCGACCCGGCAGCGCAGCCCGGCCATGCCGACACGCTTGGGGCGACGTTCACACGCCTGGCGCGCGCCCTGGTTGCCATCATGGAGAGCCGCGACGCCGGCGGCTACGTGTTCCGCACCGATTTGCGCCTCCGTCCCGATCCCGCCGCCACGCCGCCCGCCGTCGCCCTGCCCGCGGCCATCGCATATTACGAGAGCATGGGCCAGAACTGGGAGCGCGCCGCCATGGTCAAGGCGCGCCCCGTGGCCGGGGACCTCGCCGTGGGCACCGCCTTTCTCGCGGCGATTCGCCCGTTCGTGTGGCGCCGCGGCCTGGACTTCGCCGCCATCGCTGACATCCACGCCATGAAGCGACGCATCAACCAGCATCGGGGCGCGGCTTTCCCCGGCGGCCCGGAGCAACTTGCGGGCTACGACTTGAAGTTGGGCCTGGGCGGCATCCGGGAGATCGAGTTCGCGGCGCAGACCTTGCAGCTCGTGTGGGGCGGGCGCGACCCGGCGCTGCGCGACCCCACGACGCTCGGGGCGCTGCGCCGCCTGGCCCGCGCCGGGCACCTGCCGCGCCGGGCCTGCGTGGAGCTGACCGCCGCCTACCGCGCGCTGCGCCGGGCCGAGCACCGGCTGCAGATGGTGGCCGACCGCCAAACCCACGCCCTGCCGGCCAAGCCCGACGAGTTCGCCCGGTTCGCCGTGTTCATGGGCTGTCCGAATGCCGAGGCCTTGGCGCGGCACCTGCTGGGCCACATGGGCCGGGTGTGCGCCCGCTACGCCGCGGTGTTCGAGGACGTGCCCGACCCGCCCGCCGCGCCCGTGCCGCTCGACCTCGCTGGCCCGGACGAGCCGCCGGCGACGGTGGAAGCGCTGCAGGCGCTCGGCTTCCGCAACATGGGCGGCATGATCGCGACGCTGCGCGGCTGGCAGGCCGGACGGCTGCGGGCGCTGCGCTCCGCACGGGCGCGGGAGCTGATGGACGCCGTGCTGCCGGGGCTGCTGGCGGCGCTGGGCGCGCAGCCCGATCCGGACGCGGCGTTCATCCGGTTCGACGCCCTGCTGTCCCGCCTGCCGGCCGGCGTCGCGCTGCTGTCGATGATCCAGCGCAACCCGGCGTTGCTGGACCGCATCGCCGCCGTGCTGGGCGCCTCGCCGTCGCTCGCCGACCACCTGGCCCGGGTGCCGGCGGCGCTGGAGGGCCTGCTGACCCCCATCGGCCCCGATCCGGACCCGGCCCGCACCCTCGGCCGCCGCCTGGCCGACGCCCGCACGGTGGAGGACACCATCGCCATCATTCGCAGCCATGTCCGCGGGGAGGAGTTCCGGCTGTGCGTGGCGCAGATGGAGGGCTGGATCGACGTGGACGCGGCCGGGCTGGCGCGCACGGCGCTGGCGGACGCGGCGCTGGCGGCGCTGCTGCCGCCGGTGCTGGCGGACCACGCGGCGCGTCATGGCCGGGTGCGCGGGGGCGCCATGGCGGTGGTGGCGCTCGGCAAGGCCGGCAGCCGGGAGATGATGGCGGGGTCGGACCTCGACCTCATGCTGATCTACAGCCATCCCCCGGGCGTGGCCGAAAGCAGCAACGGGCGGCGCATGGCGGCGAGCCAGTGGTTCGCCCGGGCCGCGCACGCCTTTGTCGCCGCCCTGACCGCGCCCGGCGTGGAGGGGCCGCTGTATGCCGTGGACATGCGGCTGCGCCCGTCCGGCAACAAAGGGCCGGTCGCGGTGTCGCTGCCTGCCTTCCGGCAGTACCACGCGCACGACGCATGGACCTGGGAGCGCATGGCGCTGACCCGGGCGCGCGTGGTGGCCGGGTCGCCGGCGATCCGCGCCCGGGTGGAAGCGGCGATTGCCGAAGCGCTCGCCACCGCCGCCGACCCGGTCCGCATTCGCGCCGACGCCGCCGCGATGCGCGGGCGCCTGCTGCGGGACCTGCCGCCGGCGGGACCATGGGACATGAAGCTGCGCCCGGGCGGCGGGATCGAGGTCGAGTTCATCGCGCAGGCCTTGCAGCTCGCGCAGGGCGTGCGCCCGGGCTTCCAGGCGACGCGGGCTGCCCTGCAGCGCCTTGCGGATGACGGGCGGCTGCCGGCCGACACGGCCGCCATGCTGATCCGGGCGGACCGGCTGTGGCGCACGGTGCAGAGCACCGTCCGCATCACCATGGGCCGGAACGCGCAGGCTTTGCCGCCCGCAGCGGAGGAGCTGCTGCGGCGCGCGGTGGGGCAGCAGCTCGGCACGCCGGGCCTGCCGCTGCCGCAGCTCCGCGACGCGCTGGACGCGGCGGCGCGGGACGTGCGAACTGCCTTCATTGATCTCATTGGAGTCCCTGAATGAGCCTTGTCCCGGGCGACGCAGCACCCCCCTTCGAGATGCCGGCCAGCGGCGGCCGCACCGTCAGCCTCGCCGGCCAGGCCGGGCGGCCCTTCGTGCTGTACTTCTACCCCAAGGCCGACACGCCCGGCTGCACCAAGGAGGCGCAGGCGTTCCAAGAGGCGCTGCCCGAACTCGGCGGCATCGGGGTCGAGGTGATCGGCGTGTCCAAGGACGCGATGAAGCCCATCGAGCGGTTTGCCGAGAAATACGCGCTGGCCTTCCCGCTGGCATCCGACCCGGGCGGCGTCGCCGAGGCGTACGGCGCGTGGATCGAGAAGTCGATGTATGGCAAGACCTACATGGGCATCGACCGCAGCACGGTGCTGGTGGACGCGGCGGGCCGGGTCGCCCGCATCTGGCGCAAGGTCAAGGTGCCGGGCCACGCCGCGGAGGTGATGGCGGCCGCAAGGGCGCTCACGCCCTGATCAGAACAGGGCGGCTTGGTAGGCCGCAAGCCCCGCGAGCGGCATCACCATGATCGCGGCGCCGCGGGAGGTGGTCCACAGGCCCGTCGCCAGCAGCAGCGCCCCGGCCCCCAGCACGGCGGCGGCAACCATGCCGGCCTCCCGGCTTTCGGTGCCCATCGCCAGCACGGGCGTGAGCGCCGCGCCGGCCCACAGCGCGTCGAGCAGGTGCCGCTGCCACGCGGCGCGCAAACGGTGGCGCGCGAGGCCGAGCAGCGCGAACAGCAGGACGGAGGCGGCGGTCAGCGCGTCGGGCGACGTACCCTCCGGCAACAGGTCCTCCATCGACCAGCCCAAGGCTCCCCCGATGCCCCAGCCCACCAGCCCGCCCAGCGCGTAGACCAGCATGGCGAGGCCCGGCCCGGCGCCGAACCGGGTTTGCGCCAGGCCGTGCAGCTCCGCGAGGCCCGCGGCCAGCAATCCGAGCACGAACACCAGCCCGGCCGGGTGCAGGCCGAACGACAGGTCGGCCTCCCCGCGCACTACGCGGAGTGGATCGATATGGGTGCCGAAGCGATACCAGAGCCACTCGAACGCCAAGGCGGCCAGGGCGGCGGCGAGGGCCAGGCCCGCCATCGGCACCGGCCCGCGGTCCCGCCCCGCCGGCAGTACGCGCCAGAGCATCGCCCAGGCGAACACCCCGGCCGCGACGGTGGCCTGCGACACGTCGGCCTTGGATTGCAGGAAGAAATGGATCAGCGCCAGCACCGCGAACCCATAGGCGAGCTTGTGCAGCCGCTTCCAGTTCCGGCCCAGCCGCTTCACCCATCCATCGGTCGATGTCACGGCCAACGCCGCCAGCCCCAGCAGCGCCACGAAGCCGATGGTGAGATAAGCGCGGACCAGGATTTCCGTGACGATTTCCAAAGGACGCCAGTTCTGGTCGGCGGCGTAGAGCACGAGGTGAACGCCGGCGTAGCAGGCCGCGGCGACGCCGACCATCCGCCGGACGACCACGATGCCCGGCGTCCCCAGCAGCGCCTTGACCGGCGAAACGGCCAGCGACGCCATGAAGATCCACGCTGCCCAATACCCGGTCGAGTGGATCGCCGCCTGGAGCGGACGCGCGCCCAGCATGTCCAGCGGCCAGCGCGCCGCCAGCCACGCCGCCGGCAGCAGCAGCAGCGTGAACACCGCGGCGCGCAGCGGGTCCAGCCGCCCGCGGCGGTCGGTCCAGGGCGCCCACTCGGCGATGGGGTGCGGGCGCGGCCGGGCCGGGGTCATCGGCTGCCCCCGGAAGGCGCAGGTTGGGAAGGCGCAGGTTGGGAAGGCGCAGGTTGGGAAGGCGCAGCCCGGGGGACCTCATGCGCGTAGCCCGGCGGCACGGCAAGGGCGGCAGGGTCTACGACGCCATAGGCCACGCGCGTGGCCTGGACGAGCACCTGGGCGCCGTGCCGCGCCTGCAGCAGCACCCCGTCCGCGGTGAAGCAGGTGAGCGTCGCTTGGCCTCCCAAGTCCCGCGTCTCCCATTCGGTGCAGGGCAGTCCTGCCACCTGGCTGTCGCCGCGCCGGGCGAAGGCGGCGTTCGGGGCGGCCTGGCCGGGCAGCCCGCCCGCCGGCACCGGCATGTCCAGGACGCCGCGGCTCCGGTCGCTGACCATCGCCAAGGTGCCCGCCGCGTAGTCCACGATGGCGTAAACCCCAGGCGTCGGCGTATCGAGCCGCATTTTCCGCGTCGCCGCCGACCAGCGGGACCGCTGCGATACCGTCCGGTCGCCCTGCCCGGCTCGGTAGGTCACGTCCACGTCGCGGGTCGGCAGCGTCGCGGGCCGGTCGGCCTGCGCCACCGCCGGCGGGACGGCCAGGGCAGCGGCCAGCAGCGCCGCCGCCGGCAGGGCGCCCTGGATCACTTGATCCGTCCGAGTTTCGGCATGGAGAACTGCATGTAGTCGGACGGCACCCGGAACAGCTCGGCGCGCTGCGGGCCGTAGCTGACGCTCGACGCGGTGAACGCGCCGCGCCGCCCGTCCACCTCCCCGTCCGCCCGCAGCGTCACGCCGTCCGCAGTGAGGCAGACGGTGCCGGCGCCGTGCGGGGACTGCACGGCCCAGTCGGTGCAGGGCAGCCCGGCCACGGTGTCGTCGCCGCGCCGGGTCAGCCGCGCCCCGTCCAGCGTCAGCGGCTGCAGGTCGGCGTCGCGCACCGGGAGGGTCAGGGCGCTGCGCAGGGTCGTGTCCACCATCTGGACGGAATGCGCGCGCAGATCGACGATGACCGCTTGGGTCCGGCCTTCCGGCTCCGCCCGCAGCCGCTGCCCGGCCGCATCCCAGGACAAGCGCAGCGCGCCGGGGATGCCGCCCGGCACGGCGGATGCGGTGTCGCCTTCCACGCGGTAGGTCACGGCGACGTCGCGGATGGGCTGGATGCGCGGGCGGTCCTCTGCCCACGCGGCCGGCGTGAGCGCGGCAAGCAGCCCTCCGAGGGCCAGCGCCGCGCGCCGGATCATGGAGGAGGGGCCGGCGCTGGCGCCGCCGGCGCCGGAGCAACAGGCACCGGGGCGACAGGCACTGGGCCGTTCGGACCGGGGGCCATGCGGCTGAAATCGGCGGGCGGCACGAACTCGTTCGGCCCCGCCGGGGCGAAGCTGACGCTCACGGCCTCGATCACGTTGCGTTGCCCGGCCCTGTCCAGCCCGGAGGAGCGCAGCATGATGCCGTCGTCGCTGATGCACATGGTGCCGCGGGCGTTGTCCACCGCCACGTCCCATGTCGTGCAGCGCACCGCCGCCACCGTGCCGGGCGCGCGCCGGGTGAAGCGCATCCGGTCGTTCAGTTGGAAGTACGACTGCGGCCCGTCCCCGAACGGCACCTCCAGCACCGTTTGCTCCTCCGGCACCACCACGGCCATGCGCTGCGCCGCCTTGTCCACCAGCATGTAGGTGCGGTCGGGCAGGTCGATGCGCATGGGGGAGCCGCCGGCCTCCGCCGTGACCCGCACTTCGACGGGCGCCGCACCCGCGTTGACCACGCGGTACAGCACGGAGGCTTCCCGCGTCGGCGCCAGCACCGGGCGATCGAGGGATGGGCGGTCGAGGGATGGGCGGTCCGGCGCCGCGGCGGCCGTGAGCGCCAGGACGCACACCCCGGCCACGGCGACGGCCAGCGCGCGCCGGGTCATGCCTCAGCCTCGGCCAGGGCGTCGGTTCGCGGCGAGCGGTCGTAGAGCAGCCTGATCTCCGCCGCCAGCGCCGCCGGGTCAGGTTCGGCCAGCCATTGCGCCGGGAGGGGCACCGCCGCGGCCAGCAGGGTCTTGTACTGCTCCCGCGGGATCTCGTCGGCGCCGAACTGCGCCAGGTGCTTGGTGACGAACTGCGTGTCGAGCAGGGTGTAGCCGCCGAGCCGCATGCGCGCGACCAGGTGCACCAGCGCCACCTTGGACGCGTCCCGCGCCGCGCTGAACATGCTTTCCCCGAAGAACGCGCCGCCCAGCGACACGCCGTACAGCCCGCCCACCAGCATGCCGTTCTGCCGGCACTCCACCGAGTGCGCGCAGCCCCGGCGGTGCAGCTCGCCGAACAGCCGCTCGATGTCGGCATTGATCCAGGTGTCCTCCCGCCCCGGCGCGGCGGCGGCGCAGCCGGCGACCACGGCGGCAAAGGACTGGTTGCTGGTGACTTGGTAGCGACTCGACAGCACGGTGCGCAGCAGCCGCTTCGGCAGGCGGAATCCGTCCAGCGGCAGCATGCCGCGCAGCTCCGGATCGAGCCAGTACAGCCGCGCGCCCCGCCGCGTTTCCGCCATCGGAAACAGCCCGGCGCGGTAGGCCCGCATCAGCAGCTCCGGCGTCACTTCGATGGTTCTGCGCGACATGGTGGGATCGTGGCCTGCCTGCTCGGGTCTGCCAACATCCTATCACGTCCGATTGTGCCGCGGGTTCCGAACCGTAGTGATTTCCGCCCGGGCATGAAGCATGGGGGCATAAAGCATCAGGGTATGAAACATCGGGGCATCAGGTCCCAGAGACGAAATGCTCCAGCCAATGGATCGTGTACTCGCCGCGCGCGAACTCCGGCGCGTCCATGATGCGGCGGTGCAGCGGCAGCGTCGTCTTGATGCCTTGGACCGCGAACTCGTTGAGGGCGCGGCGCATGCGGGCGATGGCCTCCGGCCGGGTCGGCGCGTGGACGATCAGCTTGGCGACCATGCTGTCGTAATACGGCGGCACGACGTAGCCGGCATACAGCGCGCTGTCCACCCGCACGCCGAGGCCGCCCGGCGCGTGGAACACGTCCACCCGGCCGGGCGTCGGCATGAAGGTGTCCGGGTCCTCTGCCGTCACCCGGCACTCGATGGCGTGGCCGCGGAACTCGATGTCCACCTGCCCGTAGCCCAGCTTGTGCCCGGCGGCGACGCGGAGCTGCTCGCGCACCAGGTCGACGCCGCAGACCATCTCGGTGACGGGGTGCTCGACCTGGAGGCGGGTGTTCATCTCGATGAAGGCGAACTGCTCGTCCTGGTACAGGAACTCCAGCGTGCCGGCGTTGCGGTAGCCGAGCCGCCGCAGCCCCGCCGTCACCACGGCGCCCAGGCTGTCCCGCTCGGCCGCGGTGAGCGCCGGGGACCCGGCCTCCTCCAGCAGCTTCTGGTGCCGGCGCTGCAGGCTGCAATCTCGCTCGCCGAAATGCACGACGTTGCCGTGGGCGTCGGCCATCACCTGCAGCTCGATGTGCCGGGGGCGGTCGAGGTACTTCTCGATATACACCGCGTCGTCGCCGAACGCCGTGCGCGCCTCGGTCCGCGCAACCGTCCAGGCTTCCTCCATCTCGTCCGCCGTCCGCGCCACCTTCATGCCGCGCCCGCCGCCGCCGGCCGCCGCCTTCACCAGCACGGGGTAGCCGATCCGCTCCCCCACCGCGCGCGCCTGGTCGAGGCCGGCCACCGCGCCGTCGGACCCGGGCACCAAGGGGACGCCGAGCGACGCCATCGCCGCCTTCGCCGCGATCTTGTCGCCCATCATGCGGATGTGCGCGGGCGACGGGCCGATGAAGGTCATGCCGTGCGCTTCCACCATCTCGGCGAAGCGCGCGTTCTCCGACAGGAAGCCGTAGCCCGGGTGGATCGCGTCCGCCCCGGTGACGGCCGCCGCCGACAGGATCGCCGGGATGTTCAGGTAGCTGTCCCGCGCCGGCGGCGGGCCGATGCACACGCTCTCGTCGGCCAGGCGCACGTGCATGGCGTCGGTGTCGGCGGTCGAGTGCACCGCGACGGTCGGGATGCCCAGCTCGCGGCAGGCACGCTGGATGCGCAGCGCGATCTCGCCGCGGTTGGCGATCAGGACCTTGCCGAACACTACTCGATGACCAGCAGCGGCTGCGCGTACTCGACCGGCTCGCCGCTCGCGATCAGGATGCGGGTCACGGTGCCGGCGTGCGGCGCCTTGATCTGGTTGAAGGTCTTCATCGCCTCGATCAGCAGCACCGTCTGCCCGGCGGCGACGCTGCGGCCCACGGCGACGAAGGGGGTCGCGCCGGGTTCGGGGGCCAGGTAGGCGATGCCGACCATGGGGCTGGTGACGGCGCCGGGCGGGACGGCTTCCTCGGCGGCCATGGCGGCCGGGATCGGGGCGACGGCGCTCGGCGCCAGGACGGCGGGCGCGGCCTGGACCGCGCCCGCGGCCCCGCGGACCAGATGCAGGCGCACGTCGCCCGCGGTGATGTCGACCTCCGTCAGCGCCGCATCCCGCATGATGCCGCTCAGCGCCCGGATGGTTTCCACGTCGAAACCGATTTTCGCCCCGCTCAACGCGCGCCCTCCAACATCTCGGCGTTGTGACGCCCCGAGCCGGTCATATTGGGACCGTCCGGCACGGCGATCAGGGGACGGAGGGCGGTTACGGCGCTCGACATGGCCGCGCGCCTATCACGCCCAGCCTGACCCGTCCATCGCCGCGCTGTTGTGCCCGTAAGTGCTCCAGGTCGGCCGGTAGCCCTCGCCCGCCCTGTCGGTCCAGCCGGGCCGCGCGCTGCGGGCGGATAATTCCAGCCGCGGCCGAAAGCTGCACGCGGGTCGATGTTATCCGTCATGCGCCGAGTTCCCCCCGTAGGCTGCAAAATGGCATCTTGACGGCGCCTTTCATATGGCAGACCGTCCCAACCTGCCGGGGTGCCCGCTGATATGGGCTGAGATCATACCCGTTGAACCTGTCTGGGTCATGCCAGCGAAGGGAGGCGCCGATGTTGTTTATCGTCCAGTTCGAGGATGTGTATGCGGACCAGCCAGAGCGGCTGCCTGAACGGCAGCAGCACATGCTCGCGCATCTCGCTTTCCTGGCGCAACATCCCGACAAGATGGTTGCCTCTGGTGCTCTCCGTGGCAGCCAGGAGGGCACCCCTTTGGGAGGCATCTGGATAGTTAACGCTCCCGACCAAGCGGCAGTTGAAGCCCTCTATCAATCGGACCCTTTCTGGATGGCTGGCCTACGCCGTTCTGTCCGCGTCTACCATTGGGGAAAGGCTTTCTGGTCGCCCGGTTTCACCGATTGCGTGAGTTCCTTTGGCGTCGCCTGACCAAGCCGTCGAAGAAAGGGCAGCCCTGCCGTTAACCGCCCCGCAGGTTGCAAAGGATCATCACAATGCCCGGGCTTGGACCGTTGCTGACCTTTGCTGCCGCCGTGCTTGCCATGCAGGTCGTGCCAGGGCCGGATACTGCGCTCCTGGGCAGCCACGGTGTGGGCCAGGGCGACGTGTCGCGCTCTAAACGGCGGCTGGCATGACAGTGGGAGCGGGGTCCCGCCCCTCGCTTGCCCCGCGCCGCCCGCTTCCACATATTGCCGGCATGGTCGATATCTCCGTGAACGGCGAGCCGCGCGCCATCCCGCCGAACCACACCGTGGCCGCGTTGCTCGGCACGCTCGGCCTCGACCCGCGCAAGGTGGCGGTGGAGCGCAACGAGGCCATCGTGTCCCGCTCGCAATACGACGCAACCCCGCTCGACGCCGGCGACCAGATCGAGATCGTGCACTTCATTGGAGGCGGCTGACATGGATACGCTGTTGCGGGACGACGACGCCCGGTTGGGCGAGGACACCTGGACCGTGGCGGGACGGCAGTTCCGTTCGCGCCTCGTCGTGGGCACCGGCAAGTACAAGAGCCTGGAAGAGACCGCGCAGGCCATCGAGGCGTCGGGGGCGGAGATGGTGACGGTCGCGGTGCGCCGGGTGAACCTGTCGGACCGCGGCGCACCCATGCTGCAGGACCACGTGGACCCCAAGCGCTACACCTACCTGCCCAACACCGCCGGGTGCCACACCGCGAACGACGCAGTCCGCACCTTGCGCCTGGCGCGGGAAGCCGGTGATTGGAACTTGGTGAAGCTGGAGGTGCTGGGGCCGCCGCCGCACCTTTACCCCGACATGCCCGCCACCTTCGAGGCAGCCGAGGCGCTGATCCGCGACGGGTTCGAGGTGATGGTCTATTGCGCCGACGACCCGCTCGCCGCCAAGCGGCTGGAGGAGATGGGCTGCGTCGCCATCATGCCGCTCGGCGCTCCCATCGGCTCCGGCCTGGGCGTGCAGAACCCGGCGATGCTGTCCATGATCATCGAGGGGGCGGGCGTGCCTGTGCTGGTGGACGCGGGCGTGGGCACGGCGTCCGATGCCGCCGTCGCCATGGAGATCGGCTGCGACGCCGTGCTGCTGAACTCCGCCATCGCCCACGCGCAGGACCCGGTCCGCATGGCGCGGGCGATGAAGGCGGCGGTGGAGGCCGGGCGGCACGCACGGCTCGCCGGACGGATGCCGCGGCGCATGGGCGCGGAGCCGAGCAGCCCGCTGGCCGGCCTGATTCGCTGAGCGGCGGTGGCCGGACTTTCGGGCCATCGCCCAAAGGTCCGGCCGGTTTGGCGAGGCTAGGCCTAATACTTCGTTTTATTTCACCAGCATTGTAATAGACAAGTAGTTATGGTCGTGCCCGAAGGCATAATAGCGGCAATCAACGTAAAACGTTTTGACGGTTTTAAGCCTCTGAGATTTCGCGTCTCAGCGGTCTCGTCGCACGACAACCAGGAACAATCCTCAAACGTTCAAACGATTTTTACGGACCGCGAGGCTTTACTGGGTTGATCTTTAATGCCGGATAGGTTGAATGCCCTCTGCACAATTCAACGAGGCCCTGGATGAACCTGTCAGCCGCCCTCCTGCCCCCCATGTTCGCCTCCGCCCTGCTGCTGGCCGGCCCGGCCGAAGCTGCGTCGGACTGGGGGAGTGCGCGGGACGGCAAAGGCTGGAAGGAAAGCGGGGAAGCCAGTTGGTACGGCGGCTGGCACCAGGGACGGCCCACCAGCAGCGGGGAGCGGTTCGACGAGCGCGCTATGACCGCCGCCCATCCCAGCCTGCCGCTCGGCAGCCGCGTCCGCGTCACCTTGCGGGACACCGGGCGCAGCGTGGTCGTCACCATCAACGACCGCCTGCCGCCGAAGCGCTGGCGCGTCATCGACCTGTCCCGCGGCGCCGCCGCCCGGCTCGGCATGGTGGACCAGGGCCTGGGCGACGTGACGCTCACGCCTGTCAGCATGAGGGTGCCGGAGGAGGTGGCGGAAGCGCCGGAGCTCAGTCCTCGGCGACGTGGTCGGCCACATACGCGCCACGCGCGCCCATAGGCAGCGGCGGCCCGTCCGTGCTGTCGCGCGAGGTCTGCAGCTCCAGCTCCGCGTTCAGCTCCGCGCCAAGCAGCACGGCATAGACGGTGACGAAGAACCACATCATGACGCCGGCCACGGTGCCGAGCGGGCCATACATCGCGTCGTAGGTCGCGAACTGCCCCACATACAGCGAGAACAGCGCCGACACCACGACCCACAGCACCGTCGCCACCACCGAACCCGGCGTCACCCAGCGCCAGCGCGGACGCTCCCGCGACGGGCCGTAGCGGTAAAGCAGCGACAAGCCGACCAGGATCGCCAGCACCAGCAGCCCGAAGCTCGCGATGCGGATCAGCGCCGTCTGGTGCGCGGCGATCCCTAGCCCGGCCAGCACGGCCGGCAGGCCGACCAGCAGCGACAGCCCGATGGCGGCGCTCAGGATCGCCATCAGAGTGATGGTGAACGACAGCAGTTGGTATTGCAGGAAGCTGCGCCGCTCCCGCTCCTCGTAGGCGACGTTGAGCGCCGTGATGATCGACTTCGTGCCGGTCGCCGAACTCCACAGCGTCACAGCCGTGTTGAACAGCAGATGCAGGCCGAGCGACCCCGGCGGGCGGGTGACCAGCATGTGCACGCGCTCCGAGATGAGCTGCCAGGCCGACGGCGGCAGCAGGGCACGCAGCACCTCAAGCTGCGGCTCGACGGTGGCCGGGTCGAACAGCAGGCCATAGACCGAGATCAGCATGGAGATCGCCGGAAACAGCGCCAGCGTGGCGTAGAAGGCGCAGCCGGCGGCGACGAGGGCCACGCGGTCGGTCAGCATCTCGATGAGCACGCGCCGCAGCACCGCCTTCCAGCCGTGCCACGGGATATCCTGCGGCCCCTCGGCATGGCGCCCGAGCGCCACGGCACCAGCCTCCAGCACGATGCGGGCCGATTCGAGGCCTGGCCCGGCCGCGTCGCCACGGGGATCGGTGGAGGCCGGCGCCCCGAGAGGGACGGCGGAGGCGGGCGGCGCGTCGGCGGGCGGTGGACCGGTGGGCCTCATGGTTGAAAGTCCCCAACTAAAGCAGCCTGTTGCGGCGGAACGTTAATGCGTTGTTTATCTGCTGGAATCTTAACGCTTCCTGACGTGGAATCCCGCGTGGGAATAATCGCGCCGCCTGCGGATTTTTCTCTTGCGCAGGGGGGGATCGGGTCCTATTTCCGCGTCCACGCAGCAACGCACGTGCCTCTGGCCCCTGGGGTTACGCAACGACGTCAAGCGTTCTGGCACACCTCGCTTCCGCTGGTTCGTTCGACCGTTCCGTCAACCCGCCCGCCGGCATTGCCCGGTGGGCACGCCCTCGCATCGCCGGGGCGTCCGATCCTGGAGACTAAGCGCGATGACCCCTAAGATCGCAGCCTACTTGGCCGACCACGTGCCGGCCACCCCTTGCCTCGTCCTTGACGTGGACCGCGTCGAGCAGAACTACCGCACGCTGCTGAGCGCCCTGCCGCTCGCGCGGGTCTATTACGCCGTGAAAGCCAACCCGGCGGCGCCGATCCTGCAGCGCCTCGTCGGCCTCGGCAGCAGCTTCGACGCGGCGTCGTTCGAGGAGGTCGAGTTCTGCCTCGCCGCCGGCGCCCAGCCCTCCGCCATCAGCTTCGGCAACACCATCAAGAAGGTGTCCGCGATCCGCCGCGCCCACGACGCCGGGGTGGACATGTTCGCCTTCGACAGCGTGGAAGAACTGGAGAAGCTGGCCGAGCATGCGCCCGGCGCGCGGGTATACTGCCGCCTCCTGGTGCAGAACGACGGCGCGGAGTGGCCGCTGTCCCGCAAGTTCGGCACCACCGTCGAGACGGCGCGCGAGCTGATGGTCCGCGCGGGCGAACTGGGCCTCGACCCTTACGGCCTGTCGTTCCACGTCGGCAGCCAGCAAACCACGACCGGCAGCTACGAGACGGCCATCGGCCGGGTCGCCATGCTGTTCACCGACCTGGCCGCGGCCGGCGTCAACCTGCGCATGGTGAACCTGGGCGGCGGCTACCCCGTGCGCTACCGGGACGAGATCCCCGGCATCGACCGCTTCGCCGACGCGATCATGCACGCGATGACCCAGCATTTCGGCAACGACCTGCCGGAGATCCTGGTGGAGCCGGGCCGCTTCCTGGTCGGCGACGCCGGGGTGGTGAACGCGGAGGTGGTGTTGGTCTGCCACAAGGCGAAGGACGACCCGGTGCGCTGGGTTTACCTCGACATCGGGCGGTTCGGCGGCCTGGCGGAGACGGAGGGCGAATCGATCAAGTACCGGTTCATGACCGAGCATGACGATGGGGAGGCCGGGCCGGTCGCGATCGCCGGGCCGACCTGCGACGGCGCCGACATCCTGTATGAGCGGGCCAACTACCGCCTGCCGCTGGCGCTGCGCTGCGGAGACCGCGTGCGGATCGAGTCCACGGGCGCCTACGTCACGACCTATGCCAGCCAGCGCTTCAACGGCTTCGCCCCGTTGGCGGAGCATTACATCTGATGCCGGGCGGCGGAGGGCGTCCTGCCGGTGTCCTCCTCCTATTGTCGCAATAATTCTCCTTGCGTTGCATTATGATACTTGTTATTTTCGCGGATAGAATTTTTGTGAGCGGTCAATCTCGTGATAGGTGGCGGAGACATCACGCAGGCTGACGCGCTGCTGGCCATCGCCGCCTTGAAGCAGGAGGTGGCGCGGCTTCGGAAGGCTGTGCAGGCGCGCGACGAGTTCATCTCCATCGCGGCGCATGAGTTGCGCAACCCGCTGACGCCGCTCTTGATGACGGTGCAGTCGATGCGCCGCACGATTGAGCGGCAGGCGGGAGAACGGCATGAGGGGACGCCGGCCCCCATCGTCACCGGCCTGGCCCGGCTGGACCGCGTCGTGCAGCACTATGTCAAACGCTGCGCCTCGATGCTCGACATCTCCCGCCTGTCGTCGGACACGTTCCGCGTCGAGTGGGCGGAAGCGGATTTGGCCGCGCTGCTGCGCGGCGTGGTGGAGGACCTCGCGCCCTATGCGGAGCGGGCCGGGTCCCTCATCGACCTCGCAGCGCCCGACACGCTGGCCGGCACGTGCGACGAGTTGGCAGTGCAGCAGATCGCCGAGAACCTGGTGTCGAATGCCGTCAAGTATGGCGGCAAGAAGCCGGTCAGCGTGTCTCTCCGGGAAGAGCCGGGCACGGTGTTGATCGAGGTGCGCGACCAGGGCATCGGCATCAGCGCCGCCGACCAGGCGCGCATCTTCTCCCCATTCGAGCGCGCGGTGTCGCGGCAGCAGCAGCCGGGCTTCGGGCTGGGCCTTTGGGTGGTCGGCCGCCTGACCGCCGCGATGGGCGGCACCGTCCAGGTTTCGAGCGGTCTCGGCCAAGGCTCTACGTTCAGCGTGCGGCTTCCGCATCACCAAAGTATCAGGCCCGCGTAGCCAGTCCAGCCCAGCATCGAGGACGTGTCGCCTCACCAGAATGGTCGAACTCCGGGGCGACCGGGTTTGGTTAGACGTAGTGTAAGCGAGCACTCACTTACACTCCAGCGCAAGGTTTGCTTGACTCGGGCGAGGCAACTCGCAGGGCCGGCGCTGCCAACCCTGCGGTGCCAGAATGCCTCAGCGGGCGAAATGCTTCTTATGCACGTAGTAGCCGACAACCAGCGCGTCGATGGGCACCGCCGCGGCCCACGCCGCCGATTTGAGCGGACTCGGCGGCATGAAGAGGGTGCAGAAGGCCACCGCGAAGAACAGCGTGCCCACCACGAACTTGGCCGCCGCCATCACGATCCCGGGCCGCCGTAGTCGAGGAAGCCGTAGCCGTTGACCGGGCCGTTTTCCGGGCTCAGGTAGAGGCCGAACACCGCCGCCGTCGCGGCCTTGGCCGTCTGGGCAACCCCGTTCACCGCCAGGCTGTTCACCGTTTGCAACGCCAACTGGCCTTCTGGCGAGCCGAGAGCGGTGCCGATCTGGCTGCCGACGATGCCGGAGAGCAGTCCCGGCCGCCGGCTCTGGTCAGGGCCGCCGTCGTCAGGTTGGCGATCAGGGATGCTTCCTGCTTCGCCCACTGCGGGTCCGTCGGGTTGACGGGGGAATAGATCGTGATGTGAATCGGCGGCAAGGCCAGCGGCGGATTGACGGTCGCGATTGTCACCGCAACGCCGGTTACGGGATCTATAACGCTGAGCACGCCGTTGTTGCTGATGACCCCGGCGCCGCTGCCGTCGCTGCCCAAGCCAATGCCGCCGCCGTTGTCGCCGTTGCCGGACGGGGCGGCGGTGGCACCCCCGGACCCGTCCGACGCCGACACCCCCATGGAATAGCCGCCTTGGCCGTCGCTGCTTACGCTGTCGGACATGACGATGCTCCGTCAGTGGGGCGATGCCCCGGTTGCCGCGAGACCATCTAAGCGCATCGGCGACCAGGTGCATAACGCTTTTCGACGCCATGCAGCCGGGACGCTAGGCGGCGAACTTTCCGTTGGCGAGAGTGATCAGAACGCGCTTGCCCGACTCGTAGGTCAGGACGTGCGAGTGCGACCATGACGAAAGGCCCGTACTATATCCGAGACTCAGCCTCGACGAAGTGCGTCAGCAGCGGCATCGACAGTCTGGACACGATTCTGGCCGGAAGCCATACGCGTATGTTCACGCATCTGGACAGCCTGGCCTTCTTCGGCCGGGCGGCGATCCCGGTCCGGGTTTACTGCGCCAGCGCCTTCGCCGTGCTGGAAACGGAGGGCGGCGCGGCGGGCGCTGGGTGGCCGCGCCGCCGCCGGGCCTGCCTTGCCGCGCGGCCCCGTCTGTGCGGAAATGCCCGGCAACTGCCCGGGGTCAATGCCCGGGCTTGGCGGAGGGCGGCGTGATGGATGGGGGAACGACTGCAGCCGTGGGCAAGGGCCTGGCCGCCTCCCCCGGCGCGCTGGCCGGGCTGCGCGTGGTGGACCTGACCCGGGTGCTGGGCGGGCCGTACTGCACGATGATCCTGGCCGACCACGGCGCCGAGGTCATCAAGGTCGAGCCGCCGCAGGGCGACGAGGTGCGCGACTGGGGGCCGCCCTTCCTGGAGCATAAGGCGGGGGAACAAGCGGGAGGCGAGCAGGACGCCAGCTACTTCATCGGGGTCAACCGCAACAAGCGCGGCATCGCGCTCGATTTGCGCCAGCCTGCCGGGCGCGGGGTGCTGCTGCGCCTGATCGAGACTGCCGACGTGCTGATCGAGAACTTCAAGCCCGGCACCATGGAACGCTGGGGCCTCGGCTACGAGGCGGACCTGGCGCCGCGTTTCTCGCGGCTGATCCACTGCCGGGTGTCCGGCTTCGGCGCGGACGGGCCGCTGGGCGGCCTGCCGGGCTATGACGCGATCCTGCAGGCGATGACCGGGCTGATGAGCGTGAACGGCGCTCCGTCCACCGGGCCGTTGCGGCTCGGCACGCCGGTGGTCGATCTGGCGACCGGGCTGTTTTCCGCAGTGGGCATCCTGATGGCGCTTCACGAGCGGGCGGCGTCAGGGCAAGGGCAGTACCTGGACATGACGCTGCATGATTGCGGCATGGCGCTGCTGCATCCGCACGCCGCCAACTTCTTCCTGAACGGCGTCCGGCCGCAGCCGTTGGGCAACCCGCACCCGAACCTCGCGCCTTACCAGCAGTTCGCGACGGCGACCGGGCAGATCTTCGTCGCCGCCGGGAATGACGGGCAGTTCCGCAAGCTGTGCCAGCACATCGGCCGGCCGGAGCTTGCGGACGACCCGCGCTTCGCCGCCAACGCGGGGCGCGTCGCGAACCGGGAGGCGCTGGCGGAGCAGCTCGACGCCGCATTTGCCGGGCAGGATGGGCAGGCGGCGTGCCAGGCGCTGCTGCGGGCGGGCGTGCCGGCCGGGCCGGTGCTGGCGGTCGACCAGGCGCTGGGAAGCGAGCAGGCCGCTGCCCGTTCCATGGTGGCGGAGCTGCCCTTGAAGGGCGGCGCGACGTACCGTGCGCTCGGCACGCCGATCAAGCTCAGCCGCACGCCCGGCGGCGCCCGCACGCCCCCGCCGCGGTTCAACGAGCACGGTGCGGACGTGCTGGCCGGGCTTGGCTACACCGAGGCGGAGATGCAGCGGCTCCGCGACGACGGCGTGCTGCACGACGCGCGGCGGCGCTGAGGCGTTCGGCCCCTTACAGCACTTCCCACACGATCATTCCGATGACGGCCCAAATCGGCACGCTCAGCAGCAGGCCGACGGCGATGCCCTTGGCGGGCGCCAGCGCATCCTCGAACGCCAACTCATCCTCCATGGCGGGCGCCACGGCCGTGTCGGACGCCGCGGCGTCCTCGATGTCCGAGGTTCGCAGCAAGGGGATCAAATGCGGGTTGGCTTGGTCGGGGCGGCCCGGGCGGCGGCGGTCCTTGGAAGCGGCGGAGGCGACCGGGGCGGGCGCGAGGTCCGGCTTGGCGGCTCCAGGCAACTCTTTCACTATGGTCACGGCGGCCCCTTTGGACGGAGGTGGTGGTCGGCGGCATCGAACTCTTTATTGAGCCATCCTACACCATTTTGATTTCGAAATGGTTAAAGAAATGCAGGGAGGCAGCGAAAACGCCGGGCGCGTCAACGCCGGTGCCTTTTTGCTCGTGCTTTGAGACGCAGGCAGGGCTGCTCGACGAAGCGCCAGGACAGCCAGGCGCAGAGGAGGGTGGTCGCGAGGGCGGCGAAGAACGTCTGGTGGACCGACAGATTGCCGCCCACGGCCATGACCGACAGCGTCACGGGAAAGCCGAACAGGTAGGTGCCGTAGGACAGGTCGCCGACCGCACGCTTGAGGCGGCTGCCGACCCCGCCCGCCATCGCGGCGTACAGCATGAGGTAGGGCAGGAACAGCTTGAGGGCGAAGTCGCGCAGCGACACCCCGGAAGCGGCGTATAGCCCGATCAAGCTGACCGCGAGCAGCCCCCGGCTGAACGGGATGCGGCCGCGCACCGTCCAGGCCGCGGCGCCGGCCAGGAAGTAGCTGGACAGGTCGATGAACGGGAAGGCGTACACGTTGGTGAACAGCGACGGGCCGGGCACCGCCTCGCTCAGCCCGAAGTGCCGCGCCAGCGGATAGGCCGCGAGGCTCAGCAGGAACAGCGGCACGGCCGAGCGCCGCAGCCCGGACAGCAGGGCGGCCATCGGCAGCACGAGGTAGAAGGAGCACTCGATGGGGATGGTCCAGAGCGAGCCGTTCATCATCCAGGGCGGGTCGGTGTCGGGGAACACGCTGTAAAGCTGCATGTCCATGCCGAACACCGACACGTTCCACAGGTGCCGGAACCCTACATAGGTCAGGAAGATCCACACCCTGTCCTTGGTGAAGGCCGGGCCGATCACGAACACCTCGGCGAGCGTGACCAATGCCAAGCCCGGCACGACGCGGGCGATGCGGGCGAACACGTAATCGTCGAGGCTGCGCTCGCTCAGCGACCGGGTGACGAGGAAGCCGCTGATGACCAGGAACGCATCGACGGCCAGCGTCCCGCCATAGCCGTAATGCAGGATGGCGCCGACCGGGTCCCAGTCGATGCGCTTGAGCGAGAAGCAATGGCAGTAGACCACCAGGATCGCGAGGGCGATCCGCAACAGGTCGAAGTTGTTGCTGGCAGGGTTGAAGCGGGTGGCGAAGGTCGGGGCGGGCTGCTCGCGGGATATCATTGCGCCGTCGTCCAATGCCAAACTCCCGCCGGGGGCCGCCCCACTCGTTCCGCGCTTCTTACAGTGAACCGGGCGAAACGGCGATCCGGCGCCAGTCTTTTTGGCACCGGTCTTTTTGGCGCCGGAGCACTAGTACCTCTGCACAGTGGTTTTGACAGGTTGGGATGAGCCACGCCTACCCTGCATCAGTCGCCTTGGATCCGGCGGTGTCGGGATAAGCGCGAGCCAGCTTGGCGCGGGCCTTTTGGGTGGTGA
>JAABUQ010004353.1_pt1 | contig 24255 bp, 20 predicted proteins | sample 5560001 | NCBI WGS metagenome assembly JAABUQ01 (sample SAMN10711888, study PRJNA513371) | rock metagenome | isolation source: Antarctica rocks | place: Antarctica: Victoria Land, Finger Mt nord | collected 2015-12-18
CGCGCGCGCGAGCTCGCCCAGGGCATGCTCGCTCATGCTCGTCGCGGGTGGCGATGACGAGAACACGGCCGGGGCGGGCGTGTTCTCGTCCGCAGTATCACCAACGGTTCCGTCCGCTGTCTTCACGCGGACAAACGGCATCCGGCAGAAGGCATCGAGCGGCTCGATCGTCGTGTCCCATGTGAAGCGCTCTCGTACGAGCCGCTGGGCATTGGCGCCTTTTCGGGCGATAATCTCCGGGTTCGCCGCGATCGCGTCGAGGACGGTGCGAAGGCCGCACTCGTCCTCGGGGTCGAGTATCCACCCCGCGTCGTACTCCGTGATCAGCCCGGAGAGTTCGGAGTAGTTATTGTAGATTACGGGCACGCCCGCCCAGAGATAGACGACCGTCCGGGTTGTGAAGGCGAGTTCCCGTTCCCGGTTCCGCTGCATCAGATCGATCGCGACGTCCACCGCCGCGTACTCCGCGACCAGCGCATCGAACGGAAGCACGCCGCGAACCTCGACGGACGGGGTGGCCCGCAACTCCCGCACGAGCTCACCCATCACCCCCGGATCGATGGTATGGAACGGCGGCGGCCCGCCGTAGATACGCAGGATCGCGTCGTGCGCACCCGCCCACGCCGCCACCGTGCGCAGGGGGAGGCTCGGGTCCTGCCATGGGAGGAAGTATCCGCCGTAGACGAACGTGAGCGGGCGATTCCCCTCCCGTGGTGGGTGCACGGGGAGTTCCGGCGCCAGCGAGAAGGGGATCACGCCGGTTGCACGCGTGTCGATCTCCCCACGCGCGTCGCGCGGGAAGCCCGCGAGCGCGAGCCAGCCTTCGAAGTACGTCTGCTGAACATCGCCGGACGAGACGAAGAAGTCCGCCTTCCGCAACGCCGCCACTTTCTCCGCCAGATCGCTCTCCGCAGTCTGTGGCCGCGCGAAGAATCGCTCCAGGATGTGGGGGCCTGCCTGGTCGATCACGAGCGGCGCGCCGACGACATCCGGCAGGGAGAGCGCGGTCGGCCAGCCGCCCACCACCACCAACTCCGGTTGGATGCGGGCGAACACCTCGGTCAGAGAGGCTGGAGACGTCCACACACTCTCCCTCCAGCTCGGCGGGATTGGTACGGTCGCGATCTGTTCCATCCGCCGAAGGATCTCGCGATGCACCATCCAGATGACCTCGTGGCCGCGCGACTCGAGACCCTTCCCGAGGCCCCAGACCCGCATCCCCGCGCCTGACGTCGGCACACCCGGGAGGGGCAGGACGTCCCCGCAGAGGAGGGCGACCCGGCGTGGCGTCTCCGCGTATCGCTCGGGGGCGATGACGGCCTGGATCACCGTGTAGAAATCCGGCATCAGCGCGGGGGGGACGTGAGAGTGGAACGCGCTCCCCAGCTGGAGGGCGAGCTCCTGATCGCTGCGCACCCGGCGCCGCTGCACCCGGTCGCGCTTCTCGCGCAGCCGCGGCAACGCGGAGACGAACGCCTGGGCGGCGGCGAGCGCGCCGATCGCGGTCGCCGGGACGGGGACCGGGGGCGCATCCCCACGCATCGGCTCGTGAAGGTCGATCCCGGCGGTCGTCAACTCGCCCGCCGCCTGCGTCCCCATGAGGAGGAGGTTTCCCAACACCGTACCGAGCACATGATCGTCCTCGAAGTTCTTGTAGCAGAGCATGAGGGGATCCCGTGTGGCCGCGTCTCTGCGGCGCGCGATCGCGTCCGCATCGGGCAGGGCGTCCGTGTGGTGGTACGTCAGCGCCCCCGGTGCGCGGCAGACGCGCAGACCGAACATCCACAGCCGATACCCGAGGTCAATGCCCGCGTAGGATGGGGAGAAATCTTCGTCGAAGCCCTCGATGTCGAGGAAGATCGTCCGATCGATGAGCATCGCGCTCTCGGACGGGAACGGCGTCGGGCACGGTGCGGTCCGATCCGCGATCAGCGCGCTGGAACGCCCCCGATCGACCTGGACGTCGTGTCCGAAAAGATTGATGCGCCGATCGCGGGAGTCGACGCGGTCGCCCGCCCAGTTGAGTATCTGCGCGCTCGTGCAGACGAGTGCGACATCATCCTCCGCGCGGGCGGCGAGGATCGGTGCGATGAGCTCGCGCAGCCATTGGCTATCGACGCGCATGTCACCGCCCAGGAACGCGATATAGGCGCCCGCCGCGATCCGCGCGCCCTGATTGAACGCGGAAACCATCCCCTGATCCGTCTCATTCTCGATGACGAGCACGGATGGGAACTCGCCCGTCACATACTGCACGGACTCATCCGCCGAGGCGTTATCGATGACGAGAATCTCCAGTAATTCCCGTGGATAGTCCATGACGCGCAGAGAACCGAGGCAGGACTTCAGGTGCTCGATACCGTCTCGATTCGGGATGACGACGGTGATGGACGGCAGTGACAGTGAGGAATCGCCGGCCCCGTTCCGTTCGCCGCTCGCCATGGGAGAACTTCCCTCACTCATCCCGCATGAGCGAGCGGATGCTAATCACGGACTCCGCGGGATGGAGCGATCGGATCCCCTTGCTCGGGTCGAATCCCTGCGGGAGCGACCGTCGCAGACTCAACGGAGCGCTCCGTTGCGATGGCGCGTCGCTTGTCGGTGCGCTTCGGCTTCCCGGCTCACCGTCCGGTTCCGCGATTGATTGATTCATTGCGCTGCTCTCCTTCGGCCCTTATGCCCATGATCACTGCAGGGCGATCAGGATGGGGATCAATCCCTGGCCCGCCGTGAGGGGACGCAGGGCCTTGCCGATCACCGCGCCGAAGGCCTGGGATGACTCGCCGACCTTCATCGCGTGCCCCGACGTCGGAGACGTCGTCAGAAGATCACCGACATCGATCGGCGCGTACTGCGCGTCCACCTTGCAGTAGACCTTTCCCATGAGGGCGATCGGCATCCGTTTCTCGCGTGACTGCTGCTTGCCCAGGACAATGCCGGGTCGGTAATCGCCCGCACCGGAGATCACTCCCGCGACGCGCTTGTCGTACGCCCGGTGGCTCCGTCGCAGAGCGCCCCCCGCATCGATCACCATCACGGTCCCCGGTTCAATCGGCTCCGGCTCCGCAATGTCGAAGTCCTCGGCGCAGTCGGCGTTTGCCAGGAAGAGATCGCCCTGGGCGGTGATGTTGCCCGTGACCATGACGTCGCCCTCAAAGAACCCGGCGAACGCGCCGCCCTTGCCAAAGACGCCGGTGCCATCGACGCTCATCCCAGCAACGCCGTTACTCCCCTCGGTGTCGTTCCTGCCGACGACACCGCTGTGCCCCTGTGCATTCGAGATGCCGGCGACGCCATCGGCGCCGCCGCTTGTCCCGCGCACGCCATCGTCGGCCTCGCTCTCACCGACCACCCCGGGGCCACCGGTGCTGCTGCCGAACACACCGGCGCCGTTGACACTGATTCCCATCACTCCGCGACCTTCGGCGCTGAGGCCGGCGACGCCGTTGCTCCCCTGGCTGTCGTTCTTGCCGATGACACCGCTGTGCCCCTGCGCGTCGGAGAGTCCGGCGACACCGTCCGTTCCGTGGCTCACCCCACGCACGCCGTTATCTTCCTGGCTCTCACCCAACACATTGGCATTGTTTCCGCTCTGGTCAACAATTTCGGACACGATCTTCTCCTTCTCTCACGGCTTTCGCGGGGTCATCCCGCGTGGTGCGGTCCCGTGGGAACGCGCGATGAACGCTTTTCCCGTCCCACGGGCCAGGCGCCATCATCCACGACCAGGTAGTATGAGGGCGCGGCGTGGGCGACCGTGCGAACGGCGCACGCGGGGGTTTCGACCGCTGATCACCTGTCGCAGGCCGCGAAGCGGACAGCGACAGAAGAGTAGGATAGACGCCGACCGAGCCTCCGTCAAGTCGCTTCTGGCCCATCGCTACGCGCGCAGCCGCCCCACCGTCCTGCGAACGAGCCGTTCGACCCTGGAATCCCACCGTGCCTGCAGGACCTGCTCCAGATGCTGCAGGGTCGCCTCCAGACCCGCGATGTGCCGACCCTTCTCGTCGAGCACTCCCTCGAGCGCGGCGATGGAGCGTCCCAGCCGCCGGACGTCCTCTTGCTTCTCCGTCTGTAGTCGTTCGATCTCCCCGACCCGCCCCCGCGCCTCCGCAAGCAGCCGCGCGATGTCGCTGTTCCGTCCCTGCGCCTCCGTCTGTAACTGCTCGATGCTCCGGTCGCGGGCCGCGAGCTCCCGCTGGAGGTCGGCGTTCGCCCGATCAAGCTCGGCATTCGCCCCATTGAGGTCGGCAGTCGCGAGCTCCCGCTGGAGGTCGGCATTCGCCCGATCGAGCTCGGCATTCACCCCATTGAGGTCGGCAGTCGCGAGCTCCCGCTGGAGGTCGGCATTCGCCCGATCGAGCTCGGCATTCACCCCATTGAGGTCGGCGTTGGCCGACTCAAGCTCGAGCAATCGTCCCTGGAGGCTCTCCGTCTCGGCGTAGCCCTGTACGAGCCGATGCATCGTGTCGAGGTCCGCTTCGAGCTGGTGGATGCGCGTGCGCAGAATCGATTCCGTCCGGGGCGCGCCGGTGAGGGCCGGCCGATTCTTCGCGGCCTTGCGGGTCCGGGGCGGCTTGGCGCGCGCGTCCGGCTTGCGCGCCTGGTAGATGGTCTGCCAGAAGACGTGGCTGAACAGCCGCGGGTCCTTCCAGCGGTCGCACTCCTCGATGTCGACGAAGCCGGCAGCTTCGAGCGTGCGGGTGAGGACGGGGCCGTCGAGACAGGCGCGGTGCTCGGATTCCTGCACGGTGCTGTAGATGATGTACTCATTGAGGTGTTGCAAGGACCAGGAGCCATCGAGGTACGCCTCGACGCAGGCGCGGAAATCGGGCACCGTGACCGCGAGGATCCCGTTGGGCTTGAGCGCGCGATGCCACTCGCGCAGGGCGTCCACATGACGCCCGAACGGGAGGTGCTCGATCAGATGCCCCGCGTAGCACTCACGAAGGCTCTCGTCCGCGAAGGGAAGGTGGAGCGCATCCGCGACGACGCTCGGCCGACAAGCGGGGTCGTTATCGAGAGTGATCCAGCCGTTGTGTGGCCCGAGATGCTGATATTCCGGCGTCCCGGAGCCCAGATTGATGCGCATTCCCGCCCTACTTCCCGTCAACTCGCTCGTGAATAAGCCTTCCTGGCCCGCGCCTCTCGATCACCTCGCCCGCGCTACAGCTCCTCGACGAACTTCCCGGAAAGCTTGACGAAGAAGAGCCAGCCCCCGACCAGCACTGCGAAGCACGCGACCGAGGTGCGCAGAAGGAAACTGGGCGCATCCCAATAGCCGGTATAGAACATGTGGCGGAAGAGCGTGAGCACCGACGCCATTGGGTTCAGCCAGTACACCAATCGCTGCCCTCGCTTCTCGACGAATACCGCGTCGAGATTGTAGATGATCGGCGTGAGGAAGAACCAGAGCGTGATCAGGACATCGAGGAAATTGCGCGTGTCGCGGAAGAAGACGTTCGTCGCGGCGGCCATGAAGGCGATACCGAGCGAGAAACAGGAGAGGCAGACGAGCACCCAGGGAAAAAGGACGACCTGCGGATAGAGCGGTGTGTGCGTGATCGCCATGACAAGAAAAATGCTCGGCAACGCGAAGACGAAGTTAATCAAGTTCGCGAGCACCGTGGAGATCGGCAGGACCTCGTGCGGGAAGCGCACCCGCGTGACGAGGCTGGCGGACCCGGTGATCACGCTCATCGACTCCAGGACCGAGGCGCTGAACGCGTTCCAGGTCAGGATCCCGACCACGACGAAGAGTGGGAAGCGCTCGATGGGTGACTTGAGCAGGATCCTGAAGACGAAGCTGAACACGATCGCGTAGAGGAGCGGGTTGAGAATCGCCCACAGAAAGCCGAAGACGGAGCGACGGTAGCGGACTTTGAGATTGCGCGCCGTCAATTCCCAGATCAGATCACGGCGTTCCACGAGCGCACGCAGGCGCATACCGACGCCGGAACTGACCGTGCTCGAATAGACCAGCGTGCGTGCCGCCGCGACTCCTTCCCCCTCCCGACCCTTCCGGGCCGCCGGGAAGAGACGCATCGCACCCCGCTCGATCAACCGCGCGATGGCGGTGACAGAGCGGGGCGCCGGCGCGCCGTCGGGGACGCGCTGCCCGATGACGAGGAAACTCGCCGCGAAGAGGCCGAGCGCCACGAGGAGCATCGTCGGCCACCGCGGGTTGAGGAAGATGGTAACCCGGCCCCAGAGCGGCGCGAGCACCTGAAAGAGATGACCGGAGGCGCGGGGATACGTGACCGTAAAGCAGGCCGTCCCCTTGTTGAGGAATCCGTCGACGTAGAGGCCATACGGCGGCTGCTTCAAGCCCAGGCTCGGCGGGGTCCGCTCGGGATCGGTCCACCAGGTGATGGCGTTGTCAAAGTCGAGGCCGTCGGCAGATCGCAAGGTGACCTGGAGGGGCTGATTGATCGTCACGGCGAGGGGGGGCGAAAACGTCAGCGTGTGGAAGGCGGTATCCCGCAACGTCGCTTTCACGGCCGCCTCTTCCGCGAGCACGTACCACTGGCCATCTTGTTCCCCCTCGATGGTCAGTGTGAATGTGCCCTGGTTGGCGCGCCCGTAGGTGCCGAGCAACAGACCCAGTGACGTAATCGCCTTGCCCGTGGCCGGGAACTCCTGCGCCACCGTCACATCGTGCGCGATGCCCATGGTGGGCCGCTTCGCCTGCGTGATGGCGACATCGTCGCCTTGCGGGACGGAGACGGGCAGCAGGGCGATGCCGACCAGGAGGAGCAGGCCGATGCACACGGGGATGAGCGCGGGGAGAAGCCGACGCAGGCGCTTCGCGTTCAGGCGTGGACGGTTACGTTTCATCCGAAGGTCACCCCATAGTAGCGGGAGAGGAGGGTAGCGAGGCCGACGAGGTTGAGGGCAAGCATGAGATAGGGAGCGACGCGCAGGGCGAAGGGACGCTCGCCGCAGAGATGGTCCCAGCCGGAGAGAAGCAGGAAGAGCAGGGGGGCGAGGATCGGGAAGAAGTATCGCCCCTGCAAACCAATATCCGCACCAATTCGCGAACCCTCCCAATAGCCAATGATGACAAAGAGGAAGAACGCCTGGGCGATCACCAGGCTAAGCAGCAGCAAGAGCCCACGCCGCCGTGCCGGTTGCAGCACCAATTGGATGGCAAGGCCGGCGATCCCAACCAGATAGAAGATACCGATAGGGCGGAAAACCCAGTCCGACATCGGGGCATCCAGCCAGCCGAAATTCCCCCAGAAGGACCGGATCAGGAGCCAGTGATAGTGATCCCAGCCCCCGTCCCGTTTGTATTGCAAATAGGACCACAGTGAGGAGACGGCGAACACGGGCGTTTGCGCGGTTGGAACACTCGCGGAAACGGAGTGCGACGCCGCGCCCACCGAGGTCGTGCCGCTGAGGAGGCGGAAGAGCGCGGTGACGGGCACTGCCGCGAACCCAATGTTACCGTAATAGTAGAGACGGAAGACCACCCATGGGCCGTACACCATCAATGCTCCTGCCGCATATGCACCCAAGGCGAGGCATTCTGCCCGCGCGCGCAGCCAGAATACCCGGATGGCGGGGAAAACCTTGATAAGGACGACAATCCCCGCCACGAACGCCATAGGAAAAACAGTGGGCTTGGCGAGCAAGGCCAAGCCACTGACCAGACCGAGCGCAAAGGTGAGCGGACGCGAGAGAACATCCCGCTGATAGGTGCGGATTAGTAGCCAGATCAGGGCGGTGGCACCGAGATACATGGCCGCGTCATTATTGACGGTGGACGTGGTGAAGACATACATCGGCATGAGGGCCATCGAGAGGCCGAGCGCCCAGCCCCAGCGCCGCTGCCGACGGAGTTCGTACGCCATCAGGTAGCCGAAGATGCAGCTGAGGGCGCCGAGAACCGCCGAACCACAGCGCACGGCGAAGAGGCGCGAAACGATAGGAGCATCGTGAAACAACCAGTAGGGCACGGCTTCCAGCAAGTAATAGAGGGGCGAATATGCGGTTGCCCGCGCACCTGCGGAACTAAACCGATCCCGGTAGGACGTTTCGAAGGTACGGGCGACACGATAATCATGCGCGATGGGCAGGAATGGCAGTTCGTGACTAGCCGATTGTCCGACACCTGAGAGCTCACCGAGCAACGTGAACCCCCAACTGTATGTCACTTCCTTGGGATAGTAGGGTTCTGGCAAGTACGGTGGATGCGGGATCTGGTCCTGCTCCACAATGTGCGAAACGTAGACATAGTGGTCCGGTTCGTCCGGGGCCTGCCAGGGGGGGATCACGAATACCCAGATGCATCGCACCACGAGCGCGATCAGGAAGACGCGCAGGAGATCAGGGGCGACGGCTGATCGCGGCGTGCCGAGCGTGGGTACGTCGGCGAGAGATGGGCGCGCGCGCAGACGGAACCGATCACCGGGGAGACGGGCGACCCGGGAACCGACTCGCTGCAACAAGCTGCGCGCCTCCGGGCGTCCGAAGGGTAGCGGGATTGCTGCATAGACGAGCACGACCATCACACCGAGGAGGAGAATTCTGAGGAGGAAAAGATCCGCGACGATCGCGGCGGTGGCAAGGAGCACAAAGACTGGCACGAGAGGTGATGGTTGCTTCATTCTGTCGTTACGATTCCGCGCGCTTGCTGCATAATAGTCGCTCTACTCCCAGGGCAGTATGCCGAAAGAAGGCGAAGGGGATGGTAGCACATCCCGCGACGAAACGCATGAAACGGCTTGGTCGTACAAGAGTGATCGGTAAGCGGGATGTCGCATGCGAGAGGAGTACACGGTCTCCCATTACGCGACTCGCTTGTACCTGCCGACGCCAGTGCAGAATATCTGCACGGTGGGTAATGATCCACCATGCAGCGCCCACTTTGGCCCGGAGATGGGCAGGACCGCGAAGGAGCGCATAAACCCATGCACTGCACTCGGCCAATACGAGCGCCGGGGCGAGGAGAAGGAGCGTCCGCATCTCGTAGCACTTCAGGAGCATCAGGAGACGATTGCGTTCGAGGTAGTACGTCTTCTCCGGCCCGAGTGTGAGCGTGTACCGATGCGCGACGACGGACCCCGGTACGTACCGGCAACGCGCGCCGAGGAGCCACGCACGCCATGAGAGATCTGTGTCTTCCACGTAGGTGAAGAATCGCTCGTCGAAACCGCCGAGTTGCTCCCACATTTCCCGTCGGATGATGAACGCCGCCCCGGAGATTGCCGCCACATCCGCTCCCTCGGCATAGTCCCCGACCGGCGCGCCAAGCCCGCGGCACGTCGCGAAACCGGCCACATGGACGTCATTGCCACACGTATTGATCGTCCCATGGTCGGTATCGAGGACGATCTGAGATGTGGCAAGACCGATGGTCGAATCGGCATCGAGAGTGCCGACGAGCGCGGCAAGCCATCCGGGCTCCGGTTCCGTGTCGGGGTTCAATATGGCGACGTACTCCCCCCGAGAGTGTGCGACAGCAACGTTGTTGCCCGCCGCGTAGCCGAGGTTTGTGGGAGAGCGTATCAGTCGAATATGAGGCGTATCCGCAGATACCAGATCCGCTGAGCCATCCGTCGAGGCGTTGTCAAAGACGATCAGCTCGTAATTCGGATACGTTTGTCGCGTTAGCGCCCTGAACAATCGACAAAGAAAGGGGCGCGCATTGTATACCACGATGATGACGCTCACCGTTGGTCCGGCTAGTGCCGCATCTTGTTCATTCTTGTGTGGTGCCAATATCCGACCCCATGGGCGCTATTGCAACTAACGTATCAAGACGCACGAGGGTTCGAGAAGTGGGTCACTATACCCACTATCCTCACACGCGCTCTCTCGCGAACGATGCGGGCAGGTATGCCTTGATCTCTCCCCGCACCCTGCGATATTTCCAACCGAGGAAGCGTAGGAAGAATTCCCATAAAGTGAGCAGAAGGATAGTAATCGGCCGATGGACGATGCTGATTCGTTGACAGAGCGAGGCAAGCAGATCGAGCATAAGGGCCTTGCCGTGCTTGTGAAATGGCGTGCGTAGCGCCGCCGCTGCCCGATGAGCGCCAGCAAAGTCTCCATCATAAAGGGCGGGTAGCCCCATATTAAGGAACATCACGTTGCCAAGCACCCTCGTAAGCATCTTCTCCGAGGATGCGCGCACAGCGGGCGGCAACGCCGAATTGTCTTGAAAACGATCGTGCAAGGTCGAATAGCCCTGCAATACGACATCAACCTGCCTCCACTTTGTCGCCTGCTGCCCGTGGAGCACGATGATTACGCCCGGTTTCTGCGAAATGACGTGTGGGAAGCGAGAGAATACACGCACCTCATAATCTATATCCGCGTAAAAAAGTTTTGAATCCATCACACCAACCTGCTCGATCACTTCCCTCCGAAATACATAGCCAGAAAGATGTGGATACTTTCCGCTCATGCGTGCGAGGAGCCCATCTGGTGGTATGAAATATCCCTCCGCCGAGGAACTCCGTACCACGCTTCCTCGTTCCGTCACGACAACCGTCCCCCCCCCCGAGCAGATAGCGTCCGGATAGGCATCGAAGCCCGCCATCACTGTCTCGTAGAAGGTGGGTAGGAAGTAGTCGTCATCGGAGAGAGCGGAAAAGAAAGGTGTGTCTATCTGTTCCATGCCATAGGTGAAATTAGCGGTCAGCCCGATATTTTCTGGGTGGCAGTGATAGATGACGCGTGGATCCTCCCTGGCAAGTTCCGCGACCACCGCCGCTGTTTCGTCCCCTGATGCGTTGTCATAGACGCATACTTGCAGGTATGGATACGTCTGCGCTAACGCGCTCTTAATTGCACGCCGCAAGAGATGCGGCCGCCGGTACGTTGGGATGACTGTAGTAATCATTGGTATATCGCTTAACATACATGATCCTCCGTGCGAATCTGTCTAACCAAATGGGCTGCGTCCCGGTAATACACCCCTTCTATCGCCGCCTCACTGAACACGCGCATCCCTTCACGCAGAAAATCGACATCCTCCGCCATTTGTGCCTTGCACAGCAACTTCGTCAGTCCTATGCTGAGGGTATCGGTCATGGTGTGTCCTCCTGCTTTACGGTCTTCGACAACCGGAGAAGAACCACACCATGACTGTATTCGTCAATGACGACGCTTCCTACACACTTCCGGGGACATTACCATACGGGCCCCAGATCGCCACACCATTTCACCTTTTTTGATATAATTGCCTAGGTAGACTGCACATTTAATATACAAGGGCTTGTATAGTTTGCTTATGTGTTCGCAGTAGAGAGAAGCATCATATATATTGTCTATCCCCATGCCTGCGGCGTCGAGAGATACCCTGTTCTCGAAAATCACGCCTAACGCGGTACGAATAAGGGTGAGAACCGAGCGGTAACGATGCTTAGTAATCAGCTTACGTGCATAGTCCTCGACACCGTGAATCGCAGCGATCGCCTCAATCGTCCTTGTGAGATTCACGTATTTTTCCGGATCTAATAATAAACTCTTCTCATTGATAGCGGCTCGAATTAATTTTTTGATATTGATGGAAGGTTTGTCCTCGCAGCCTAAGTGATCCCGCACTTGGAAGAAAGCCTCAGCAGTAATTATCGGCAAGGATGGAAACATTACGAGTTCCCTATGGAAAGGGATGGAATTATCGTTAAGCCATTGTGCACTTTTGTTACTCGTGTCTTCTGCCGAATGTTTCGATAAGTTCAAGTATCCTCCACCCACGCTGTGACCTGACAAACCCATAATGGAATACGGCTTTGTCGAGTGGTGATAGGCGTTCAACGTGCATGTCACGGCGATCGCGGAATATGCATCGGGTATACTGGAATGGAAGAACCTCCCCGACCGCCTTATGATATCCTGGACAATTGTATATTCGATGCATCCATGATAAACAGTCGGCAGATTCGGATATAGCAATTTAAATTCGGACACCTTGCGAAGCATTACTGAAGAGTCCATTACGGTAATGGCGTCATGACGCGGCAATGCGATACTCAAAGTATTCGCGCGATTCGGATCAATTAATGTCGACCAGAAGTAGTCGGGCTTTTGCCATGTCAATGCACGGCATCTATGAACAGTAATCACCTCATTGAGGCCGACGCATGCATTTGGAAGCAAGCCGTCATCATCGCCGATACAGGTGACGAATCCTCCGGTAACATGCGACAGAGCGAATTCGAAATTATCCGTCATGCTCAGACTGCTACCCGTGTTGATGTACCTGATTCGTGGGTCATCGAAGGAGCGCGCCACTTCTTCGGTACGGTCAGCACTATTGTTGTCACTGACGAGAATTTCCAGATTGTCATAGTCTTGCATCACACAGGTTTTCAGTGTCCATTCGAGCGTGTCGCAGCGCTCACGCGTTGGTATAACAACGGTAAAACGCGTGCTCATGGTTCCTTCTCCTTCCAAGTGGGGGATACCCATTATCCTAAATCATAGCCGATATCTATCCGTGTATTAGTCCACGGGCTTCTCTTTGGCAAACCGCCGAGGTAGTACATTCATCTGTAACCACCCATATGTGAGCGGCGTCAGCATACTGGCGATAGCCAACGTTGACAACGACACGAGCGCCAGCCCCCCTATGGTTATTGGCATAGAAGCATGTGTGGGGAAGAGCCAGCGTCCCACGAGCGCAACGCTCAACGCACCCGCGAGAGGCAGGCCAACATCGCGGGTATACCATATACGTTTCTCTTCATGTAGCAACCGGGTATGCATAATTTGAATGCCGACGAGCACGTATCCGGCGTTAACGGTAATCCAGATTGCTGCGGCTCCAAGCGCGCCATAATGGTTCGTTGCCCAGAACAGGAGGGGGATAAGCAGCACTACAGCGACTATGTTTTGATACAACGCGAGCTTTATCCATCCGGACGCGAGTTGCAGCGCATATGGCACATTCATGAGACCGTTCAACGCCGTACCGATGGTGAGCAGGCTGACGAGCAGATGGGTATTCTGCGCAACGACGGGATTCCGCGTCCAGACCCAGAGGATTTCCGGAGAAAAGAGGATGAGGATAATCGCGACGGGAAGCATCGCGACCGACATCAACTGGCAGCTGCGATGGTACAGGCGCGGTAACGCGGCATGGTCATCCGTTGCGACGAGTTGCGAAAAGCGCGGAAAGACCGCCGTGAAGATCGGCCCCACGATCACCAAGAGGCTGGATGCGGCCGCCGTGGCGAGCGCGTAGTAGCCGAATTTCTCCAACGTCAGGAGTCGGCTGAGGATCACCTTATCCGCTTGTGTGAGCAAGAGCGCGAAAAATGAAATGCCCATCATCCCGATAGAGAAGCGCCAGAGGCCACGGATCACCGCGCGCCGAAACCGCGGCTGAGTGGCGGCATCAGGCAGGCTGCACCAGAGGCAGAATGCCGTCGCGCCCGTTTGCAGAACCGTGGCAACGAGTTGCCACACGAAGAATACCTGAATCGTCGGCGATACGAGCCAGAGTAGCAACACGGATCCGACGCCGCGAACTGTGGCCGCGCTGACGATGATTGCGTTCAAGAGTACCTGTCGCTGGAGGCCCATCAACCCACCCGCATACAGCGCGAAGGGGAACTGGAAGGCGAGGATGACGCCCATGATCAGGAATGCTTGCTGGATCGTCCCAGTCGAGAGATGCTCAGCGTGAATCCAGCGGTGAGCAAGTAGCGGTGCGAAGCCAATAACGATGGCCGCAATCATGACCGCGATTGCCCAGTAAACCGTTTCGGTCGTTCGCATGAGGTCGCGTGCCTCTTCGGGGTGGTGCTCCCGTACCGAGAGACGCGCCATTTCGCGGTTCGTCGCCGTACTCAGGCCGAGATCGAGCAGGATAAAGGCGGCTTGCAAGGTTGTGAAAATGCCGACAAGGCCGTATGCCTCGATCCCCATCAACCGAATGTAGACCGCGACAAGCGCGGGTCCCATGAGCGCAGTCCAGAACATGCCGACGAAGTTCGCGATGATATTCCTCGAGAGATGGGATGTGGCGGGCAGAGTGCTCGCATTCCGGGGTGTCATCACGGCGTCACGCGGTTCGATGATGGTGGGGAGCGATTGCATCTCATTGCCATTCCGGGGCGCCGGAAACCCCGCGCCCGCTCTGGATAAACGTCTCGGTGAAGCAGACCACGGCTCTCCCGCGCTTTGTGGCGGCGCAGCTCAGAGCAGCCGACGCAGCCACGCGCCCGGCCAGTATGTCACATTTTCGCTGAGCCCGTTGCTCTCATTGAACGGCCATGGCGGCTGCTCGAGGACAAACTCGGGATGCGTAGCGAGAAAATCCTGCGCGGCGGCATAGGGATTGTTCTCGGCCCAGTCCGGCTGCGAGCGCGGCGCGCCGACGAGATCCTTCATAACGCCGTCGGTCGCGACAATATACGAGCCGGGGGTGACGAGTCCCGCGTAGGCGTTGAGTTCATCCAAGACATGTCGTTTCGAGTGGTCCGAATCGAGGATGACAAGCACCGTCTCGCCATCCCGCACGAGCGATCGGGTCTGGTCGACAGTCTCCGGAGCCGTCGAACTCCCCTCGATGAGGGTGACGAGGGGAGAAAGTTCGTGTGTCTCGATTGCTGCCCGGTTGTGCGGGCGGATTTCGATGTCCACGCCAATTACCCGTCCGCGCTCCATCACCTTGCAGAGGCTGGCGTAGTAGATGAGCGAGCCGCCATGCGCGACGCCCGTCTCGATAATCAGATCGGGCTTGACGCGGTAAATGACCTCCTGGGTCCGCACCATGTCTTCCGGCAGCTGGATGATTGGCCGACCCATCCACGTAAATGTGTACACATAACCCAGACTCCAGCCAGTGTTCACCCACGGGCCAGTGAGGAGTTCAAACGCCTCTTTGGAGTACAGGTCGAGCATGTGTATGCCCCCGTCGTCCTCGTAGGCGACGTGTTTCGTGTCGGTATCAATGGTGATCTTCATAATGCTCCTCTGTGACGACTTTGCATGGAATCCCCGCGTCGCGCAGGAGCGCAACGATTTCCTCAGTATAGTTTGGGTTCATCACCACTGCGGCCTGAACGCCTCGCTTCGGTATTTCCCGGTAATCAATGATGGGGTGCCCCGTGCCCGGCACGTAGCCACCTTGCTTCGCCGGGTTGAGGTCAACGACGCAATCAATCATTCCCTGCTTTCGGTCAATCAGGTTGGCGAGGGTGACGCCCTTCGCGCCCGCGCCCCAGAGGGCGACCTTCCCCGCACGAGCGAGATCGCGGATTTTGGCTTCCCACTCCTGCCGCAGTGCCGCCTCGGACGCCGTGAACTGATGAGCGAGGGTGGGGATTGGATCAGGGTGCAGGTGGATCGGGCGCTCGTTGCCTCCTACGATCGCTTCCAGCCAGAGATATTGATTGCCGAAGACATGGCGCACGCGTTCGACGACGAATCCGGCCTGCTCGAACGCGGTCGTCAGTGAATCCGGGGTGAAGAGCGAGCAGTGTTCGTAGAAGAGATCCCAGATCACCTGATTGCGCAGAATCCACGTCACGTCGGGTGTCTCGAAGAAGACCCGCGCATGTGGAGAATGCTGTAGCGCCTGCCGGACAGCGCGGAGCAGGCCGACCGAGTCCGGGACATGCTCGATCACATGGCGGCAGACGACGACATCGGCGGGAATGTCGGCACACTCAGGTCCATAGTATCGCCGGTCGAACTTTACTCGTCCCCCAAGATCGCTTTCGGGGCCTGTATAACTGGGGTCGAAGCCATAGCCCGTGTTCTCGGCTCCCTCAGTGGAGACCAATCGTTTCAGGAAGAGCCCATTACCACAGCCAACTTCGACGATACGGCTGTTGCGTACACCCTTATCGAAGACAATATAGTGTGCGAAATCAGAGAAGTATTTGTCGAACAAGGGAGAATACGTTTGCGCGTTATTATATCGCGCGTCGTATGTGAGCAATTCAGGTTCGAACGCCTGATTGAAAACGAATCCGCATGCATCGCACGCTGCGTAATTGAGATCACCACGCGGCATGCGCCGCGCAGATTCTTCATCCCTGAATATGAGATTCTGAGTCACAGGTACAGACTGTCGGCGCAAGAATGACTGTGTGTTCTTGGAGGAGCAAACGGGGCATGGCGCACCTCGCATCATTGCATCTTCTTCCCGTGGCTCTGTTGCCACCAGTATATCGTCCCTGCGAGTCCCTGTCGCAAATCGCGCTCCTGTACCCAACCGACCTCACCATACAAGCGATGCACATCAGCGAGCAAGAGCGGCGGTTCATTGGTAGGTGCGGGGATTGCACCGAGTCGAAGCAGATCGCGCCGATCCATCATTTCCGCGATGACCGAAACGATCTCCTTGATCGCCACCGGCTGGCCCGAGGCGATATTGACCGCCCCCGTCACGCCGCTGTCGAGCAGCGCGATGAATGCCGCCGCCGCGTCCGCGATAAAGAGATAATCGCGCACCTGATTGCCGTGGGTGCAGCGCGCGGGTTCATCACGAAGGAGCGCGTTGATTATCGACGGAACGAGGCGCGCCCGATGCTCGTGCGGCCCATAAAGGAAGAAGAGACGCCCCCATGCGTGCGAAAGGTTGTTTGTTGCCGCGAAGGAGGCGGTGAGCGCGCGCAAGGCGTTCTTGCAGATGCCATAGACCGTCGTCGGCGCGAGGGGTGTCCGCGATTCCGTGCAATAGCCGAAATCCCAATCATATTCCGCGCACGTACCGGCGGTGACGACCCGTTCCCCGCCATGCGCGGCAAAGGACTCCAGGAGTGCGAGACTCGCGCGGACCCACCGAAAGTTCTCCGGCGATGTCCAGTATGTACCCGGCGCGGTACACCACGCGAGGTGAAGGAGATGGGTCGGTCGGATCGTCGCGAGAAGGGTATTGGCGCGCGATCCATCCAACAGATCGGCCTGATGCCACCGAACGTTCGTATCCGGCTGGGTGGACGGCTTCGTGGAAATGGCATGGACCTCGTACCCGCGCGCGACGAGTAGCGGCAGCGTGTAGCGACCGATCCAGCCCGCCGCGCCGGTAACGAGGACGCGCTTCATTCGCGCCAATCCGGATAGCGCGCGTCTCGCTCGGAAATCACCGAAATCGGGAGCGGCCAGGTGATGGTGATGGCGGGATCATCCCAGCGCATGCCACGGGCTGCTGCGGGCGTGTATTGCTCGGTGATCATGTAGAAGACCTCGGCGGCGTCTTCGAGCGTCTGGAAGCCGTGCGCGCACCCTTCCGGAATATAGAGCGCGCGGCGGTTCTCCGCTGTCAATTCCACACCGACTAATTGCCGGTAGGTGGGCGAATCCGCGCGGATGTCCACAATCACATCATAGATGCCCCCCTGCGTGCAGCGGACCAGCTTCGTCTCCGCGTGCGGCGGAGCCTGCCAGTGCATCCCGCGCACCGTTCCCTTGTGATGATTGTACGAGACATTGCACTGCGCGAGATCTGGGTTCAGGCCGCGCGCGACGAACTCATCCCGCGCCCATGTCCGCGCGAAAAAACCGCGTTCGTCCGCGATCCGCTCCGCGTCGAGGATATACGCGCCGGTGATCGTCGTCTCCGTGAATTGCATCCGTCGCCTCCAGTCAGCATCCGCGTGTTAGACGATCCGCACATCGGGGATCGGGATGATGAATTTCCCGCCCCGCGCGCGGTACGCCGCCTGCTGCGCGAGGATTTCGTCCGCGAAGTTCCAGGTCAGCAGCAGCACGTACGCCGGCATCGCTTCGAGAAGATGCTCCGGCGGGAGAATCGGCAGGTGCGTGCCGGGTGTGTACCGGCCCTGCTTCGCCGTGCTGCGGTCCACGACGAAATCGAGCGTCTCATCGCCGATGCCGCAGTAGTTGAGCAGCGTGCTGCCCTTCGCGGATGCCCCGTAGACCGCGATCCGCTGCCCGTCCCGCTTCAGGCCCGCGAGCAGGGCGCGCAAATCGTCGCGCAACCGGGCAACCCGCTGCCCGAACCCGGCATAGAAGTGGGGGTCATCTACCCCCCATGCCGCTTCCTCTGCCAGGAGCCGCGTGACGGCGGCGGACGGTGGGCCGTGCTTCGCCACGAAGACGCGCAATGACCCGCCGTGGATGACCAACCGTTCGACATCCACGATCGTCAGCCCGTGCCGACGGAAGAGATGATCGAGCGCAGTGAGCGAGTAGTAGCAGAGGTGTTCGTGATAGATCGTATCGAACTCGCCGTTGTCAATCATCTCCTTGACATGCGGCGTTTCGATCACGGCAACGCCGTCCTCCCCGAGGAGGATGCTGACGCCCGCGACGACACCGTTGAGGTCCGCGACATGGGCGAGCACGTTGTTCGCGTGCAGCACGTCGGCGCGCCGCCCCGTCGCCGCGAGCCGCGCTGCCACGCTTGCATTGAAGAACTCCGCGACAGTCGGGATGCCGCGCTCCTCCGCAACCCGCGCGATGTTACGGGCCGGTTCGATGCCGAGCACGGGCACGCCCGCCCCCCGGTAATATTGGAGCAGATAGCCGTCGTTGCTGGCGATCTCGACCGCGAGGCTGTTTTCATCCAGATGCCGCTCCGCGACGAGCCGCTGGGTGAGGGTTTCCGCGTGCTTCAGCATCGTGTCCGAGAACGACGAGAAGTAGAGATACTCGCCGAACAGCACGTCCGGCGGCACCGTCTCGGTGATCTGGACAAGGGTGCAATCGGGGCAGAAGACCAGATCGAGCGGATAGACCGGCTCCGGCGCGCTCACCTGCGCCGCCGTGAGAAGCGAGTTCGCGAGGGGCGTGCTGCCGAGCGACAGGATCGTCTGGAGATGATCGCCCCCGCAGGAGCGACATGTCGTTTCCGTCGTCATCGTCGCTCCGCCGTCGCCCTCTCCGGGGCGCGCTCATTGTCCCGCATCAGATACTCCTTGTACCAGGCGATCGTTTCCGCTAGCGCGTCGTCCATCGTGTACCGGGGTTGCCAGCCGAGGACGCGCTTCGCCTTCGTCGCATCGAGATATTGCGAGTGGATTTCGCCCTGTGTGGTGTTGCGCACGTCCGGCGTCAGATGCGTGCAGTCCATCAATGTTTGGATGCGTGTGACGAGGTCGAGCACCGTCACGGCCTGCTCCGGGCTGAAGTTGAATGCCTCACCCCGCACGCCGGCCTCGTCCATCGCTTCCGCGATCCGCTGATACGCCCGGCTGACATCCTTGACATAGAGATAGTCGCGCACGAAGGTCCCGTCGCTGCGGATCACCGGGCGGGCGCCGCCGAGGCAGGCGCGAATCGTCTCCGGGATGATCCGGCTCCAATTCAGGTCGCCGCCGCCGTAGATATTCCCGCACCGCGCGATGGCGACCGGGAGATCGTACGTCGCGCAGTAGGACTGTGCGATCAGGTCGGTGCAACTCTTCGAGACTTCGTACGGATACCGCCCCATGAGCGGCATCTCCTCCGTGTACGGGAGGACGGGCTGCGTGCCGTACGCCTTGTCGCTGGAGGCGATCACGACCCGCCGGACGAGCGATGGATGCTGCCGGCACGCTTCGAGCAGGTTATACGTCCCACGGATATTCGCCTCGAAGGTCTGCAAGGGCGCGCGGTGGGCGACGCCGACGATCGGCTGCGCGGCGAGGTGGAAGACGGTCTCGATCTCGTGCTCGTTGATCGCGCGTTCGAGCGTCCAGAAATCCTCCAGCCGCCCGTGGACAATCGCCGTGCGCCGGTAGTCGCCCGAACGGTAAAACTCGGCTTGCGGATCGGGGTCACGCACGAGCGCGACGACCGATGCACCAGCGGCAAGCAAGTCCTTGACGAGCCACCCGCCGACGATCCCCGTCGCACCCGTCACGAAGACGCGCCGCCCCGCCCAGAAATCCGACGTCATCACCAGACCCGCCACGGCGCGTCACCGGACTGCCAGTACGCCTCGAGCAGGCGTTTCTCGCGTATCGTGTCCATACACTGCCAGAATCCATCGTGGCGATAGGCGGCCAGTTGTCCGTCGGCGGCGAGTCGTTCGAGCAACTTCACCTCGAAACTATCGTCGTCGCCATGGAGATACTCGAAGATTGCCGGCTCGAGGACGAGGAAGCCGCCATTGATCCACCCCTCGCCAATCTGCGGCTTCTCGGTGAACTCGCTGACGAGATCGCCATCGAAGATCAGGCCGCCGAACCGCGCCGTCGGACGAACCGCCGTGACCGTGGCGATGCGGTCGTGCGCACGGTGAAAGCGGAGCAAGTCATCCAGGTTGGCATTGCAGACGCCATCACCGTAGGTCACCAGGAACGTGCCGTCGCGCAGCCAGGGTTCGAGCCGCTTGATCCGTCCGCCCGTGTTCGTCTTCTGCCCGGTATCCATCAGATGGACGGTCCAATCCTCTGTCTCGCCGTCAACGACCTCCACCTTGCCCGACTTCAGGGAGATCGTCATGCTGCTGTTGAGCGCGTAGTAGTCGAGGAAGTAGCGTTTGATGCTATCACCCTTGTAGCCGAGGGCGATGAAGAACTCGTTGTGGCCGTAGTGACCATAGTGCTTCATGATATGCCAGAGGATGGGATGCCCGCCGATCTCCACCATCGGCTTCGGGCGCATCTCGGTCTCTTCCGCCAGGCGCGTCCCCATCCCCCCCGCAAGAATGACCGTTTTCATGCCGATGAACCTCGCAACTCCGGGATTTGCCATCCACCCGCTTGTGACCCCATCGCTCCGAACCGACCATACACCACGGAACGCGCTGCATTGTACTCGCTGTTGGAGCGCCAGGCAACGCGCGGATGGCTGCGGGGCGCGGGGTACTATGCGAGACGGGATGGCGAATCCGTTTGCCGCGAGAGAGGCAGCGGCGTATCCTCGCGGTCGTCCATCCCATCGTTGCTATCGGGTCCCTGGCCGTGCATCGCATCGTCGTCCGCGCTCAGATGCCCAGCGCCTGCGCCAGCAGGTTCAGGGCGGGGCGCGCGAGCGAGAGGAGCAGCAGAGGGCGGGCATCTCGTCCTTCGAGCCATCGTCGATGACGACGATAGCCAGGCCGAGCGGGCTGCTCCACAAGTCCCGGATCACCTGTAGCAGCGAGGCGGCTTCATTGTCTGTGGGCACGATAGCAGCAATATGCTGGCGCTGCATCGGCAGTGACCTCTCCGTCCATCCGAGACCCCGCAGTAGGATACCGCACCGACGCACCGTAGCTCATTTGCCGAGCAATCTATCCTGGGACGTAGGGATCCTCATCGCAGGTTCCTCCCGCCTCGCCTCTTCCGACCCATCGCCGATTCCCGGACGCGGCGCGGTATCCACGCGGGGGCGGGCGGCCCAGCGCACCCCGGAGAGCAGGATTCCGCTCACCACGAGGAATGTGGCGGCGAGCGTCGCGAGGCCAACGAGGAGGAAGACCCGCCAGCCCGGGTTGAGGAAGAGCGTCATCCGCCCCCAGATAGGGCCGACCATCCGGTAGAGCCGTCCCGTCGGGTGCACGTACGTTACCGCGAAGCACGCCGTCCCCTTCTGCTCCCCCCCGTTGACCGCGAGGATGGACCCGTCCCGCACGGTGTCGGGGTTCGTCCACCACGCGACGCCGTCCCCCGGCCCGTCCGGCGATTGCAGCGTCAGCCGTAGCCGCTCCCCCGTCGTCACCGCGAGCGGCGGGGTGAACGACATCGCCGCAAAGGCGTTGTCCCTGATCGTCTCCTTGGCGAGCGTCCGCATCGCGAGGGGATGCCACGTCGCCCCGTGCAGGGCGGCGAGCGTCACAATCAGCGTGCCGTGGTTGATGCGCTGGTAGGTACCCAGCAGCACCTCCAGCGACGTGATCGCGCTCCCCGTCGCCGGGAACACCTGGCTCACCGTCACCCCCTGCTCGATCTCGCCGATCGGTCGCTTGGGATCGGCAATGCGCAGGTCGTCCCCTTGGGGGACGGAGACGGGCAGCAGGGCGACGGCGAGCAGACCGGCGACGCCGAGCAGCGTGGGCAGCAGGCAGGCGGTCCTCATCCGACGGTGACTCCATAGTAGCGGGCGAGGAGGGTGGCGAGGCCGACGAACTGCAAGACGAACATAGCGGCGGGGGCGAGGCGCAGGGCGAGGGGACGCCCGCCGCAGAGATGGTCCCAGCCGGAGAGGAGCAGGAAGAGCAGGGGGGCGAGGATCGGGAAGAAGTACCGCCCCTGCAGACCGAACTCCCCACCCGTGCGCGCGAAGCTCTGGTAGTAATCCACCACGATGAAGAGGAAGGCCGCGTGGGCGAGCACGATGCCCAGCAGGAATAGGAGCGTGCGCCGCCGTCTCGGCTGCAGGAGGAGTTGGACGAGGAGGCCGATGCCACCGATCGCGTAGAAGAGCGCAATGAGCGCGAAGGCGCGGTCCGGCATCGGTGTGTCAATCCAACCGAAGTTGCCCCAGAACGTGTTGATGAGGAGCAACCTGAAGTACTCCCATCCCCGGCTCTGCTCGTATTTCAGGTAGGAGAGCAGCGAGTAGTGCGGGGATGCCAGGAGGGTCGCAACGGCGGCATGCGGGGTGACGGGCGGCGCCGCGGCGACAGATGATATTCCCATGCAGAGACGGAAGAGCGGGGAAAAGGGGATCGTCCCGATCCCGAGGTCGCCGTAATAGCGGAGATGGAACAGCGCCCAGGGGCCGTATCCGATCAGCACCCCCGCCGTGTACAAGCCTAGGGCCGGGAGCGCTACCCACAGGTGTCGGCCCTTCGCCCGGACGATCGGGATCATTTTGACAAGCACCACGATCCCGGCCACGAACACGATGCCGTAGACCGTCGCCTTCGTGAGCAGTGTGAGCCCGCTCGCGAGGCCGATCGCGAAGGCGAGCGGGCGCGCGAGGCCGTCCCGCCGCCAGGCACGGGCGAGCAGCCAGATCAGGGCGGTGGCGAAGAGATCCATCCCCACGTCGTTGTTGACCGTGGAGGTGAGGAAGGCGTACATCGGCATGAAGGCCATCGAGAGGCCGAGCGCCCAGCCCCAGCGGCGCTCCCGGCGCAGTTCGTACGCCAACAGGTACCCGAAGACGCAGCTGAGGGCGCCGAGGATCGCCGAGCCGCAGCGCACGGCGAAGAAGCGGGAGAGGAACGGGGCATTGTGGAAGAACCCGTACGGCGCCGCGACTAGCAGATAGTAGAGCGGCGGGTGCGGCGTCGCCCGCCCGGCGGCGTTCGTCAGCCGATCCGGGTAGGGCGCTTCGTACGTGCGCGCGGCGCGATAGTCGTAGTCGTGGGGGAGATACGGCAGGTCGGGGGGGCGCGGGAGCCCCGCATTTCCGATCTTGCCGAACAGCGTCAGCCCCCAGGTGTCGGTGACTTCCTTCGAGTACGGTGGGTAGCTCTCCAGTGGCGGGTGGAAGATCTTCCCCTGCTCGACGATGTATGCGACGTAGGAGAAATGATCCGGCTCGTCCGGGGCCTGCCACGGCGGGATGATGACCACCCAGATGCACCGCACGCCGAGCGCGACGAGAAAGACGATCAGCAGATCGCGGGCGATGCGCCCGCGCGTATCGGCGGGAGATTCACCGATGGCGGGTAGGAGCGCGCGCATGCGGGGACGGAGGCGCGCGATATCCAGGGGAAGACCGGCGAGCCTGATGCCTGCCCACTGCACGAGGCTCCGTGGACTCGATCGCCCGAACGGCAGCGCCACCGCCGCCACCGCGAACGACACGCCCACGAGGATGCTTCCCGCCACCCAGACGAGATAGGTGTCGCGCTCGATGAATCCGATGCGCAGGAGCAGGACGCTGAGCGTCCCCGCGCAGCCCGCGCCGATCGCGCACACCGCAGGCGCCCCGTAGCCGGCCGCCGCGACGCGGTAGCGCCGCGCGGCGAAGGCGAGCGCGAGCGCGAGCAGCGCGAGCGCGGGGAGCGCCCATGGCAACCAGATCCGGCGCCCGACCGGGGTCCACGCCGCGCTCTTGTCGACGCTCACGCGCTGCACCATCGTGCCGAGCATGCGGGGATCGCCCTTCGTCGGCTTGAAGGAGGTTGCCAGCAGCTTCACCTCGGTCTGTTGTCCGCCCCAATCGTACGGGACAAATGATAGGGCGAGCGGCTGGAAGTTCGGGTTCGCGGGATCCGGGCGGAGTTGCCCCACTTCCACGCCGTTTACTTCGACACGCACGGGGACGTCGGGGCCACCCGCGATCGCCGCGCTCCGCATCATGAAGGTGACGGTGACCGGTCGATGGACCAGGAAGTCGAAGACGAGGGTCGCGCGCTCCTGCGTCCACACGTAGCGGTTGCCTGCATCGTCCACTTGCGTCTCGTAGAACCCGCGATCGCTCGTGATTTCCTGCGCATTCCGGAACTGTTCCGGCGCATAG
>JAABUQ010004354.1_pt1 | contig 24250 bp, 31 predicted proteins | sample 5560001 | NCBI WGS metagenome assembly JAABUQ01 (sample SAMN10711888, study PRJNA513371) | rock metagenome | isolation source: Antarctica rocks | place: Antarctica: Victoria Land, Finger Mt nord | collected 2015-12-18
GAGAGGGGCAGGGGGTGAAGGGTGAGGGGGTTAAGGGGGATGTGATGGGGGTGGGGAAGATGGGAGTGTTAGGTTTATGCGAGGTTGGTGTGCGTGTGGATTGGATTTGATTGGATTGGCGAGGGGGTGGGGATTGGGGATGCTGTGGGGAAGAATGTGGTTGGGATGACTTGATTGGGTTTGCGGCTTACGTTCTAGCTGGGCTCTGCGGGGGGGTGGGTTGACATGCCAGCATCTCTCTCACAGCAGATTTCGAGCGTCATGGACCGCAGGGGTTCGAGGTATCAGCATTCGTTGAATATCGCTAGGATCGGGTCGTTGGACAAGCGACACAGTGACGCTGAAAGCACTTTTAGTAGATAGCAATAGACTTGACAGTATCAATACGATTCAGCAGCGACGAGACCTTTCAAAAAAAGAGAAGTAATGCCAAATCAGCATTTTCATCTAACTATCTACCGGCTGTTCCCGCGTGCGTTGATCTATCTATTAGACACCCCAGCCATAGCGGTACAGAAGAAGGGGAGCAAATGAAGGACATGTCTATATCACACAAACCATGTTCAGCCGCGTACAATACCAAATCATTGTTGTATCCCTCCCGGTTCTACCTTCTGTCTACGCCAGTGAGCACGATCCTAGCGAGTGCCCACGCACAGCTTACCAACCTCCATGACCAATCCTGGGACCGCTAAGCAGCCACCCCATTCACGCCCTTGTTCTCCCCATTAACCCTCAGCGGCATCCCCTCATCCCTAACCCCGCGTCTGCTTTTGAAAAACTGCATCCCATCCACCAACCTCCTCTCATGATTGACCCTCCCATTAACAAAATCAGGATAATTCAGCGTCAGCTCCGCAGCGCCGTTGACGATGTGATCGGCGGCCTCGACGCCGAGCATAAAGCTGTGGTCCTGGTTGCCTACCTCGTAGCGCCAGCTGCCGAAGCGGCCGCGGGAGTAGATGTCTTTTTGTTGGAGTTGTGGGAGGAGGTGTTTGAGCACGCTTTCGCGCTCGAGGGTTGGGGTCGGGTAGCCGTGGTCGAAGCGGCGGTGGTAGGTGGAGACGATTTCCTCGTGGGGCTGAAGCATTTGCGTGTTGAGGAGGCCGCGGATGGAGTCGGCGAGGAGGGAGGGGTTGTCGACGGGCTTGAGGGAGGATTCGCTCACTTCGAGCATGATGCTCCAGTAGGGGCCTTCTTTGGGGTCTGTGGAGGAGGGTTTGGAGCCGTCGGCGTGGTGGAGGGTGGGAAGTTTTTTGGTGGAGGCGGGTTGGTTGTTGGGGCTGTAGTTTGAGAAGATAGTGGCGCGGTAGAAGGGGCAGTCGGGCTCGGGGAAATAGAGCCAGCATTTATCGCCAATGCGTTCGGGGCGCTCGCCGCGGATGCCGACGCCGATGACGTGAGTGGTCGAGTAGAAGAGGTCTTTGCTCAGGGAGATGAGGGCTTGGTCGTGCATTTTCTCGACGAGGGAGTCCACAGCCATGGTTGTGATGAGTTTTTCGTATTTGATCGTGTTGCCATTCTCGAGAGTGACTTTTTTCGTGTCGGCGTCGATTGATTTGACGGTGCCATGCTTACCGAATTGGGTTTTCTCTTTGGGGAGGGTTTTGGCGACGGCGATCCAGATTGCACCTGTGCCTCCGTGGGCTGGGAAGCGGAAGGTTGCGTTGGGTCCCCAATTTCCTGCTGTCTTTTGAAGGATCACGTTCTTTGTGACGTTCTTGAGGTCAGGGTTTGCAACACGCTCGCCGAGCCACTGGCATTGCATCTACCGTAATTTAGCGATGGAAAGATGTGTGTGGGATGCTCAGGCATACCTTTGTGGTTGGTACGGCCCACACCTTGAAGTTGTAGGGTCGCATGAAGATGTCTGCAATTCCAACACCCATCATTCGCACAATCCACTCATCAAAGTTCTTTGGCTTGGTATTGGCTACACGAGCCTCCAGTGCGGCGTCAATCATGCCATCCATACATGTCACTTGCTCCTCTTTGGGCAACATTGAGATGTTGTTCTGGAAGGGATACGGGACCCAGAGATTCTTGCAGCGCACGTAAGAGATACGCTGGTGTGTGTACCAGTCATCTTCTTTGGGCAATGCCTCATTGATGCAGTCGTCGAAGTATTTGTAGTGGGAGAAGATGACGTGCCCGCCAACATCGTAGAGCTGTTGAGGCGTTAGCATTTGGGCTAACGAGCAGTAGAAAACCCGATTCGACGTACAAAACCCTCAGGGGTAATATCTGTTGAAGCAAGGCCTCCAGGAGTCTCGTTAGAATCTATGATCATCCACGAGGGGCCATTCTGTGATGGGGTAAGTGGCGGTAGGGGGCGTTGAAGCTAGGGGGCTCAAACCAGCTGGTTGAGACGCTTTGCAGCTCCCAGCCCGGTCGGACCGGCGCCAATGACCAACACATCGACGGAGCTGCGTTGAATCAGTATGATTCAAGGCTGACGAACGTGGCAAGACGTACGTGTCGGATGTTGTTTGCGCCTGTGCCTTGGAGTGTGTCCTCGAGTGCGGCATTGCGGTATTGTTCGCGGTACGGTCGTGTACTTCACAGTAGTGTATGAAGATTCTCAAAATCAAACCAGAAACAATGAAGAAAGTAGCGGAAAGGCGATGAGAAGTGATGTGAAAGCTCTAGTGGATGGGGCAAAGCTCGAATCAATATAAAAAAGGGAGAGTCTTCCAAGGCTAAGCCAGATGTGGTAGCAGGATATGTCTCAGCACCCAGGTGACGTCGGCTTGTGGCAGGCATCGACCATAGTATAAGACGATCCATTCTCAGTATTACATTAGAGACCTCAATAGGCATCGAAGTATGCATAGCAATTGTTTGTGAGAATTTATCAAATTGTTGTTTGCAGTAGACCAGTATGTAAGTACTGTGAATCTGCTACCGCCTTATCTAACCTCGGTCGTGGCAATACCTCCATAATTGAACAACAGGCTGTCGTCATCAGCAGAGTATTGTCGGTACTGAAGCTTGACTTCCTTTGAACGACAGCCTTAAGTCTTCTCATCACTGCATCACCTATTCTTCCTTTCGAAGACCACTGTCAAGAATCGTCGGCTTCTTACAGAAGTGTTATCTGAATTTATGCCCCAATCATTACCTCCCAACACGGCTAGAATGCCTTCAGTAGCTATGGTCATGGCTAATTATGGTCACGATCCTACTGGTGAGGAGCTCAGTGAATTTACATGCGCTGTGGCTGATCGAAAGATGTTTAGAGACTGCCATCCCGTATCATGAGTTCAAGAAAGCGGGATGGGAGATTGATTTCGTCACAGAGAGGGGCAACTCGCCAGAGTGTGACGCCAAGATGCTCACAGGAATGACCCAAAAAATGCTTGTAGGTTTTGTCGCTATGTATGTACAGGGTTATACTCAGACTCCATCTCTTTTCTCTCACAGGGTGCTACTAAAGAAGTTTGCGATCTTTACGACGCAATGCGAAAAGACCTGGCCTCCACGAAAATCATAAGCTGGTCGGACGAAGGCTTTTCTCTTGATCCTTACGACGTTGTCTTTCTCCCAGGAGGACACGAGAAGGGCGTTGTGCAAGTGATCAATTCACCCATCGTCCACAAATTGCTCGTAGACTACTTCCCTAAGACGAGAAAGCCTTCCAGGAAGAGCTGTGCGGCGATTTGCCATGGGGTCATGGTTCTCTCCGAATCTTCTTTACCGGGTGGGAAGAGCGTGATCCACGATGCCACCACCACGGCGCTGCCTGGAGCCATGGAGCAGGGTATATTTTGGGGCACGCGAGCGTTCCTTGGGGACTATTATAAGACCTATGGTTCAGGCTCAGAGAGCGTCGAAACCAGCGTCAGTCTTGTGATAATTTCTGCTTGACAGTGATGTTGGTAATGATACTGATGTTTGCAGGTGAAAAAACGACTGGATGATCCAAAGCAGTACCACAACAGCCTTGGAATGAGTCCGTAAGTTGTCATGTTCCCATCGTTCCGACAACCATGCTGAACAGTTTAGCTTCATCTGTAGGGACGAAAAGTACAATTATATCAGCGGCCGTTTCCCACCAGATGCTGGACTGTTGGCTAAAGAGACCATTGCTATGGTGGAGAATGTTACCAGCAACTGATGGTGCACAAATCATGCATTCCTTCTATCCGTTCAAGAAGCTAGCAGTTTGTGTCTATGCCAGGATTCCTCCCGTGCATATTGTCTGTTCTTTGGCACAGAGCCATGTTTGTACGGGGTATCCAGCCTCGAGCCTTACGAGCCAAGAAGAAAGCGTTTAAGTATCCACTGACCGACTTCCCATTGTACTCAATTGACGAGTGATGAACCTTGCTCTCTGTCGGGATTTGAATCTCCTGGACGCGTATCTCTCGATACTGCGCTCAGGCAACCCATTCACAGGTGCCACTTCCGAATGTGAAACTCTGTATCTCTGCTTACTCGGGCAGCCTGATATTGAAGAGACCTTGCAACAAGACCTGATGGACGGGGGGATTTTGAACTTGATAACCCTGGCATCGCAATGCTATTTGTTTGCTTCATCATTTACTGCAAAGTGCGGACATCTGGTGTGCCAAGTCTAAGTGATCCACGCAATTGCTTACCTCATGCATCTTCACAGGATCGCTGACAGTGACACAATGTTGCTTACTCCGTTCGGGCTCCGAGTTGCAGATGCCAAGGAGGCCTGATGCTACATGCTTGATGCTACCACATCGGAGGCCCTATATTTCCACCAAGTTTGCGCCTACAAGGCTACACACTAAGCACATGCTAGAGCTCGCGATCTCATGTGTTTCCAAACGCGCCGTCGACCCGACTGGAAGCCTAATTGCAGGGCCATGAGGGCTCAGGCGGATAGCTTCCGCCGCCATCCCTGTTCAGCGTGAAACTGCGAGCTGCCTCTTGCCTATTTTCGTGACCAGGGCTACGATTTCATTTAGCACTTAGCAGAATGGATTCAGCTGAACTGAGCTGAGCTGACACGCGATCCTTCCTGCCCAACTCTATCATTCATGGCGCGCCTACTCTGTATTTCATAAGAACCCTCTCCCCACTTTGTCATTCAGCTTCAGCTTCTTTCTTTCACTCCTCATTGTCACCTCATAGCAAAACGTTCAGTAAACAACAGCAACTTCAAGTATACAATACCATTCAGTAAAGAAATTGCTCCACAAACTATCCTATCCGACTCAAGCAACCATGCTCGTCACAAAGACCATCCTCGTCTCCACCCTTGCCCTCCTCGCAAACGCAGCCAACCCGACCATCACCAGCATCACCCCGGCCCAGGTTCGCCACCCCACTCCCATCCCCGCTACTACCCCACTAATACAACTTAGCAAACCAAAGTAGTCAACGACCTAGTATCCTACTTCTCTTCCCTTATAGGGCAACCCGCCTTCACCAGCGCAATATCAGTCCTCCAAACCGCCCTCCCCTCCGATACCACAGCCAACCCCTCCGACCTCTTAAACGAACTTGCTACAGCCACCACCACACCTGCTTGGATCACAGCCCTCCCTTCCAGCCAGCAGCAATACTGGAGCAGTATTGGCAATGCTGAGAGTAGCATCGTCAACAAGGATGTCAAAGGGGCGGCGCCCACTGCGGCGCCTGCTTTGAAGATGGCTGGGCTTGTAGGCGCTGTGGGAGGTGCTGTTGTTTTGGGTGCTATGTAAAGGGCGGTTTGTGAGACTCTTTGGTGGAAGCTCAAATTATGCATGAGGGGCGTGACAACCTGTTGCGTGAGGGAGCAGTATGATTAATCTCTGCGTGCAAGGAGCAATGTCTTAGCGACGAGCGCAGGTCCTACGACGGTCGAGGAGCGTGTAGCTATCTTGCACTTCGACAAACTCTTCAAGAGAGCAAAGAAAAGGCGTGGTAAATCATTACCCTCTCCATGTCTCACGAACATCTTTTTTGCAAGCTCCTTCTTTACTGCCTAGCCGCTGCAATTTTCATCTCTTTTGGAGACTTGCACCGAAAGTCGACGTTCAGATCAATAATTCTGCGCTCTACATCCTTTCTGCATCCTTTCTGCTTTCTTCGTAGGGAATTGGTTTGCCATACAAGAAAATCCTTGCACCATTTCTACTACTTCACCAAGTCCTTCGACGGCATCTTGGAATGTCTCATAGGCCGGGAGACTCAATAACATTGACTCAAAGCCCAAGACCTGGGGTCACTGAAACAGAAGATATTACGGCGAACACCGCCAGCCACAAAATGATGTCCGAGCATCACCGCGTCCCGGATCTCGTGTCACGCACCTTGATTGTGCAACTTGAAAAACGAACATGAACAGAAAAACCGCCAGAATGGGGATACGAATGCTTTGCGAAACATGGGCAACGCATCTGAAGAGAATGAGCGCCTCAGTAGGTATACACGTGCCACCGTTCAGAATGCAAGTGTCCCAATTATTTCAGTCATATCCTTGTTATTCCTACAGCCCAGCATCACCTACCGCTCCTCTAAATCCAACGCAGAAAATCAATAGCAAGTCTATGAACGAAATCAGTCCGTCAAACACCGCACTATCGATCCACCATCATCCAGCTTGTTATCCCCAGTGTACCCTGTTCCGTTGACTATCTGGCTTCCACTACCACTCAACATCTTCACACCTCCAATCCCTACTTCCTCATCCCAACCGTTCCCTTCGAAGCCATGAAGGCATCAACAGTCACGCTTCCACCTTGTCCACTAACGATCTCGACAACAGTAAATGTCTCATTCAGCTTCGAGAACAGCGGAGCGATATCGTTTCATACCCCAAACTCCCCTTCAGCCTCACATCCCCCAAAGACCTCGCCCGGCGGCGAGAGAAAAGAGGGGGATGAGGAATAATACGTTGTCAACGCATAGGAGATGATACCGGATACGAAAGAGACATGTTTTGATGCGAAGCAAGTAGCTGGACGAGGTAGACGGGAAGAATACCATGTCGGAAGATCGAGATCGATGGAACACCGTACGAAACATGCTCATTCGTGAAATAGACTCCCAAATAAGCAGTCCTCCCCTTGATGGTTGGGTAGCGTAGTCATCGAAAATGATCCCCCGGGAAGCACACTCGGATCAGCATAGCTATCTGTCTAATCGAGTGGTGATTGAAGCAAAACTGCCCACTGGGAATCTTTTTTCCATCCAGCCCCAGATGACTCTTTTGTATTTCTGCAGCCTAAATCACCATCACGGCGTGGCGACAGCAAGCTTGCGGGTTCAATCCGGGACTTGGTCTCCCTCTTCACTCCAAGCCTCTATTTTCCTTTTCCGAAAAGGAAGCGAGCACCACCGACGCATTACAGAGCTCGCAGTCCGAGCGTGCGAGATGTAAAAGTAGCCATGCGCAGGGGATGCGAATAACGATTGCTGTAGTGAGCTCGAAGATTTACGCCCCTTGCGTCGGATATTATACAGACCCAGCCGCCGAACCCCAGCGGGCGACCCTCCGCCGATGAAGAACACCAGAAAACCACCCAGACACCACCTACTCCCCAGCCAAACGCCGCCTAATTCCTACTCCTCCCCCCCCCGAACCCCCCGGCATGCTCACTCCATCCACCGAGGCTCAACCCACCCTCTCTTCCCCCCCCTCTCCTTTCCCCCCGACCTCCCCCCCTTCACATCCAACCTCCCCTCCAAAACCGCCACACTACTCAAATTATACGTCTCAAACTGCCCCCCCTGCACCGTCCCCAAAAACGTCTCAAACCGCCCCATAACCCCCCTCAGCACCTCCGCCAACCTCAGCACCATCAGCACCTGATACTCCTGCGGCGGCAGCGGCGCCGCCTGCGCGATCCGCTTCTTTTTGCGCGGGGGTTGTGCGCCCGTGCGGGGATCCGTGCGGCCGGGGATGGTGATTGGGGTTGTGGCTGTGCTATGCGCGGGGGGGAGGGGATTGGGTTGGGCGACGGGGACGCGGCCGCCGTCGGTGGAGGAGGTGGGGCCTGTGGCTGTGAGGTCGGGTATGGGGGATTTGCTGGGGACGTTGAGGAGAGCGATGAGTTTTGCGTCTGCGGCTGTGTTGACGCCGTAGTGGGTGATTAGGGAGATGAGGAGGGTGGTGGCGGAGATTTGGGTGTTGTTTGTGGTGGTGGCGTTGATGAGGGGGCGGGATGTGGTTGCGTTGAGGGCGAGGGCCCAGGCGGAGAAGTGGTGGTTTATTGCGAAGATGGCGTAGAGGGCGTAGAAGAGGTTTGGGGGGGTTGTGGTGGAGGCGAGGGGGAGGGGGCAGGCGGCCAGGGTTGTGGTGTTGGGGTTTTTGGGGGTGAGGTTGCTGCAGTCGTGCTGGAGGGGGATGAGGGGTGAGGGGGGTTTATTTGTAGGGGTGTTTGTGGTGCTTTTTGTTGTCTGTGGGGTGCTCGTGGCGGTCGTGTTGACTACTGCTGCGCTGGCGTATGCGGCGTTCATGAAGCAGGTGGACCAGAGTTGATAGGGGGCGCAGGATTCTCGGCGCTGGGTTGTGTTCCAGGCATTGAGGTAAGAGGTTTCGTTCAGGGCGGCGTAGCATTTGGGGAGGATTCCAGTGGTGATATCCGAACAGTTTTTGGGAGGGGAGAAGGTGATGTTGATACCGGGGGAGACGGAAATGGGGACTCCGAAAGCGAGGGTGGTGGGAAAGACAAGACCAAGGGAAAGGTGGTGGGTGATCAAAGAGTAACGCATTCCGAGCCGAAGACAAGGAGAAGGCTGCGTGTTCAACATCAAGTGAAGGACGAAAGAGTCATTGAAAGAGAGGCAGACATGTTTCGGCTCACGCAGGCAGGAGAGTATATAGGCCCCAGAGCCCAAAGACAGAAGCGCAGCTGAGGAAGCTTTGTGCAAGGACCCGTATTGCCGCGCTGGAAACATTGTCGGGAAATTCGTGTATTGGCGATGTTAGCAATGGCTTTAAACGGCAGTGCGACATGCAGGCGCTTATAGATAGGCATCGCAACAAGCATCAGAGTGGATGGAATAGGCGACACACCTACCTCTTTGGTCCGATGGATAGGTTGCACTGATTGGAAGAAGAAATGATAATTCGTCAAGCGGTCGAGGCCAAGCTCAGTGTTCAGCCATACCAAACATCTCCCACGTGTCAAAGGTCACTTGGATGAGATTGTGATATGCCTTGTATGTTCTTGGAATTCCGTGCTTAGTGGCTGCGGATTTCGATTATCAAGCTCCATGTTAGCACCCACACCACAAGAGTCCCCCCCTGATGCCTACAGCAAAATGATTCGATCGCAAGCACCCAGCACATGATGGCCGTCATACACCAGTCTTCCAAGTTCGCTGTCGGTCCATCCATGTACATCCCATTCGTGGTAAAGGTCAAGCCAGATGTTTTGGGTCATGCAATGCAGTGATCATTGAAGCCATGAGATAGTCAGCAAAGCCAAGTCGTAGTCATTAAAACTATGTAGTACCATATGGTAGTTGTTGGCATCATATGTAGTCGTTAAGCTATATGACGCGCGGTGGAAAATATGTGTCGTCCTGAGCGCCATGAAGTAGTCGTTGAAGCTATGCCATTTGCCTTCACCAAAGCAATGTGGACGGACCCCAAGCACAACTGCATCACCTAATGTCGTGCGAAATGTGTAGGATATCGCTCGCCATGCACACCCATCTTGTTCCTAATAGCTTCCAGCTCTTCGAACTCTTTTGCATTCAGCATGACCTCCTCGCCATTCTCAGCAGCTCTCGCTTCGGTTGTAGACCCAGGAATAGGGACGATAGCTGGCATTTCAACATGCTTGGTGCTCCATGATCTCACCCAAGCCAGAGCGATCTGTGCCGCGGTGCACCCCTTTGCTTTCGCCAGCTTCTGGATCTCTGTTCCCATTTTGGCATTTTTCTCCAGATTTTCGGGTGCGAAACGTGGCAGAAAGTGTCGGATGTCTGTAGAGTCTAGATCCCCAGCTTTGGTGATTTGGGCCGTCAAGAGTCCACGCCCGAGAGGTGAATAAGCCACGACTGGGATCTTCAGCTCCCCACAGGTATCAAGGACACCATTAATGAGAATATCTGGGGTTTGCAGGCTGAGTTCGACTTCGACTGCTGCAATTGGGTGCAGATCGGATGCCTTCTTTATCTCTTCTGCAGTGGATTCACTAAGGCCAATGCCCCCAACCTTCTTCTCCTTCACGTATTGGGCAATCGTGCCCAGAGTCTCTTTCACAGGGGTATTGCTGTCCTGGCGTGCAGCCTCGAAAACGTCGAGGAACTTCTTTCCGTCCAGAATCTTGAGACACTCATCAATGCTTCGACGAATGTTTTTTGCGCTGCTATCAGGCGCCAACTTGTCTGGAGCATTCCCTCCTTTGATGCTTAGCACCACTTTGTCTGCGTCTTCGGGGTACTTGGTGAAGTAGCGATTAAGAAGATGCAGCGAGTTTGCTTGAGGAGTGCCGTAGAATTCTCCACCATTCCAGAAATTGCAGCCGGCATTGAGAGCAGCCTTTAGTGTGGCAAATGCTTGTTCATCAGGGATTGGGGTGGCACGCCAGGTCAGGTTCATCATTCCAAAGCCCGTGCTGCCGACATGCTTGCTAGTGATGGTGGCCATTGTAAGAGGTTTGTATCTGGTCCCTGTAGTGCTATATTCAAGCAGAGTACTATGGTGAGCAGTGCGGATGTTAGGAGTAGGTGGAGTGGTGACGGTGGAGGATGATGTGACTTTATGGGTTTGTTTGGATGAGCGGCATTGAAAGACCTCTTATATCATCACCTCAAGATTCACCATTATCTGACAATTCACCACCAAATTCTGACCCATGTATGTACGAGTAAGTCCAGCCCCGTAGCTCCGAAAGCCGACTCCATGATTAATATCTGACCTGGCGAGGTCAGAAATCAAGAGCATCTTTCACTAGAAGCGATGTGATGGAATCTCTAGTGCGGAGTACAGTTACTCTGTAGAAACGAAGAACCTTCTGTTTGGTCTAAGAAGAGGAAAAGGGCAGGAAATCCCGTGTTACACCGGATTCGAGGTTAAGCCGGCCAAGCTAGTCAGATTGGAGATGGTAAGGTACTTGGTCTTGGGTACACACACCACAAAGATACAAGTACCCTTCCCTCTCTAATTGCTTCTAAATCTATCACTACTATCCAATGTGGTTTCCTACCTCCTTCTGCTACTATACTAGATATACTATTATACGCAGTCGTTGAGACTCCTTCTGCCGCCGTCAGATTGGTCTAAGACTCCTTCAGACCCTTGCAACGTAAATTTTCACGTATCTTTGAACAATCTCAAGAATCGTCGTCATCCTAGCTACCAAATTACAGTGTGCGATTTTTCCTCATGGTCGGAGCGGACCTGCTGCCCTCGCTTCCAGAGAGGATACGAGAAACGTATTGTCATTCGAAGGAAAGGGGATAAGGGTCAATGTATCATTAGATGGATGACAGCGGCACTGGAAGAAGCCGAAGTGCCCATTGACAGCAAGAGGAAGCGACTCGAGACTCCGCTTGCATGCTTGCAGACAGGCCAGACCTTGGCGCTAGATTGCATGATAGTAGCTGACAGTACAGTCAAAGGGTGTGTTAATAAGCCCGCGAGATGTGCTGTTATCGCTGGAGATCCTGAGGTAATTGTGTAACTCTGTTATGAGTGCCTCTCAAGTCTGTGATGATTTCTCAAGGTCTCATGGGTCTATCTCGTGTTACTGACTAAGACAGTTCAGCAGTCTTCAAAATCAAGAGCCAGCTCTGAAATGACGCGCCGTGACACCATTCCATGAGTGAGGAGTACCTAGATTTGCTGGCAAATTGGACATGATGAAGGTACTCATCAGACCTCGATTTAATTTTCCTGATCAAGAGCCCTATCGCCTTCCGTTGTGTTCAGATGAGTGTCGTTTTTCCTGTTGGCGTCTGCGAACATACCAGAGCTGAGAGAACCTGAATACTTCGTACCTGATAGTGAGGGTGTTGACTCAAGCTTTTTATTATTGGGACTGAGCATGATGAGTGGTCATTGTTCCCTCGTTCGGCATTTTGTATGGGTAGAGTTCAGGAATCTTGGTGTATGGGTTTAAAGGAATATTAATGATTGATTCACCAGATTCTACCTGTATATGCTGTCAATCGCCAAGCATTCCGCATACTTGTATCCTGACAGTGAGTCTTCGCTCTTCGCCGCGACTATGAGAGCGCTGTTCTAGTCGGAACAAGTCCATGACAATAGTCGTTCCAGTTCTAATTTGCATTGCAACACCAGTGCACCAATAACGACAAGACCTATTCCTCCACCTGGGTGCCATCCTGCACTGGTTCGAGGATACACCCCTGGTCTGCTATGGTCTTGCCAGAGGGAAAGTGGAGGAAGCCTAAGGAGAGGCGGCCTCGCAATGAGCAGAGATAATAGGACTGCCTGACAAGCCTGAATCAACTGTGCCCGTTCAAAGTATCATTTATTGGGGGGTCCGTTTGGGTGCGTTATGACCTTGACTTACCGCCGGCAAGTCATGACTCGGGATTCTATGAGTACTTTGCCATGTCTTGGCAGTCCATCACTCTAGCGACCCCTCGGACTAGTGGTTTCAGAAACTGCTTCCCTCATTCACTTGTAAATCTCGTAGGGCTGAGTTTGATGAGACAGTTTACGAACAATTTATTGAGGAGGCGTAGCAATCCCCCCTACGAGTAAGCCCGCAGCAACGAGATGCCACTGTCCTTTTCGGACATTGATTAGATTTGAATCGACAGTTTTCAGCTCTCCTTCGGTCTTTGACCTTTCCACCGCTCTACACCTATCCCCTTTGTCAACACATCCACCGTGTTTCGCCCCGGCAGCACTTCACGGTCGAGGCCGTTTGACATCCAGACCTTTTTCGCATCCCAACTCTCCAGTCTCAACATGAGCGACCCCGAGAAGAAAGAGAGGCTCTCCGCCGACTATGAAAGAGATCCTGCTACTCCCACCGCCCCAATCCTGCCTACTGTCAATCCCGCCACTGAGAAGGCAGAGGCACCCAAATCCAGCATACATCCAGCTTTCTACGTCATGTACGTGATGCATCCGACCGAGAAGGCCTCTATTGTCATTATATGAAGTCCCTGCAGTGCTGACTGGACACCCATAGAACATGGATTTCGCTGAGTTCGAGCATCATCATCTTCAACAAATGGATCCTAGATACTGCCAAGTTCCGTAAGTGGCCATCACCCCTCCTCCATTGCGCCCTTTGCTAACCCATGGATTTAGATTATCGTATGTCCCATCCAGCCAAGGGCTCTTACATGAGAACTAATTCTCGTTCCAGCAATCACCCTTACATGCTGGCATCTTACCTTTGCGACTATCATGACTCAGGTCATGGCCCGCACCACGCACATGCTTGACGGCCGGAAAACAGTCAAAATGACCGGGCGAGTCTATCTCCGAGCCATCGTACCAATTGGCGCCTTCTTCAGCTTGTCGTTGATCTGCGGTAACTTGACCTACTTGTACCTCAGTGTAGCATTTATCCAGATGCTGAAGGTACTTGGACCCCATACCAGTCAAAAAAGCTACGCTCACATCTTCGGAAAATGTAGGCATGCACACCAGTAGCGGTGCTCCTCGCAGGCTGGACAATGGGTGTACAAAAGCCCGACGTCAAAGTCCTTCTCAATGTCTCCGTAATCGTTCTTGGAGTTGTCATCGCCTCTTTCGGCGAAATCAAATTCGTGCTTATCGGAGTGCTGTTCCAAATCGGAGGCATCATCTTCGAAGCTGTCAGGCTAGTCATGGTGGAACGACTTCTCAGCTCCGCTGAATACAAAATGGACCCCCTCGTCTCCCTCTACTACTTCGCGCCCGTTTGCGCCTTCATGAACTTCTGCATTGCCGTAGTCGTTGAGTTGCCGCATATCCAAATTGCAGAGGTCTACCACGTTGGACCGTACATCCTTCTATCCAACGCCATTCTAGCCTTCGCTCTGAACGTCTCGGTGGTCTTCTTGGTGTGCTTCCCTTTCCTATTCGTATCCTCAACCACGCTGATAACCCGATCTAGATCGGCAAAACATCAGGCCTAGTGATGACCCTTTGCGGCGTGCTTAAGGACATTCTTCTCGTCGCCGCCTCTATCGCAATCTGGGGCACTCCCATCTCCCTGCTTCAATACTTCGGCTACAGCATCGCTCTATGTGGCCTCGTATACTACAAGCTCGGGGCCAAAACGATCAAAGAAAAGGCTGCCGACGCCCAGCGAGCTTGGGCTGAATACGGCGCCACGCACCCAGCCCTGCGGAAGCTCATTGTATTTGCGATGGTGGTGATGATGATGCTGACCGTCATGGGCGCCGTGGCGCCGAGTGTGGGGTATGATCCTGCGTATATCACTAAGGCTGTCAAGACTGCAGGGAAGAATTCCTGAGGGCACCCCTGACCGGGTAAGGGGATGAAATGTAGCATTGGTGGGGCAAAGGTGGTCGGGTACGAAAGCCGAGTGCTCTGCTATCCATCCCAATCGGATTGGGGAACAGCGTGGGCATTGGCTTAGAAAGAGGGCGCTGTTTTGCACGCCACACAGAGAGACACAGAAGATGGCGTTCTTGCTTGCATGCCCGGGATTCGCCTTCTTATTCGTCTTGCAAGTAATCCGGACTCGAGATGGGCGAACGGGGAGAGATGGACTGGGGGATCCCCCAGGACATATGTATTGTATTCGATCAAATACACACACACATACCCATTCGCACTTTTGTCAGAAAATTCAGAGTATCTGCTACTGTATCGCGACAATATCGAAGTAATGCTTATCAATGTAGAAATTATAGTAGCAGTTGCTATCACCATAAGCCGTATGATCCTTATTTATGCCCGTAAGTAGGGGTCTAGAACAAAAGGTCGAGGCAGTCCATCGGGTGGAGCGAAAAGTACACTTTACCGCAAGTAGTAAGCCATCTATACGCAGTCTACGCAATTACGTCGAAATTCGAGATTGAGACCGCGTTTTAACAAGCAACACCAGTAACCTGTCCATGGACGAGTGTCAGCCCGCCCACTTAAACGCAGTATGGGAAATTCGGATGAGGAAGATGGAAACGTGAATAAATTGGCTCCACCGCCACGTCTCTATGAACGATTGGGCCAGCTTCCGGGCTTCATCTGGGATCAAACCATCCCTCCATTCCACTCTGTACGTCTGGAAGTGAGGAAGAGAGATCATCGTGCTAATACTAGTAACAGACATACGACCATTGGCACGTATTTGGTTTGCAGCGTATCACCCCAGAGGGTTCAGCAGCCTCGTCCGTGCAAGACAGTGCTGCGAGCGAGTCGACCAAGAATTCCCCCAAGCTAGGATCGCGTTACTCTCTTCGACACAATGATAGCTACCACAGCGCTGGAAAAGCGCCCACATCGGAAGGGTCTGAGATCCAGAAGACATACCAACCTGTCGTGGCACGTGTCTCCATCCATACTTTACGGATCGAACGCGAATACTATACATGCAAAATGTTCATGCAGGCATCAGATCCTGCATGTGCCCACATCGCCAGGCTGGTCGATTTCGCTCGTTTGTCGAATCGATCCGGAGAAGAACCGTTGGCTTGCTCCATTTTCGAAAACCCTGGAAGAAACTATCTGAAAGATTTATTGGATTTCGGACCGGCATGGCTCGGTCCAATGCGACGTGCGCAACTCTCTGGCGATGGTCCAGAGGCTGAAGACGCCTCTCCAGGTCTTGTCTATCTGTCTGACTTTCTGGACTTTGCAATTGGAGCGACTGAATGTCTGGAACTCCTTCACCATGGTATAGGAGTTGTGCATGGCGAGCTTCGGGCGGACGCTTTTCACTTCAATCGAGATACAGGGGTTGTGAAGCTCATCAACTTTGGCTCTGGACCGAGATCGTTCCACAATGGACTGACGAGCACTGGCTGGCTTACGCTATCTCGAGAATTGGGCGTCAAGCACAAACTTCAATACATCGCCCCGGAACAGACAGGCCGCATGCCTGCAGAGCCGGACTCAAGGACTGACCTCTACTCGCTTGGGGTGATTTTTTGGACTTTGCTTACGCGTCGGCCGGCCTTTGACGGTGAGAAGCCCATCGATGTGATTCAATCACTGTTGTCCGGCCGACTTGCTCTAGTGAACCAAGTTCGAATGGACGTTCCCGATGCATTGGCATTTGTCATACGCAAAATGACCCAGAAGCAGATCAATGAAAGATACCAGTCGACCAGTGGGCTCAAAGCGGACCTCCTGGAGATACAACGCGCCCTGGATAATGGGGACACGGAGGCTCTCGCTGATTTCAAGGTTGCTTCTAACGATGTGTCGTCCTTTTTCGTCCTCCCTACAACACAATTCGGCAGGGAGGTAGAACATCAAACATTGATCAAAGTCATCACAAAACTTGCCCATTCGCGGCGAAAACCCGAAGACAGTGGCACCTCTGCTTTTCGGAACCATGGGTCACTTTCGGCTTCGACTTTATCGGGGCAGATAGAGAGCCTTGAACTTGCGACACGATCCAGCGATTCAAGTTCGCAAACAGGTGGGAATGGCAGAGACAGTCTTGCTCTACACCCTTCCCATGCATCGGAACGCCGGCTGCACGGCTCGAACTCCAACTCACGAAACTATCCGGGCAATTCAATATCGCCTGTCAAGCCTCGCTACGAAAATTATGATAGCAAGGATTCTATAGAGCAACCGTTCTCATCAAGCTCGCAGAGAAGCGGCCCAAGAGCAGCCCGCTCGACCGGAGGTGCATATGGGTACAGCTCAGCAAGCCATGTTTCTCGTAATCGAAGCACCAAGCTGCGGCGGAAGCAGCGCTGTGAGCTTATCACCATCCTTGGGAAGGCAGGCGTGGGAAAAAGCAGTCTGATCGCGAATGTCCAAACTGAGATACGTCAATCAGGCTACTATGCATCTGCCAGATTCGATCCCCAAAAGAAAGCGCCTTTCGAACCGATGCTTCATGCGATGAGCTCGTTGTTCCGTCAAATATTCTCGGCAAGCGATGTCGACAGTGAGTACCACCAATTTGTGAGAAGTAACGTACGTCCGTTATGGTCATCGGTGTGCGCTATGCTTGGCCTTCCAGCACAACTACTGAACTCGGAGGCATCGGTCATTAAGAGAGGCTTTTCAACATCCTCCCAACCCGCTCCCAATAAATCACTCTTCTCTGAAAGCACAGACGCATCGAGCGCCACCAGCACGCACGGAAATAGTACCACCGGGACCTATATGAACACTGAGCATTTTGGCAGTAGCGACGGAGTGAACCCTCGGTCTCTGAAATTCATTTATATATACCTAGAAGTCCTCCGGATCCTGTCCACAAATCAGCTTATATGCTTGTGTATCGACGATCTCAATTTTGCAGATGAGGAAAGTCTGGAGCTGATTTCCAGCATCATCGATAAGAAGCTGGGTATTGCAATAATGGTAGGCGTGGCTCACACGTTGACTTCGAGACTGATGACTTTTCCCAGGTGACTTGTCGAGATGACAACGCTATACCGCCATCCGTTGGCAATATCCTAAAGCATGAAGATGCCAATTTAACAGCGATCACACTCTCTCCTTTGAACGAAGAGCAAGTTGTAGACTTTGTTGCCACAACTCTTTGCCGATCCCCCGACTACGTACTACCCCTGGCCATGGTATGCCTTGAGAAAAGCAACGGCAATCCCTTCTACCTGCATCAAATGCTAGAGCTCTGCCATCGCAAGAGCTGTATCTGGTTTTCATGGAAAGAAGCTGTTTGGGAATTCGATATAGACAGGATCTTCAATGAATTCGCATCTGAAACATACGGCCAACAACTCAACACGGACTTCATCGCTCGACGTCTACAAGACCTACCTCCAACCGCTCGCGCCATCTTATCTTGGGCATCGCTGCTGGGCTCTCCGTTCTCCTTTGCGATGGTACAAAAGGTGCTCAGCGGAGAATTCAATTACCCTGACGAAAATGTCGGAGATTGTGTCCCAAACATTCCCGATTTGTTTCGCTCGCATTCGATGGAAATGGTAGTGGGAGGTCTTCAAGCGGCCATACAGGCCTCCATCCTGATTCCTGGTACCACTGAAGACGAGTACAAGTAAGTTAGCCTTCTTTGCTCTACAAAATGCGCATAATGTTAGGGGCTTTCCCAATTAATCCTCATAACCTCATTGTTTCACACAGCTTCTGTGCCAGGTCTAACCTTTATAGTTTCGCGCATGATCGTTATATCCGGGCCGCTTCGCTCCTCAGAGAATGCCAAAACATCGAGAAGATGCACTATGTTATTGCTATGACTATGATGAAGTACGCAGATCTGGACGGGCGTTCCCTTCATACTCGCGCAAGGCACGTGTGCCAAGCAGCCAATGTTGTAAAGAGTCGTGTTACATATCGGAGTCCGCATCGAGAACTTCTGCTTCAAGCGGCAGCTAAAGCACTAGAATCCGGCGCCAGGCAGACTGCTCTGATGTATTACGAGACTTGTCTTGCCCTCTTACAGCCAGCCCCTTGGGGAAAAGGCTCAGATATTAATTATGATGAGACCTTGAGCCTTTACACGACGGCTGCAGAGCTCTATTGGCACCAAGGGCGTACCACAGAAGCACAAAACATGCTGGACACCATATTTGCATGCGCTCGCACGCCTGCCGATAGGGCTCCTGCTTGGATCTTCCAGTCGAAACTATTCAGTCAGGGTGGAGATATGGAAGGAGCGTTCAGTGCGCTCAAGACGTCTTTGTTGGAATTGGGCCTCGCTTTGACCGACGACCCTTCTTGGGAGCACTGTGACGAGGAATACACCAAACTTCGCGAGCATTTGCAGAGCGCCAGCTCTACAGAGATTCTGGAACATCCTTTGACCTCTGATCCAAACCTCACCTCATTGGGAGCCGTCCTCCTTGAGGCCACAAGTGCAGCTTTCTGGACTGATGCGCTCCTAGTAAGTGTAAAAAATACCCCTACAGGCGTTACAAAATGCTAAAGCAACTGCAGTTCTACCAATTTTTGATCCACTTGATCCGGACTCATCTGACAATCTATGGCGCTATCCCCCAAATTGGCTTGGGATTTGCGTACTTCGCTATGATTTGTAGCAGCCGCAATGGTGATATTAAGTTCGCTGAACAGATGTACAGCTTCTCAACGCAGCTCTTAGGGCGTCACGGCACGCCTTACACCTTGGGTCGAGGATTTGGGGTCTCAGCTCTATTTGTTGCACACCTTCTGTCACCAATACGGGAGCACATGCACATGTTCGACGAAGCGATCGCTTTTTCTCATGTCTCTGGTGATAAACATCTTTTCCTGCTCTCGACTGGTGGCATCGCCATGTCCCGTCTCTTGTTCGGCGACGATATGGCCGAGGTGGAATCATTTTGCTCTGTTGCACCAGAAGATTTCGGGGATTGGTCTCAAGATCCAAGGGGGGGGACTTGGCTTGTGGCCACTCGGCAAGTCGCAAAGTCCCTTCAAGCAGGAAGGACATTCATAAATTCTCCAGAGACGGTCATGTCGGACGACTCACACCTTACGGCCGACTATCTATCATTCATATCCACCCGAGCCTCCAATGCTGATCGGCCACAAGTCATTTATAAATCGATGATGCTCATTCCTTTATATCTCTACGGTCATTATGACAAGGCGGTCCAAGTCAGCAGTGAGATTATTCCAATCATGAGCTGCTTCTGGAGCTTGAGGAACACTCGCATGGTATACTTCTATGCGTCGCTGTCTATCATCGCCCAACTGCGCGAGAATCCTTCAACTCCCAAGCGTGAGGACCTCCTCGAGATAGTGGGAAAGTACAAGGCTCAGATCGTGGAATGGCAATCCGAGTGTGACGCAAATTATTTGATGTGGTCGCTTCTGATCGAAGCTGAAGTCTGCGAAATGCAGCACCAGTACCATACTGCCATTCAAGCATATGAAGCCGCAATTGATCACACACAGTTATACGATTTCGATCTTGAGCTGGCTTTGGCATTCGAATTACAGGCAAGCTTTTATGTGCGACGAGGAGCCAAACGAGCAGCTCGCGCCACCATGATGGACGCAATGGCAATCTACTCACGAATGGGAGCTTCCGGAAAAGTGGATCAAATGGCCGCAAAGCATGAGTTCGTACTCAGCAGTTCGGCGACAATACGAAGCAAAGACGCAGGAGTCCAGACTGAAAGCACGTACGACACCCTCGAAAACAATCAATTACAGAAAGAAGAGGACGATCGTGCAGATGCCAAAGAAACAACGGGTGACCGAACGGAAGCTTGGCTTCATCCGGCGAAACCTGGTGTAGACAACGAGCGGCCTGATTCTGGTTCAGCTGATCTGAGACTCGACGTTCTGGACCTGCAGTCGATTCTCGAATTCAATCAGGCCATTTCATCGGAATTGCAGCTTGACAAGTTGCTCATAAAGACCACTCAGATCATTACGGAGTCTGCGGGCGCCCCAGCCGACCTTGCCGCCGTCATCATTGACAGTGAAAATGGATGGTACATCGCAGTAAAGGGAAATTCGGACGGCGTTTCTGCGGAAGTAAGCATTGCAACTGTTTTTCGAAGACGAGAGCTAATGTTTGTGGAAAGTCTCAACCTATCAGCGAGATTGAAGATGAAAGTCAGAAACAGGTGCTCATTTATACTCTTCGTTTTAAAGAAGTTGTCTTTGTCCATAACCTTGCCAACGACGACCGATTCTCCAACTCGTCGACGATGAGATCCGTTTTAAGTATGCCTATTGTACAGGGCAAAGACCTCCTGGGAATTCTGTATCTGGTAAGTCCACAGAAAAGGCCACGCCAATGTTCCATTGTCTTGATACAAGGACGGAAACCTTTGACTTACATCAACTTAGGAGAGTGCACCTCATAGCTTTACCGACCACAACGTCAGCGTATTGCAGCTATTTTGCAATCAGATGGGAATCTCAATTGCAAACGCATTGCTTTTCAGACGTGTTGCCAAGGTTTCGGCCGCAAACAAGAGCATGATTGAATCGCAGAAGCGTGCTCTTGGCAAGGCTCGAGAGGCCGAGATTAAGGCCAAGGCAGCAGAAGCAAAGGCGATCGAGAATGTCAGGCTCAAGGAAGAAGCTGCCAAAGCCAAGTCGATGTTCTTGGCCAACGTATCGCACGAGCTTCGGACTCCATTGAATGGTGTCATCGGTAAGTCCAACAGACTGGACTCTCTGTTGAGGTAATAAGTAGTTGCTAAACCATGACAGGGATGTCCGAACTCCTGAAGGCTACCACCTTGACCACCGAACAGGAAGGATTTGCCGACTCAATCCGAGTGTGTGCAGGTAGGGCTTCGTTCCCTTCCTCCGCCAATCCAATATACTGAACTTTGTAGATACACTGTTGACGGTCATCAACGATATCCTTGACTTTTCAAAATTAGAGGTATGGTATCCTCCAATATTGGCGACGTGAAAGTACTGACACCAAACAGGCCGGAAAGATGAAACTATTCAGCGTACCTCTAAACCTCAAAACCACCATTGCAGAAGTGGTTCGAGCTCTATCGTACTCCAACATTGAAAAAGAGCTTCAAACCATAGAAGAACTAGATCTGGATCCCAAATTACTGGTCATTGGAGACCCAGTCAGGTTGCATCAGATATTCATGAATTTACTCAGCAACAGCTACAAATTCACTTCCAAAGGCTCGGTGACAGTAAGAGCTCGGACAGACTTCGAGAGCGACGCCCACATCCAGGTGACCTGCGCGGTAGCGGATACTGGTATCGGGATTACTCAGGAACAAGTATCAAGGCTGTTCACACCCTTCTCCCAAGCTGACAGCAGTACTCAAAGATCTTACGGCGGTAGTGGACTGGGCCTGTCAATCTGCAAGGCTCTGGTCAACATTCTAAACGGCAAAATCTCCCTCGAAAGTCAACTCGGCGTAGGCACCACGGTATCATTCACCCTGACCTTCCCCAAAGCCACGAAAACAGCCTCTTCGGCACATGCAGACATCACAACACGAGATCCAGACCCAATGGCAACCTGGTCCTCAGAAATCAACGCGAACACCTCTTCTACCCCCTCCGCAATGTTCATCGACCTCTCCCAGATCCCGAGAGATCAACTCCGCATCTGCATCGCAGAAGATAATCTCATCAACCAGAAAATCGCCGTTTCTTTCGTCACAAAACTCGGCTTCAAATCTGAAGCCTACACCGACGGCCTTCAAGCGGTCGAAGCCTTGCGGCGGCGTTCGCAGGAACAGCAGCCCTTCCATCTCGTCCTCATGGATGTGCAGATGCCCGTCCTAGACGGCTACGACGCCACCCGCCTGATTCGGAAAGACGACGACCCAGCAGTGCGCTCTGTCCTTATTGTCGCTATGACGGCCTCAGCCATCCGCGGCGATCGCGAGAAGTACGTCATTTTTCCTGTGTTTATGCGCCCCAGTTGAAGCACAAAAGAGGGTGTCGAGCCATGTTTGAGAAGACTTTCTCCAACACAGCCCCGAGACTTATTTCACAGCTCCCCTTCCGCCCTGAAAGAGTAGCGCTGACCTAGAAAACCACCTAGATGTCTCGAGGCCGGCATGAACAACTACCTAGCTAAGCCCGTGCGCGCCGCAGTGCTTAAAGCCATGCTAGAGGAATATCTCGCCCAGCCCGCCCAGCCGATCGCGAATATCCAACGCACGGCGAGCGACCTGGCCAAAACGACCATCGAAGCCTCAACGAAAGAAGGAGAGGGAAAGAAAGCAAGGCCGGGAAACGCGAAAAGACCTAGTTTCGCGCAGAGGATGCAATCACGGAACAATATCCACCGACCCCGAGACGTGGCGCCGGAGGAGGAGAAGACCCCAAGAGCGACCGATCCAGTTCCAGCGGCTGTGAATGGGGGTGGCCAGGGCGGTGAGATCCCCGCGGATGCGGTGCCGCCGTTGTCGTTGGCGGATGGGGTGGCGGATGGAAAACAGAAACGAAAACGAGGGTGATTGATCATGCGAATCGCATGCAGAGAAGACGAAGCGTTTGCTTCGGAGTGAACACCATACGTACACAAACAGAAAACACTCATTTAATTTCCCGGGAGTTTCGGGTTCCACGCGTGGGTAGGTAGGTATAGCACTGCAAGCACGGCGTGGGTGGGCGGCATAGCATAGCATAGCGAGGCGTTTCCTCCGTTTGCGATTCCGAGTCTGGTCTTGTATATATTTGATACCCCATCCGCAGGGACGAATCTGGGGCTGTGGGGCGGTGTGGGTTGGTACAACGGTGGTAGTTGGACTTGAGAAGGGCTGCTGTTGGATGATGGACAGGTCTAGTAGGATCTCCCACCATCGCATTAGCAATGAACGGACATCGTCCTCGCCGCCTTGATTGTGCAGTTCATACCGGTTCTTTGTTGTGTACTTGCCGCCTCCGCTGCGCCTATCAACTCGCCTTCCCCGAACCCCCCCCCCCTTTGCATTAAATTCTTTGTAAGAAAGGTTTATAGAGGGATGCGTTGCGCCCGCCGGGGAGGGCGACGAGGACGAACCGGTGGGGAAAGAGAGTTCCACACGGTGAAGGAGAGAAGGGAGTAAACAGTGTAAGGATGAATGGTGGACGATCAAGCCGGATGGGCGAACTCGATATCCTCGCCAAAGGCATCAAATCTACCGATTCGGCTTCCCCACCGCAAAAGCCAGCACCTCCCCCGCGCCAGCTCTACGGCCATGCTTAGCGACAATGTGCAACCAATTCGCAAGGGCGAGGGCCAAGAGCACAACGACATTGAGCGCGAGGACCGCGGCGAAGAATTGCCAGATAGCCGGGTTGGAAGCGCTGCCGCTGATTTCGCTGACGTTCATGCCGTAGACGCCGCTGATGATGGTGATGGGCGCGAAGACGTACGTGAACGTGTTGGTCAGGCTCGTCCGGCGCGTTTCGTCTTTGCGTTGCCGGATCGCGGCCATTTTCTCGCGGGTCACCCAGAGGAATTCCGTTTGCTGGACTAGATGCCGGAAATCTTCCTGCAAGGCGGCTTGTACTGTTTTCACGCCCTCCTCGTCCCCGCCTTTCCAGCCTAGACTCCCGCCTCGCTCCACGCAAGCGAGGGATTTTTGGATTTCTTCGGCGTGGCCGACCGTGGTGTCGGAGATGCCGTTTATGCGGCGGTCTTCGTCGCGGATGGCGGTGATGACTTGGCCCCAGCAGAGGCGGTTGAGGTGGAGGAGGTGGGCGATGGTGTAGAAGGGGGAGCGGGTGGCGAGGGGGAGAGAGACGTAGTCGAAGGTGTCGACGTAGAGTTCGCGGAAGGATTTGGGGGTGAGGGGAATT
>JAABUQ010004355.1_pt1 | contig 24250 bp, 22 predicted proteins | sample 5560001 | NCBI WGS metagenome assembly JAABUQ01 (sample SAMN10711888, study PRJNA513371) | rock metagenome | isolation source: Antarctica rocks | place: Antarctica: Victoria Land, Finger Mt nord | collected 2015-12-18
TATGTATTTTTTCTTGTATTCCCTTTGCGCCTTCGCGCCTTCGCGGTTCAACCCTCCCCGCCCTACATGTTGGGCACAGTCTGGTCCACATCGAGGCGGAAGCGGAGCAGTGCGCCGACGCCTTCGTGGTCGGCGAGTGCGGCGACCGCGCCCCCGCGCGCGCCCGTGTCGCTCGCCGCCGCTTCGTCCACCGATTCGGTCACAGGGCCGGTCTCGCGCAGGTTGACGAACTCGGTGCCGACGGCGGACAAGAGCGCCATGCGCACGAACTCCTCGCGCAAGTCCACGGGGCGGAGGTCCGCCACATTGCCGCCCGCCGGGTGTTCGGTCGGCACATGACCGGCGCCGGTCATGCCCATCGCCTCATCGGCCCAGCCGGCGGCGGAAAAGTCCGTTGCCATCACGAGCGTCAGCACCTGCCCCGTTTCCAGCGCGGCAAGCGTGTCCGCGATGCCCCAGACGGCGAGGCCGTGCGGCTCCTGTGCGCCTGTGGCGAGCTGCTCACAGACGTCGTCTTCCTGGGCGCGCTCGGCCTCATGGATGATTGGCAACGCGAGGCGCAGCAGTTGCGCCGGGGTATCGCGGATGTCCGCCTTGATCGTGCCGATCACGGTGGTATGAAGTTCCTTGGGGAAATGCTCTATCAGCGACGCCGTGAACTGGTCGTCGGAGGCGATGATCAGACGGCGCACATCCACCTCGTCCATCACGACGCGAACCTCCTCCGCGATGCCCTTGGCGAAGTCGGCGATCTCCTGCTCGCGGGAGTTCAGGGCGGTTTTTTCGTGGAAGTCCATGCTCTTCGCGCCGGGGTTGACCTTGCCGCCGCGCGGTTGCCCGTGCATCTCCACGTCGCGCTCGCGCGTGCCGAGCGCAAAGACATGGATGAACGCCTGCTTGGTGTCCGCGATCAGCACGGCGAACGGCTCGGCAGCGTCCTGCACGGAGGCGATCTCAAAGAGCGCGGGCGTCGCGCTCACGGTGACGCTGTTGCGCGGGGCGACGGCGAGCGGCAGGATCAGCGAGTCCCCCCCACCCGGTTGCAACACGGCGATAATGCCCTGCGGCACGGGGTCGCCCATGTCACCCAAGGCGTCGCGCAACTCCTTCAGCCCCTCCACGGCGGCATCGTACAGCGGGCCACGCGGGCCGTAGTCTTCGCGCAGCCGCTTTTCCTGTTCGTCCAGCCACTGCGTGCCGGGGCGGTGGTTGGGCCGCGCGCCGTCCGGGCGGTAATCCAGCGTCACGGTGAGGTACGGGTGCTCCCAATCGGCGGTGCGCCCCGCGAAGTCGTGCAGGTCTTCGCGCAGGTCGGTCACGAGCGGGGTGTTTACGGGCTTGTCAACGAGATGGCCAAGGTGCATTTCACTCGCCATGATACGAAACCTCCTTTATATGTTGAGGACAGACTTCGCAACAGGGGTGCCACGGGATGAACGAAGCGCTGCGCTAGCCCCAGCGTATACTGTATCGAGTGGACGGGGACGACCGCTGCAATGCATTGCGCCGAACAGATCGCATCGGCGTAGGCATGGCCGGGCATGGCCGAAGATGGAAGGGGGAAAGGCATGGCCGACATGGATACCGCGCGCTGGCTCGCGTGGGAAGGGGTGCGCAACGCCCGCGACCTCGGTGGCTACTGCACAGCGGACGGGCGGGAGACACGGTGGGGCGCGGTCGCCCGCTCCGATGAGCTTTCCCCCCTCACCGATGCCGGGCGGGTTGCCCTCCTTGCCCACGGTATCCGCACGATCATTGACCTGCGCCGCCCCGATGAAACCACGCGCGTGCCGAACCCCTTTGCCGCGCCAGGCACGCATCCCGTCGCATACATGAACCTGCCGCTTACTGACCCCGATATCCCACAGGCACCCGTGCATTATGACACTCTCACCGACGACCACTCGCTCGCCGACGATTACCGCGACCGCCTCACCCAGTTTGCCCCGCGCGTGGGCGCGATTCTCTGCGCGACTGCGCGCGCCCCGGCGGGGGGCGTACTCATCCACTGCGCCGCCGGCAAGGACCGCACGGGCCTCGTCTGCGCCCTCCTGCTTGACCTCGTGGACGTAGATCACGAAACCATCGCTGCCGACTACGCCTTGAGCGCGGCGGTGCAATGGCCCGAAGACGCGGAGTGGCTGGCGCACGGGCCGGGCAAGCGGGCGGCGCGGGAGCGTGCCCTCGCCCGCTGGGAAGCGCGCCCGGATGTGATGCGGATGATCCTGACGCACCTCGATACCGACTACGGCGGTGCGGCGGGCTACCTGCTCCGCGCAGGCGTGACGTCAGATGATCTCGCGCGGCTGCACGCTCGGCTCGTGGCCCCGGAATAGCGCCGTATAGCGCGATGCATTCTTATGCCTGCGACGTACAAGCCTCCCCACTACCACCCATCCCCGATACCGGGCATGGGTCTTGCCATATGATGAAGGCGTTAGTAATCATTCATGGCAAGCAGGGCGGCAATGATATCACCCGACGCGGCATACCCGGCCCCGGCCCGAAGCGGCTTTTCCGATGTGGACGCCGCGCCCGACCCGGATTGGCATGTGCGCTATCTCGACGCGGCGGCGCAAGCCCCCGGTATTGGGGAGTGGAAGGAGATCGCGCGGTCGCTGCTCGCCCCACAACCGGGGGCGTGCCTGCTCGATGCGGGCTGTGGCACCGGCGCGGACGCGTTCGCCCTCGCACGCGATGTCGGGCCGACCGGCAGTGTGGTTGGCGTGGACCTCAGCGCGCGGATGACCGCCGAGGCGCGGCGGCGCGCGGCGGCACAGGCGGCGGGTGGCGACGCCCTGCCCGTCGCTTTCGCACAGGCGAGCCTCACCGCCCTGCCCTTTGCCGCCGCCGCCTTTGACGGTTGCCGCGCCGAGCGCGTGCTGCACCACCTGGACAACCCCGCCGCCGCCCTCGCCGAACTCGCGCGCGTCACCCGCCCCGGTGGGCGCGTCGTCGTGATGGACGGCGACCTCGATTCAATCATCATTGACGCCGGCGACCGCGACGTGACGCGGCGCATCGTGCATTTCGTCGCCGATGGTCGCGCCCAGCCCTGGGGTGCGCGCCACCTGCCCGCGCTCTTTCGGGAGGCGGGGCTGCACGCCGTCACGGTCGTGCCCCACACGCAGGTCATCACGAGCCTGCGCCATAGCGACGTGAACCCCGACACAGCGGACGCTGCCTGCCGCGCCGGTGCGATCACCGCCGCCGAGGCGGCGCCCTGGTCGGCGGACATCCGGGCGCGCGACGCGGCGGGCGCGTTTTTCCAGACGATGACCCTGTTCACCGTCGCGGGGTGCGTGCCCGCGTGATACACACGCGCATATGAGTGATTGACAACCGCCACTTCCCGCGTGTATCGTGAGTACCAGCCAGCACATAACCACGCGCAATGGGCGTTTGTGGCATGTTGGACGAAGGGAGCGTATTATGCACGCACGCATCGTTCACTACCAGTTCAAGCCGGGCAAAGGCGCAGAAGTGGCGCAAAAGGCGGAGGCAGGTATCTTGCCCATCTTCCGCGCGCACGCGGGCTTCCGTTCGTATGAAGTCGTCCTGACCGGGCACGACATGGGCTACTCAATCAGCACCTGGGATACCGAAATGCAGGCGACCGAGGCCGTGAAGGCCGGGGCAGACTGGGTGAAAGCGAACGTCGCGGACAATATCGTGTCGGCGGATACCCACGTTGGCACCGTCGCCTTCTCGCACCGGGCGAGCACGTAGTCCTCGGCCACCTTGCACCCCACGCCACCGGCAGCGGGCGCGTGGACAGGCGCTGCTCCGCGCACCGGACCGCGACGTTTTTCCACACGATCGCCGCAACGGGGGCGGCACGGGGGAGGGGTGATTCTCCCCTCCTGCCACGCCCCCCGTATTGACCCGGCACCAACAACTATGCCACACTGACGCCAGAGTAAAATGCAGTCGGTGCATCAGGGGGGAAGAAATGCGCGATACGGCGACGGGGCGGCGCGTGCGGATGGCGGCGGTGTTCCTGCTGCTCGCCCTGATCGGCACGACGGGCATCACGGCCACGGCGGGTCTGGCGGGCCTGACGCCCCTCGTGGCCCGCGCGGCAGACGCGCCACCGGCCCCGGCAAAGCAGCCACACCCGCACGCCCACTCCCATGCTCCCGGTGTGGCCACCGCAGCGGGCGACCCTGCCCCACAGCCGCGCGTCGTTGACCCGCGCGCCGGTGGCACCTCGCGGGTTTTTCAAGTCACGGTCACGACGGACACCATGAATGACGCGAACTGCCTGCCTGCCGGGGCGGGCGATTGCACGCTGCGGCAGGCGATCAATGCCGCCAACGCCAATGACCCCGGCACGGGCGTGAACGAGATTACCTTCGCGGCGGGCGTCACCGGGGCGATCACCCTGAACCAGACCTTCAGCACGCTGATCGTGACGACGTACCCCATGCGGATCACCGGGCCGGGGCAGGCCATCCTCGCCATTGACGGCGGCTGCACGGCGAATTGTGGCACAGCGACGCCCACGGGTGGCGTGCCGGTGCTTCAGACTGACCCGAACACCATCCCCGCCCTCACGCTCACCGACCTGACAATCCGCAATGGGGTGAGCAACACCAACCCCATCAGCGGTGGCATCACGACCGTCGGCCTTGTGACGCTCACCAACGTCACCGTGTCGGGCAACAGCGCGCTCGGTGTCAGTGGCATCGGCGGTGGCCTGCTTGCCACATATGTGAACGGTAACTCCGCCACCGCGCCAATTGCCACGCTCACCAACGTCACCGCCACGGGCAACTACGCGAGCAACTTCGCCGGGGGGATGGAGATTGACGACCGCGGCCAGTTGGCGGATGGCACCGGCACGCTGACCAACCTCGTCGCCACAGGCAACACCTCCGGGAGAGACGCCGGGGGCATCGGCCTTGAGAACGTGGGCACCGCCACCGGCATCACCGTGACGAATAATACCGCGCAGCGCGACTACGGCGGCATCGAGATTGACGACCTCCTGACGATCACGAACCTCACCGCCACGGGCAACCGCGCCATCGGCAACAGCGCCAACACCGGCGACGGCGGCGGCATCGCTGTCGAGAACGCTTCCACGCTCACCAACGTCATCGCCACGAACAACACGGCGGGTGAGTACGGCGGCGGCATCATCGTTGAGGACATCGTCACGATCAACAACCTCACCGTCACGAACAACACGGCGGCCAGGGATGGCGGCGGCCTGTACTACGATTATCCCCTGACGCTGACGGGCGCGACGATCAGCGGCAACACGGCAGGAGGCAATGGCGGCGGCGTCTTCAGCGACGACGACAACGTGCTCACGAACGTCGCGATCACCAATAACCGCGCCACGGGCAACGGCGGCGGCTACTACGGCGACAACTACCATCGCAACAACCGCGTCTTTCTCGGCCTGACGATCACCGGCAACGCGGCGGGCGGGAACGGCGGCGGCTTTTCCGACCAGTTCGTTTCGGTCGTGGTCAATGCCACGGTGGCGCGCAACACCGCCAGCGGCAGCGGCGGGGGCGTCTACAGCGAGAGTACACCGGGCACCGGTCCGTATCCTGGTTACGGTGGCCCGGCCGCGCTCACCCTCGACGCCAGCACCGTGAGCGACAACACCGCGAACCTCGGCGGCGGCATCGGCCTCAATTTCCAGACCAACGCCACCCCCCCCACCGCGACGCTGAACGACGCGCTCGTGGCGGGCAACCACCTCGCGGGCACGAACCCCGTCGGCACCGACCTGTACAACATCGCCACGACGACCTTCACCGGCACGTACAACCTGATCGGCGACGGTACGGGCCAGGGCGGCACCGCGCTCATCAATGGCGCGGGCAACAACCGCGTCGGCACGACCGCCGCGCCGATCCTCCCCCTGCTCGCGCCGCTCGGCACCTATGGCGCGACGAACGGCTCGCAAACCCTCGCGCTGCTGCCCGGTTCGCCCGCCATTGACACCGGCGCTTGCCCCACCTACACCACAAAGCTGCTTCAGGTCGCGGCGACGACCACGACGACCACGGCGACCGTGACGATTGACGCACGCGGCATCGCCCGCCCACAGGGGAGCGCGTGCGATGTCGGGTCTTTTGAGTCGCGCGGCTTCACCCTCACCAACCCCACCGGCGGTGGGCAAAGCACACCGATCACCCGCGCCTTCGCCGCACCGCTCGGCATCACCTTGACTCCCGGTGATCCCGGCGTGCCCGTGGACGGCGGCATCGTTACCTTTACCCTCACCCCCGGTACTGCCACGGGCGTCGCCTTTGCGAACACCGGCGGCAGCGGCGCGGGCTGCACGGTCAGTAATGTCGGCCGCACCGCGCTCTGCCCGATCAGTGGCGGCCTCGCCACCACGCCGACCATCGCGGCGGGCACGGTTCCCGGCACCGCGAGCGCGAGCGCGACGGGCACGGGCACGGGCACGCCCACCACCTTCGCTCCGCTCACCGTCACCCAGGCGACCACGACGACGATGGTCACGGCGATGCCGAACCCGGTCACGGTCAGTACGAATGTGACCCTCACCGCCACGGTGATGGGCATGGCGACGGGCGTGGCGCCCACCGGCAGCGTAACTCTCGCGGTCGGCGGCACGAACCTCGGTACCGTCCCGCTGACCAACGGCGTTGCCACCTTCGTCACTACCCTCCTGCCTGTGGGGACGAATCAGACGATCACCGCCACCTACAACGGCGATGCGAACTTCACCGGCAGCGTCGGTACGACCACCATCACCGTGAACAAGGCGACCACGACCACGGGCGTAACGGCGATGCCGAACCCCGTGACGTTCGGTACGAGCGTCACCCTGACCGCCACGGTGACGGACGCCGCAGCGGGCGTGACACCAACCGGCAGCGTGACCTTCACGGTGGGTAGTGCGAACCTGGGCGCTGCTCCCGTGGGTAATGGCGTCGCCTCCCTGCTGACCAATGCCCTGCCCCTGGGCGCCAACCAGACGATCACCGCGACCTACAACGGCGACGGGAACTTCACCGGCAGCAGCGGCACGACGACCATCACCGTGAACCCGCAGACGATCACCCTCACCGCCCCCACCGGCGGCAGCAGCGGCAACAGCGGCAGCGCTACATCGCCACTGATCCGCATCGGCGGCACGTTGCCCCTCATGGCGCAGATCGGCAATACGACCGCCACGGGCGTGACCTACACGAGCAGCGACCCGACTACAGTATCGGTAAACCCGACCACGGGCGTGATGACGGCGAACAAGGCAGGCACGGTGACGATCACGGTCAGCGGGCCAAACGGCGCGATGGGCACGATCACGGTCACGGTGACGGGCGCGGCAGGCACGGGGCTGATGCCGATGCCGCAACCGATGGCGCACCCCAGCGCGGCGGCAGTGAGCGCCACACCCAACGCACAACCGGCGAGCCACCCGACCACGGGCGGCGAGGTGCAACCGCAAGCGGCAGGCAATCCCACCACGACCCCGCTACCGCAACCGGCGCGGCATTAATCAACGCACCCCTCCCCCTGGCCCTGCAGGGCGGCGGGAGAGGGGAGGGGAAATGGGGCGGGGCCGGGGCGCATGGGCAACATCTCGACCTTCTGAGTGTCCCCTCCCCTCCCCTCTCCCGCCGCCCTGAAGGGCGGCGGGAGAGGGGCCGGGGGAGGGGTTTCCCATTGACGCGCGGGCGATTGCGCGGGACGATAGAACGTGCAAACGATCACCCACAGCGAAGGGAGCGCGGCATGGCGACAACGGCGGTAAAGACGTATCAACTCTACATCAATGGCGAGTGGCGCGAGGCGGCGGGCGGCAAAACCTTTCCCGTGCAGAACCCCGCGACCGGGGAACTGCTCGCGGAGGTCGCGGACGGCGGCGCGGACGCGGCGCAGGCGGCGGTAGACGCGGCGGCGACGGCCTTTCCCGCGTGGGCGAAGCGCCCGGCGGATGAGCGCGCCGAACTGCTGCACAAGGCGTACGGCATTCTGATGGAGCGGTTGCTCGACCACGCCCGCATCCTCACCGAAGAAAACGGCAAGCCGTTCGCGGAGTCCAAAGGCGAGGCGACGATTGGCGCGGGCTTCGTGCGCTGGAACGCCGAGGAAGCCCGCCGCACCTACGGCGAAGTCGTGCCGCCGCCCACCGCCAGCAAGCGCGTACTGACCTTCCGGCAGCCCGTCGGTGTGGTCGCGGCGATCACGCCCTGGAACTTCCCGTACTCGATGATTACGCGCAAGATTGCCCCGGCGCTCGCCGCCGGTTGTACCGTGGTGCTGCGCCCAAGCTCCGCCACGCCGCTTGTCGCGGTGGAGATCGTGCGCGCCTTCGCCGACGCGGGCTTCCCGCCCGGTGTCGTGAACATCGTCACCTCCAAATCCGCCCGCGCCGTCTCGCAGGTCTGGACGGAGTCGCCCGTGGTACGCAAGATCACCTTCACCGGCAGCACCGAGGTCGGCAAGGAACTCATGGCGCAGGCGGCGGGCACCGTAAAAAAGGTCTCGCTCGAACTCGGCGGGCACGCCCCGATGATCGTGTTCGACGATGCGGACCTCGAAGTGGCGGCGCAGGGCGCGATCATCTCCCGCTTCCGCAACGCCGGCCAGACCTGCATCTGCACCAACCGGCTGTTCGTGCAGCGCGGCGTCTACGACAAGTTCTCGAAGCGCGTCGCGGAGTTGGCGGGCGAGTTGAAGGTCGGCAACGGCATGGACGCGGATGTCAAGGTCGGCCCGATGATTGACGGCGCGGGCTTCGCCAAAGTGGAAGACCAGGTCGCGGACGCCACGGCGAAGGGCGCGACGGTGCTCGCCGGTGGCCGCCCCAGCACGCTCGGTGACGGACTGAAGGGCTACTTCTACGAGCCGACGATCCTCACGAACGTCGCGCCCGACAGCAAGATCATGCACGAAGAAACCTTCGGCCCCGCGCTGCCGATCGTGCCGTTCGACACCGAGGAAGACGCGCTGCGCATGGCGAACGACACGCCGTTCGGGCTGGCGGCGTACTTCTTCACGCGCGACATCGGGCGCGTCTTCCGCGTGGCGGAAGGGCTGGACTACGGCATCGTCGGCTGCAACGACCCCCTGCCGACCGCGCCGCAGATTCCCTTCGGCGGCTACAAAGAGAGCGGCCTGGGCCGCGAAAACGGCAGCATGGGCATCGGCGAGTTTCTCGAAGTGAAGGCCGTCACGCTGGGGCTGTAGGCCGTAATGACCCCTCCCCCGGCCCCTCCCCCTGGCCTTGCGGGCGGCGGGAGAGGGGAGGGGAAATGGGGCGAGAGCAGGGCATGAGGGCAAGGTTTTTAGATGCTGTTCACCGTGATGATGATCCGTTGTGCGGTCTGCAATGCGGCCTGCGCCTCTTTCGAGAGATTGCCGCGAAAGGGCTTGCGATAGTCCGCGTTTACACGACGATCCTTCAGGCGGTTGCCATTGAAGGCAATATTCCGATAGCGCGCGTCGGCGGACACGTCCCAGAACGCCTGCCAGAGATTGCCATGTGAGCCAAGCCCGGCATCCGGTACGTGCCCGTGATTGGCAAGATACCTAGTCACGACAGGTACCGAACGCCGCATAGTACGCGCGGCTAATCGCCGTGCGGATGCACGCCTCTTCCGGGCGTTGCGACAACTCGTTTGCAATTGTCAGGAAATCATCCCAGGCAAACACTAGACGAACTCGACATCAACGATCAGCTTCTGGTGCGTTGAGGGAAGCACACGATACAACCAATCCGTATCGAGTTGATGCAGCCGGTCAAGTGCGTCATTCACGGGGAGCGCCGTGAGGATCAGGAGGCGCAAATGATCCGGCCCCATGTCGCCGGGATCGGAAACGCATTCCAGGGCAAGCGGCGGGTTGCCCTCGAAATGGTCCGCAATCGCCTGCGGTGCGGCAAGCAGCACCGGTATGAGCGAGGCATTGTCACCAAGAAACCGCGCCACCGCATCCGCATCAGAGAACGTATACGATGCCTGCACGTCTTGTATGCTTGCACTGGCTTCAGAAAGCATGATGCCACCCGTGATCGCGTGCGTGCCGTAGCGACACGTTTCTCGTCAATACCCGCCTCAGGCATTGATCTTACCACCGCGCGCCGCCCGCATCTATAATGGCCGCGACGATCAACGCACCCCTCCCCCATGCCGCCCAGAGGGCACCCGTCCCCCTCCGAAACGCCCGAAGATGCGCCCCGGCCTCGCCCCGTTTCCCCTCCCCTCTCCCGATGCCGCAAGGCCAGGGGGACGGGTGCGGGCGCGGACGCGGACGCGGACGCCCTCTGGGCAGCATGGGCAGCATGGGCAGTATGGGCAGTATGGGCGGCACGGGGGAGGGGTGCATTGATTCAGCGCCGGGGGGTGGGTGGGTTGGTCATGCCCGCCATGATCGTTCCCATGACCCGTACCCGCGCCCACCGTGGCAACAGGATGAGCGCACCTTCCAATGTCTTTGAGAGCGCGCCCGGCCGGACCGTGCCCCGACGCCCTAACGCATCCAGCGTCGCCCCGGCGACATCCCCCGGCCGTAATCCCATACCAAGACGCATCCGCGCCCTGGTCGCAAAGCCGCTGTAGACCGGGCCGGGGGCGGACGCTACGACAGCCACGCCCAGTGGCGCCAGTTCGACGTGCAGCGCTTCGGCGAGCGTTTGCACATACGCCTTGGTTGCGGCGTAGTGGGCGGCGTACGGCACCCCCTGAAACGCGAGCAGGGAACTCATCAGCACCATGCCGCCGCGCCGTTGGGCCGCGAAGCGTCGCCCGAAATGCCAGACGAGCGCCGTCACTGCCCGGCAATTGACGTCGCTCATGTCCAGTTCCTGCTCCAGGGGGGAGTCAATGAAACGGCCCGACGTGCCGAAACCGGCGGCGGCGACCAGCAAGCCCACATCCAGGTCGCCGGTGCCGACCGCCACGGCTTCCACCCCGGACGCCAATGCCAGATCGGCGGCGATCACCCGGGTCTCGACCCCGTATTGGGCCATGAGATCGGTCGCAAGCGGTTCCAGTACCTCACGACGGCGCGCGACCAGCACGAGGTTCAGCCCCGCCGCCGCCAGCCACTGCGCCATCGCGCGCCCGATGCCATCGGACGCGCCGGTCACGACCGCCCAGGGGCCGTACCGCGCGCGGAAGCGTTCCTGCCGTCGCGTATGGGGTGTGATCGAGCGGTCAATCATCGTGGCGCCTCCTTGTTTTGCGTCGGGCGATACGGGCATCATCCATCCACGAGCACGGGCAGGGACGCCGGGGCGACGGGCGTGTCCGCTGTCGCGCGCCGCATCGTGCTCGCCGCGAGGCGGTCGCTGATCAGCAGCGCGGCGGCGAGGCCGAGCAGATCGAGCAGGGCGGCGGCGGCAAAGGCGTCGTGAAAGGCGTTCAGCGCGCCGGGGCGGGTGCCGGGGTTGCCGAGCGTCGCGCCATAGGCGACGAGGCGGTTACTCAACACGGTGGCGAGGAGCGCGACGCCGATGCTCGTCGCCACCTGCCGCACAGCGGAGTAGGCCGCGCTCGCCCGCCCGGTCTGCGCGGGTGAGATGCGGGCAAAGCTCGCCGTCTGGAGCGGCACAAAGACGAAACCGAACGCCACGCCGAGCACGAAGACCTGCCCCCGGATCAGCCAGGGGTCCGTGGTCAAACCGACGCCCCGCAGCGAGAGCGCGGCGAGGGCGGCGAGGGCCATGCCGCCCATAATCAGGCGGCGCGGCCCCACCACCGGGTACAGCCGCCCGACGAGCGGCGACCCCACGATAATGCCGAGGGCGGTCGTGCAACTCACCAGCCCCGCCGCCAGCGGCGACAGCCCGCGCTCCGCCTGCAACAGCTGCGGCAACAGAAAGGTGAGGCCGAAAAAGCCGCCCTGAATGGCGAAGAGCACGGCGTTGCTGGCGGCGAATAGCGGCTCCCGGAAGAGCCGGACGTCAATCAACGGGCGGGCAACGCGCAACTCCACGACGACAAAGAGCGCGAGCAGGACGAGCCCGACGCCGCCAAAGAGGCGCACCTGCGCGTCGCCGAAGCCCCGCATTCCCACCTCACCGAGGCCGTAGACGAACGCCCCCAGCCCCGCCGCCGCGAGCGCGAAGCCGGGCAGGTCGAGCGGACCCGCGCCTTCCGTGCGCTGTTCGCGCAGGCCGCCCAGCGCAATGGCGAGGCCCACCACGCCGAGCGGCACGTTGATGAGAAAAATCCACCGCCACGAATGGAACTCCACGAGGTAGCCGCCGACCACGGGGCCGAGCGCCGGGGCAACCACGGCGGGAATCGTGATCAGCGATGACACCCGCGCCCGCTCCGCGAGGGAAAAAGCGCGCAGGAGCATGGTCGCGCCCACGGGGGTCAGCAGCCCGCCGCCGACCCCTTGCAGCACGCGAAAGACGACGAGGCTGCCGATGCTCCCCGCGAGGCCGCACGCGAGCGAGCCAAGCGTGAAGATCACGAGCGCGATGGCAAAGGTGCGCTTCGTGCCGAAGCGGTCCCCGAACCAGCCGCTGATCGGGATGCAGACCGCCGCACTGATCAGGTAGCTCGTGGCGACCCACGCGACATCCGTGGCGGAGGCGCGGTACACCCGCGCCAGCGTCGGCAGGGCGACGTTGGTGATCGTCTGGTCGAGCAGCGTCATAAAGAGCGCGAGCACGTACACGAGGGCGACGGTCCACTTATACTCCCATCGGTGCATGGTCATCGCAGGGTCTCCTTTTCATGCGGCGCGTCCCGCGTTCATGTTTCGCGGGGTCGCTCAACTGGTATGTCATATTGGACATAGTAGCAGCGGTGGTACACTATGTCAAGGGTGACATACGCGGGGAGGGCGGGAGTGTGCGCGACCCACCACGAACCCGCCCCCTGTTGACGGGCGCGAGACCGAAGGCACACGTCCTGACGATGCGATGGAGTGATGCGTACCCATGCGGAAAACAGTAGATTACGTGATCCTCGCGGGCCTCGCGCACGAACCCCGGTCGGGCTACGACCTGACCAAGTGGCTCGCGCGCGTGGCGAGCCACTTCTGGCCCGTGGGCCACAGCAGCATTTACCCGGCCCTCGCCGCGCTGGAAGCCGACGGGCTGGTGCGCCACGAGGCCGTGGCGAGCGAGCAGGGGCCGGAGCGCAAGGTGTACTCGCCGACCGAGGCGGGGTACGACGCGCTGCTCGCCTGGGTGAACGGCCCGCCCCCGGAGGCGCAAATCCGCGACGAGCAACTCGTGCGCGCACTCTGCTACGGCTTGCTGCCGCCCGAACGGGCGCGGGCGCTGCTGGCGGCGGTGCGCCAGTACCACGCCGAACGGCTGGTGCATTATGAGGAGTTGGAGCGGCGGCTACGGAGCGGGGATGACGCGAAAGGCGAGGCGCACCCGATCACCGGCCCGGCGTACACCGGCACGCTGCTCGTAGTCCGGCGCGGTATCCTGAATGAGCACAGCTACCTGCAATGGTGTGACGAGGCGGTGGCGATCATCACCAATCGCAGCCAGTAGGCAGTACGCGGCAGGCGGCAGGCGGCAAGAATGATGCATTTCACTGCCTGCCGCGCGCTACATGGAAGGCAGCGGGGAGCAATAGACCGCCACCTCGTCGCGGGGGTGACGCGGGCGGGGTGCGGAGTCGTGAAGCGCGTGGCACCACCCATGCGTACGCGATACCGGCGCACGATTGGCGCGGAAAGGAGCGGCACCGAGATGGCAGACGACCCCGACACCGCACGCACCGGCCCCACCGACCGCCACGCCGACGACCGCGACCGGCGGCGGCGTCCCCGGATGCCCGTCTCCGGGCGCTCGTTGCAGCACGTCGTGAACGCCATCGCCAGGCGCGGCGCCGCCGCAAAGCAGGCCCGCGCCACGAAACCGGACACGGCGGATACGGCAGATACAGCGGCAGACCCGACGGCCCCGCATGGCACGGGCACCGCCATTCCCGGCCTGCGGGACCGCCGGGGTTAGGGGATCAGGACGATCTTGCCGTGGGTGTGCCGCTGCTCAAGCTCCGCGAAGGCATCGCGGACCTGTTCCAGGGGGTAGGTCGCCGCGATAGGGATCTCGATCTGTCCCGAGGTGACGAGCGCGGCCATCTCCGAAAGCACGGCGGTCGTGGACGCTTCCACGCTTCCCTCGGTCTTTGCCCCGACCTCTTGTGCCTTCGCACGCGCGATGATCGTATTAATGCGGTCGGGTTTGATGCCGAGGGCGACGGCGAGTTCCACGTAGTCCGGCCCGAAGAGGTCAATAAAGGCGTCAATGCCGTGCGGCGCGGCGGCCCGGAGGCGGTCGGCGATCCCGTCGCCGTACGCGACCGGCGTGACGCCGTGCGCGGTGAGCCAGTCGTGATTACTTGGTGACGCAATGCCGAGCACGGTCGCACCCTTCGTTCGCAGTAGCTGGACGACCACGGTGCCGACTCCGCCCGCTGCCGCCGATACCGCGACCGTGTCGCCCGGACCGGCGCCGACGGCCCGCACCGCCGCGTAGGCGGTAGCCGCGACGACGTAGAGCGCCCCGGCTACCTCCCAACTCAACGCGGCCGGTTTGGCGATCAACTGGGTGACGGGAACGGCGACATACTCGGCGTGGCTTGAGCGTCGCCATGACCAGCCGAGTACCGCGTCGCCGACTGCGAACTCCGTCACCCCGTCGCCGATGGCGTGGACGACGCCGGCGAGATCACTGCCCTCGCCGGAGGGAAAGGTCGCCGGAAATATCGCCGCAAGCGCGCCGGTGCGGATTGACGCCTCGCCCGGGTTGATCCCGGCGGCGCGGACCGCGACGACCACCTCACCGGGCGGCGGTGACGGCACCGCGACCTCGGCGATGTACAAAACGTCGCGGTCGCCATAGTGGTCGAAACGCACTGCACGGGCCATGCGGTCTCCTCTCAGAATCTTCTGTTACCGGCGTCCCACAACGCCGCCGCGTTCCCGTGCGCTTCCCTCAATCACCCACGACGAGGCTACCACCGTTCGTCAGCCACGGCTAGGTGATCTCGCGCAGCTTGCCGGTATGGACATCGTAAATGAAGCCGCGCACGGGCAGGTTCGGCAGCAACAGGGGCGAGGTGCGCAGGGTTTCGAGGTCGTCGCGCACGCTCTTTTCCAGGTCATCGAAGGACAGAAACGGGAAATCGGCGTCGGCGTGCAGTTCGTCGTGCAGCTTCTGGTGCAGTTGGGAATCGGTGAAGGTGAGCATGCCGCAGTCCGTGTGATGGATGAGCACGATCTCGCGCGTGCCGAGCAGTTGCTGCGAGATCACGAGCGAGCGGATCGCGTCCGCCGCGCGGCCCCCCGCGTTGCGAATCACATGCGCGTCGCCTTCTTCGAGGCCGAGAAACTTCGCGGGGTCGAGGCGCGCGTCCATGCACGTCACCACCGCGATCTTGCGCGCGGGCGGCATCGGCAGATCGCCTTTACCAAATGCCGCCGCATAACGGGCGTTGGCCTGCAAGAACTCGTCGGTAACCGCCATACCATTCCCTCCTGATGATTCAAGTGTTGGCCCCATCGCCGTTGTGGACTATACCACACGACAACGTCAGGAAGCAGGAAGCAGTGCGTGAGGGGATAGCCGAATGCCCCCGCCCGCTTAGTCCGCGTTGACGCGCTGGCCCGTGAAGGTGATCGTGATGGCGTCGCCGACCGGTTGCGCGTCCGGGACGAGGGGGTTGCCTCCGTAAAAGCGCAGGGTGGCCGTGCCGGTCACGGTCGTATAGCCATTGCCGAAGGTCAGTTCGTAGGTGGCCATCGTGGTTTGCAGTTTCTGGTCGGCGGTGGCCGGGTAGACGAAATCAAGCATCTTGCCCCGAATCGTCTTGAAGTCGGTCTGTTGCCACACGCCCTGCTGGTTGCTGAAGGGGCGGCTGCCGACCACGAGCACGCTCGCCAGTTGCGAGGAATCGGTGGCGAACCACTGACCGTCCGGCAGGATCGTGAGAATGCGATACGAATCGGAGCTTTGCTGGAGAAACCAGGTGCCGGCGATTTGCGCGCCAAAGCTCTGGCTCTGCGCCGACACGTCACCCGCAGATGTGGGACCGCAGACGCTCAGGAGCAGCATCCCCGCCAGTGCGACCGTCCGCATCATCCCGACCGTCCCGATAGCCTTGCGATTGTGCATCCACTTCCTCCCTCATACGGTATCGAGCGTTGCCGGATAATTGGCCCGAATCTTCCTACCCCCGGCCCCTTCGGGCGAAGGGAAGGGGAGGGTGCCTCTGAGAGATCGAGGCGTTGGGGGAACATCGAAGCATTGCAGTAAGTCACCCCTTCCCTTCGCCCGAAGGGGCCGGGGGTTAGGAAGATTCACGCAAGCACCTGCCGGATAATGATCGGGATCGGCTCCATCGAGGGCGGGGCGATGGGGGCGGCGAGCGATTCGGTGCGCTTGCGCGTGTAGAGCATCACCATCGGCTTCGTGATGCCCGTGGTCGTCAGGGCCATCAGGATCATCGCGGCGTAGCAGACGCCACTGAGGATCTGATAATCGAACAGCAACCCCAGCACCACGATCTCGACGATCCCCTTGCACTGCATCAGCGAGGCGAGGGTGAAGGCGGTTTTGCGCTCAAAGTGGAAGAAGCGCGCGCTCACAAACGCCGTGCCGAGCAGTTGCCCAACCACCGAGACCAGCACGATCACGGCGAGCATGATCCAGACGGCGCGGTCGGCAAAGGAGACATTGATCCGTAGCCCCGCCGAGGCAAAGAAGAAGGGGAGAAAGATGATCATGTTCACCGGCTCGATCATGTGCCCCAGCCGCTTCGCCATCGCGCGGGGGATGATCGCGCCAAAGAGCACCGCGCCGAGCAGCGAGTGGATGCCGATGGCCTCCGTGATCAGGGCGGAGAGGAACATCAGGCAGACGAGCACCGTGACCTTGATCGCCTCCGGCACGTCCACCGCCGTTGCCATCCGTTCCGCCCGCACGAGCAGGGGGCGCACGCCGACGAACATCACGACCACGTAGATGATCGTGAGGGTAAAAGCGCGGACCACGATCGTGCTCTGTCCGTGGCTCATCATCTCGCCCGTGCCGGTGAGGGCAAGCAGGATCGTCAGCATCAGCCAGAGCACGAAGTCATGAAAGGTGGCGAGGCCGAGCGAGAACTTGCCGATTGGCTCGTCTATCCAGTGCAGTTCGCTGAGGATCGCGGACAGCACGGGCAGCGCCGTGACGCCCGCCGAGAGGCCGATGGCGAAAATAAACAACGGCGCGGTCGCGCGTGCGCCCGCGAGCCGGGGGAAGACCGCCAGCAGCCCCGCTGCTGCGATCATGCCGAGAAGAAACGGCGCGGCGATGCTGCTCACACTCAACACCGAGTACGCCTTGCCCTTGCCCTTCAGTTCGGCGAGGTCGAGGTGCAGCCCCGTCGTGAAGCCAAAGAGCGTCACGGCGATGAAACCCAGGAACTTCACTTCGTTCAGGGTGTTGAAGGCCCCTTTGGCATCCACGGGAAAGAGGCCGGTAAACAGGGCCGGGTTGATCTTGCCGAGCACGCTTGGCCCCAGCAGCACGCCAAAGAGCATGAACACCACGGCGGCGGGCACGAAGCGGCGCACGGGCGGCAAGAGCCAGATCAGCGCGGGCACACCGACGATGATCGCGAACTCCAACAGGCGAATGGAATCAGTGTCGAGCGCGGCAACCAGTGGCAGCATCGGTCCCCATCCTTTCTCCATACAACGTCTGACATCCTATCACTTGATGAACGACGCCGGGAAAACGATTGGGGCGCGGCGATGGTTCCCCCTCATTCCCCCCTCTCCCCCACCGTGCGGGTTGTATACCATCGTGCTTCACCACACACAAGAGGCAGGAAGGAATTGTACCGGGTACAGGGTACTGAGTGCCGCGAATGCATCCCACCCCCGACCCCACCCCCTGGCCTGCGGCGGCGGGAGAGGGGAGGGGACTCAGGGCGAGAGCGGGGCGTGGGGCAATATCTTGATAGGGCAAGGGCTGAATGCACCTCTCCCCCGGACTACGTGGTTTACGCCATTTTGTACCGCGTCCACCTTCGCAAAAATGGGTGATTCCACCCATGCGCCCGCCCGCTCGCGTCGCCTCTACTGTCAGGAGTGCATGAGCTACACAGGATGCGGCACCGCGACACCGCGCGCGATGTGGATGGCTACGGTAGCTACGGTAGCTACGGTACCTAATGAAGGAGACGCACCGATGGGACCGATGGGAACGCGACATTCAGCACACGGCCCACAGGGGATGGCGCCCACACGGTGTCCGCACACGGCCCGGCCCCCGATGCGCCGCAGGGGCCGCAGGGGCCGCGTCGCACGATGGGCGCTGCTCGTGCTGCTGCTTGCGGCCGGTGTCGGCACGTTACCGGGCGGCGTGGCGCGGGCGGCGGGGAGCGTGACGAGTTGCGCCGACGACGGCACCCCCGGCACCCTGCGGCAAGTGATCGCCAACGCCGCCGCCGGTGACACGATTGGCTTCGCGCGGGATTGCACGGACACGAACACGATCACGCTTACCGGCCTTATTGACCTGAACCGCAACCTCACGATTGACGCGACGGCCTCCACCCCGGCCCACGCGGTGACGATCAGCGGCGGCAACAGCACCACCCTGTTTCGCAGCGTCGCCACCGTCTCTCTACGCGGGCTGACGCTGGTGAACGCCGTCAATAATAATTTCGGCGGTGGCGCAATCGAGAACACCGGCACGCTCACGCTGCGGGACTGCGTGTTTTCCGGCAATTCTACCCCTGCGGGCACCGGCAACTACTACAACAGCGGCGGCGCGATCTACAACCAGGGTACGCTGAACGTGATCGGCAGCACCTTTGTCAACAACACCACCGTGAGCGGTGACGGCGGCGCGATCTACAACCTCTATGGCACGCTCATCGTGGTCAACAGCACGTTTTCCGGCAACAGCGCCCCCGCCGGACATGGAGGGGCGATCTTTAATACCGACGCGAACACCGGCTACGGCGACTCTGTCAACGTGACCGGCAGCACGTTTTCCGGCAACAGCGCGCCCAACGGGCAGGGGGGCGGGCTGGACAACGACGCCGGCAGCGCGGGCACCGGCCCGCTCACGCTCACGCTCACGCTCGCCGTTGGCAACAGCGGCGGCGATGTTGGCGGCGCGCCCGCGTACATCAACAACGGCGGCAACCTGATCGGCGGCACGGTCGCCGCCGCCGGTCTCGGCCCGCTTGGCACGTACGGCGCGACCAACGGCGGCCAGACGTTCGCGTTGTTGCCCGCCGCGCCCGCCATTAACATCGCCGCCTGCCCCACGGACCCGACCACGGGCGTCACCATTGCCAGCGACGGGCGCGGCTATGCCCGCCCCCGGCCCGTCGGCGGACGGTGTGACGCGGGCGCATTCGAGAGCCGGGGCTTTGCCTTATCCGCCTCCACGGGTAGCGGCGCGCGGGCGATCAGCGGCGCGCAGTACGCCGCGCCGCTGACTGCCACGGTGACGGCCAATGACCCCGGCGCGCCCACCACCGGCGCGGTCGTAGTCTTCACGATCCCCACGGGCAGCGGGGGGCGCGCGGTCTTCGGCGCGGTGGGTGTCACGGGCTGTACCGCCTCTGCCACCGTGGCCTCCTGCCCTGTGAACGCCGGCGGTGTCGCGACCAGCCCGCCGCTGATCGCCAATGGCACGCCGGGCGCGTTCAGCGTCACCACGAGCGCGGTGGGCGTCACGGGCACGCAAACGTACTCCCTCACGAACCTGCCGCCCCTCGCGCTCGCTCCCGGTTCCCTGCCCGCCACGGGTGTGGGGTCGCCGTACGCCCACATACTCGCGGTCACCGGCGGCACCGGCGCGGGGTACACCTACACCGTCACGGGCGGCGCCCTGCCCGCCGGTCTCACGCTCACATCCGGCGGCGTCTTCACGGGCGTCACCACCACGGCGGGGAACAACACCTTCACCGTGCGCGTGACGGACGGCGACGGCAACAGCACGACGGCGATGTATACCCTCGTGATTGCTGTCCCCAACGCCACGCCCCAGGCCGAACCGACCCGCATGGTGATGGGCGCCACGCCCGCCGCCGCCCTCCCGACGCATACCCCCGGCGCGGCAACCGGCGCGGGCACGCCCACGCCGCTCCCGCAACCCACGCGCCACTAAAACACGCGGGCGGGGAGTATTCACCGCGAAGGCGCGAAGGCACGAAGAAATGCAAAAGAATTAATATATATCCTTTCTCGATTCCCTTCGCGTCTTCGCGTCTTCGCGGTTCAATTTCCCGTTTTTCCGCTACCCGCCGCGTCATTGCTGGACGGCGGCGTGTGGGCGTGCGATACTGTGCGTAGCAGATCGTGATGTTTTTCACAAGCGGCGTGGGCAGGAGCGGAGGGGTGCGATGACGATGCAGGACGGGGCGCGGCGGGCGGTGATCGTGGTGGACATGCTGCGCGGCTTTCTGGAGCCGGGACGACCACTTGATGTCGGCGACACGGGGCGGGCGATCATCCCGGCAGTGCGGCGGCGGATCGAGCGGGAGATCGCGGACGGCGCAACGGTGTTCTGGGTGGCGGACAACCACGCGCCGGACGATGCGGAGTTCGCCATGTTTCCGCCGCACTGCATCCGGGGCACCGCGGAAGCGGCGATCATCCCCGCCCTCGCGGACCTCGCCGACCCTGCCAACGTGCTGCCGAAAACGCGCTACAGCGGCTTTTACGGCACCGACCTCGCCGCCCGCCTCACCGCCCTCGCGCCGGATACGCTCGTGCTACTCGGCGTCTGCACCGATATCTGCGTGCTGCACACGGCGGCGGACGCGCGCAACCGCGACTACGCCGTCACCGTGCCGACGGACTGCGTGGCGACCTTTGACCCCGATGCCCACCGCTTCGCCCTCGACCACCTGCGTCGCGTGCTCGGCGTCACCGTGGAGTAGCGGCACGGGGGAAACGCAAAGAACGCAAAGAACGCGAAGAACGCGAAGGGGAAAATGCAAGAAAATACATATTTATTAGGTGTTTCTTTGTGTTCTTCGCGTCCTTTGCGTCCTTTGCGTTTCCAACCATGAGAGGAGTGAGCACGATGGATGAGGCGACGGACGAGCTTTTTGCCCCCACGGCGGCGGTGCAGCGGGGGGACACGGCGGACGTGTATTTTCACCGCACGAAGCAGATCCTCGACGCGGCGGGGGTGAACCCGGTCGTGACGATGGAGGTTTTTCCCGGCAGGGACGGCACGCTCTGTGGCATGCGGGAGGCGCGGGCGTTGCTGACGCGCGTGTTGTCGCCGGAGGCGGTCGTGGAGAGTCTCGCGGACGGCGACGCCGTGACGCGCAAGGAGGTGGCGCTGCGCATCCGCGACCGCTACACGAACTTCTGCCTGTACGAGACGGCGTACCTGGGCTACCTGTCGTCGGGCACGGGCTGGGCGACGGCGGCGCGTGCGGTCGTGGCGGCGGCGGACAGCGTGCCGGTGGTGGCCTTCGGGGCGCGGCACATGCACCCGAACGCCGTGGGCGCGATGGAGTACGCGGCGGTAGTTGGCGGCTGTCAGGCGTGCGCGTCGGTGCTTGGCGCGCAGATGGCGGGCGTCGCGCCGAGCGGCACGATGCCGCACGCGCTGATCCTCGTGCTCGGCGACACGGTGCGAGCGGCACGGTTGTTTCACCAGTACATTGACCCGGCGGTGCGGCGCGTGGTGCTCGTGGACACCTTTCACGACGAGGTGGAGGAGGCGGTGCGCGTCGGGCAGGCGCTGGGCGGCGACCTCTGGGGCGTGCGCATGGATACGCCCTCGGAGCGCGGCGGCGTCACTCCGGCACTGGTGCGCGAGGCACGGGCGCGGCTCGACGGCGCGGGGCTGCGCCATGTACGCATCCTGATCTCCGGCGGCTTATCGGTGGAGCGCATCCGGCAATTCCGCGCGGAGGGCGCGCCGGTGGACAGCTTCGGCGTCGGCTCCGCCATCGCGGGCGCACCGGCGATAGACTTCACGGCGGATATCAAAGAGATCGCAGGCACGCCCATCGCCAAGCGCGGGCGCATTCCCGGCATCACACCGAACGCGCGGCTGGTGCGCTGGTAAACACGGCCCACCCCCCGGGTCGCCGACGGCATCGCCACGCTCACCCCGGTGCAGCGGTTCCAGAGCGGCACCTACGACACGGTGCTGTAGCGCTCAGCACCGCTTGGGCGACGGGTAAACCGGCTCGCACCACGCGACGCATCGTATCCACGCACAGGCCAATCGTTACCGGAGTGCGTCGGGGAACGCAAGGCCGAGCCGCACGGCGAGGCCACGATGCGCGCGCAGGGCGTCCAGGACGCGCGCGTACGCGGCGGCTTCCTCCGACGAGAGTTCGCCGCGCGCATCCGCGACGCGCGTGAGGCGGTTCATTTGCTCTTCCCACTCCATCGCAAAAACGATCCGGGCATCCTCGCTGTCGGTATCCCACCCGGCGGCGATTTCCGGCAGGGCGGCAACTTCGGCGGCAACGTCTCGCAAGGTATACACGGTGCGGCTCAATGCGGGTATCGTAGCCATCGCGGGTTCCTCCTGGTAGGCGCGGTGAAATGCTGAAGCCCATTGGCGGGCTGAAACGCCGTCATCCAGTATCCCCAATGTACACGGTACTCTACCATAACGAACGGGAAGCCGCCCGGCCCCTGAAACGGCCCGCTGCGGCGCACGACCGCGAGATGCCATCGGCCCCGGTAACGCGAGACGAACACACCGCTTGCGGGATCACGGATAATGATCGCGATACTCACGAGGTAGTCCGCGAGTGTCGTGCCATAGGGCCATTCGGGGCGCATCACCATATGGCGCAAATAATGCGCTTCGGCGGACGGCAGGGTATCGGTGGCGGCGAGGGTACGGCCCTGCCAGACAATGCCTGCCAGCCGCCCTCCCGCCCTTTCAAAGGGTTGCGGTGCGAAACCCGCTTGTGCGACATGCGCGAGCGCCGCGTCCAATAGCGCCCCGCGCACGAGCCACCAAGCCGGCGAGATGAGCAGGCGGAATGCAGGGCGCACAAGCAGCGAGCGCATTACGGTCAGCCATCCGCAACGTCGGGATGCACCACTTGCAGGTGGTCGGGCAATGCCCCGATCCAGTACCGGCTCGCACCGCCGCGCTTCGCCCGATACATCGCCGTATCCGCCGCATGGAGCACGTCTTCCGCGCGCATGTGCGGGTCACCGCCGAGCGCGATGCCGATGCTCGCGGTGACGCACACCTGCTCCTCGCCATCGAGGGGGATCGGGGTGGCCAGCGTGACGACGAGGCGCTCGGCGATCCCCACCGCCGTTTCCGCCGCCCGGACATCCTCGATCAGCAGGGTGAACTCGTCCCCGCCCAACCGTGCGACCATGTCCTCGGGGCGCACGCATGCCCACAGGCGGTCCGCGACCGCGACCAGCACGGCATCGCCTGCCGCGTGGCCGAAGCGGTCGTTGATCTCCTTGAAGCCATCGAGGTCGAGAAACAGCACGGCGACCCGCCCCGTCTGGCCTCCCTGTCCCACCTGCGCCGCCGCGCGCCCACCGCGTGCCAGCGCCTGCGTGAGCTGGTCGAGGAAGTGCGCCCGGTTCGGCAGGCCGGTTAGCACGTCGTGCGTCGCCTGATAGGCGAGCCGCGCCTCGCTTTCGCGCACGGCTTCCTCGGCCCGCACGCGCGCCGTGACATCCATCGCCACATAGACCGTGCCGACCAGCACGCCCGCATCGTACAGCGGCGAGTAGCGGCTTTCCCAGACCACGCCTTTCATGTCGTGGATGGTCGCAAGCTCCTCACCCGCCAGAGCGCGGCGCACATCGGCGAGGATGTCCGGGCGGTCGCGCTGAATGTCGAAGATAGATTGCCCAACGAGATCGTCCGGTTGCCGCCCGATCGTCGCCAGCCCGCGCCCTTCGGAAAAGCGGTACGTACCATCGCACGCGATCACGCGCACGATGGCGTTGAGGTTGGCGATGATCGCCCGTAGTTGCGCCGCGTCAAAGCGGAACGCCCCCCCGGCCACGGGCCCATTTGGCGGAGAAATGCACTCATCCACGAGCAACGCACCGCTTCCAGCTACTTTACCCGCGCGAGCCACTGGTGCCGGTAGGTAGTCAACGACAAGCGCGCCACAAAGTGTTTGCAGCGCAACGAGAGTATAACAGATTCATCGCCACATGAATGCATCTGGGCATCGGGCGACCACGAATCTACCCACCCCCCGCCCCCTCCCCGTTCTGCACACCTGACGGAGAGTTCGATCTTGCACATCGGCCGGTCATAACGCGCGCCCGCCTCGCGGGCAGCGGAAAAGATTGCGCACCG
>JAABUQ010004356.1_pt1 | contig 24250 bp, 28 predicted proteins | sample 5560001 | NCBI WGS metagenome assembly JAABUQ01 (sample SAMN10711888, study PRJNA513371) | rock metagenome | isolation source: Antarctica rocks | place: Antarctica: Victoria Land, Finger Mt nord | collected 2015-12-18
TGCGGCCCGAGCAGGGCTTGCAAGGATGCCGTGTCCAGGGTGTCCGAACCCGTTGTCGCCATCGCCACAGTTGAAGGTCGCGGTCAGCAGATTGCAAGATCCACGGCATTCGGCAGAATGGTTACCCCAATCCTATCGCCATCGGCATGGCCATAAATCCCGGCTTCGCGGTCGTCGGGGGATGGATGAGTCTGCTGATCAGCGGTCGATGGATGGGCGAAAAAACCTGGATCGACCGGGCGGGCCATTTCATAGGATGGCTCTGGATTGGGGTGATCCTGGCAACATGGGCCAGTTGGCGATTGATCTGAGTTTCGTCCCGTGAAGAAATCGGTGAACCTCCGGCTTGCCCCGATGCCACGGAGCATTGTCGATGCTCAGCATCACTCGCGTGTGCTCGCCGGCCAGGTACAGTCGGGCGACGTGCCCCGAAACGGCCGGCAGCGGGTGCCGCCGCCCCAGCGGAGACGGGGGTCCGACGGCGACGCGAAGCGTTCCGACAACGACGGCGGCGGGCTCACGATGCGGCTCCTCCATGATGGAGGGCCTTCTAACCGAAACCGTGCGATCGGTACGGAAAACTAAACGGCCCGGCCCGCCGCCGCGACTCCGCGTTGACAAACATCCGGCGTTGTGGATAACTCTCGCCTTGCAGGATGCGAGGGCCCCGAGACCCCAGGGACGGGGTTGCCGACGAGTGCTCGCCGACCCCGACCCGGGCCGGCCGGTCCTCGGGCGCCCGGGGCCGCTCCCGTCCGCTGCCGCCGCCCGGCCCGAGGGGGCCGAGGGGGCACGGGAGGCGAGTATGCGGACCGAGTCCTCGGCGGCGACGCGACTCCGAGACATGGTCGCGCGGGCCCGACGGTGGGCGGGCGGCTCCGGCCGCGGTGCCCGGCTGTCCCTGCTCGCCCTCGGGGTCGCCGCGGTCGCCGCCGCCGTCTATCTCGCGGTCCCCGCCGACCGCGACGAGGTCGAGTGGCTCTACGCCGGCCGGCGATTCTCCCCCGACGCGGCCGACGCGATCATGAAGGCGCTGGCGATCGAGAAGATCGCGTGGAAGACCGACGCCGGCCGGCGAGTCGGGGTCGTCCCGGCGCGATGGTCCGACGCGATGGCGGCCCTGGAGAAGCACGGGGTCGAGCCGGAATCGCTCGAGCGGATCGGCAAGGACCGGCCGGAGCCCAGCCTGTGGGAGGGCCCCGCCGAGCGCGCCGAGCGCGACCGACGGACGCTCGAGCGCAAGCTCAAGGCGACCATCGAGGGGTACGGCGAGGGGATCCGCTCGGCCGACGTCACGATCCTCCGCGCGACGCCGAGGGTCGGGCACCGCCCGGCCTCGGAGCCGCGCGGCGTGGTCATCCTCGACACCGACCGGACGCCGCCGCACCGGATCATCCAGTCGATCCGGACGCTGCTGCCGGCGCTGGTGCAGGACCTCAAGCGCGACGCCGTGACCGTGGGCGACCGCGCGGGGAACTTCTACCTCAACGCGGACGACCCGACGGCGGCGTCGACCACGCAGAGCCTCGCCCGCGCCCAGGAGCTTCGCGACGCCCTGCTCCAGGGGCTCGGCCCGCTGATCCAGGGGGTCGACGTGGTGGTCCGGGTCGAGCCGCCGGCCCCGGCCGAGGCGCCGCCGTCGCCAACGCCCGCGACCCACCCGGGCCCCCACGCCCCGCCGCACCGCCCGTCGCCGGACGAGGTCCGGTCGAACGCCCCGATCGGCCTCGACCCCGACCCAGAGCCCGACCCCGTCGCGCCCCCCGCGCCGGCCCCGTCGCCGTCCCACCCGGCCCCGGGGCCCGGGCCGGGGCGGGCGAACGTGTGGGTGAAGGTGCCGCGGAGCTATTACCTGCGCATCTTCCGCGAGAACGCGCCGAACCGCCAGCCGTCGGCCGACGAGCTGGCGGCCTACGACCAGAAGACGCGGGCCCTGGTCGAGAACGCGGTGCGGATGCACGTGCCGGCCGCCGAGCGCGGCCAGATCCTCGTCAACACGATCCTCGACGACCTCGGGGCGGGGGGCCCGCTGGTGGTCCCCGCGGGCTCGGCCGACGCCCCCCGGACCTCCCCCGCGTGGCTCCCGCCGGTGGCCTTGGGGGCCGGGGTCGGGCTCGGGGTGGCGATGGTCCTGGGCACCGGGTTCGGCATGATGGCCGCGCGCCGACCGACGGCGCGGCCGTCGCGGGCCGGAGTCCGCTCGGGCGTGGTCGTCGACCCGCCGACGGGGGCGGTCCCCGGCCCCTCGGAGCGGGTCCGCGACCTCGTCCGCCGCGACCCCGAGGCCGCCGCCGGCGTCCTCCGCCGCTGGATCGGCCAGAGCGAGGGGGGGCCGATCGGATGAGCCGCCACGACCCCCACCCGCCCGCCACCGGCACACAGCCCCCCATCCATCCGGCGCCGCCCGCCTCGCCGTTCGAGACGACGGTGGTCGACGCGGCCGACGCCGGGCCGCTCCGCAAGGCGGCGATCCTGGTCGTCAGCCTCGAGCAGCCGCTCGCCTCGCAATTGCTCGCGCAGCTCGACCGCGCGTCGGTCGAGGCGGTGACCCTGGAGATCGCGCGGCTTGAGCGGGTCGCTCCGGCCGAGCAGCAGGCCGTCCTTGAGGAATTTTACGGCCAGGGCCTGAGGAGGCTCCGGTTTGTCTTCGACGACGTCGTGAGGATGGACGATACAGACATTGGCGAGGCGTACCACGCCGAAGACGCCGAGACCTGGGCCCTGGCCCTGGCCGGGGCGTCCCGGCCGGTGCGAGCCAAGGTGATGTCCGCCCTGGCGCCGGAAATGGCCGACGACCTCGATCGTCGGCTCGACCGGCTCGGCCCGTTCCGGCTCGACGACTCCGAGGCCGCCCAGGCCGAGGTTGCCGAGCGGTTCCGCCGCCTCCACGACCACGGGCAGATCACCCTTCCCGACCCGAACGGGCAGGAGGTCCTCCTTGTCTGACCTCGTCGATTTCGAAGACCTCGAGGGACTCGACGGCGGCGACCTCCGCTCGGTGTTCGAGGAGGTCAGCTCCGACCAGGTGCTCGAGGCGCTGCTGGGCTCGCCGACGCATGTCCGCGACCGGCTGCTGCTGAAGCTCTCGCGCGGCTCGGCCGAGCGGCTCGCCGCCGAGATCGACGGCCACGCGCCGATCCCGATCGAGTCGGCCCGCGCCGCCCAGCGGGCCGTGGTCGAGACCCTCTGCCGGCTCGGCCGCGCCGGGGTCGTCGCCTTCGACGACCCCGAAGATATGGTCGCATGACGCGTCATTGATCCGGCAACCGGCCGGGCAGGGCAACGGCCCGGGCCCGGCCGTCCGTCGCCGTGCCCCAGGACGATGGCCGAGGCGAAGGATAGCCCCATGCCAAGCCCCGATCGACCCGCTCGCCACCGCCACATGAGCCTCCACGCGGCCCTGCTCGTCGGGGCCCTGATCGCGCCGCGCGCGGCCGCCGGCGAGTCCCCCGCTTCGTCTCCTTCGGCCGTCGCCGACGGGTCGCGCTGGATCATCTCGAATCCCAGGATCGACCGGAGGGCGGGGCCGGCTCCAGTCTCCTCGTCCGGGGGCGGATGGTGGATCGGGACGGCGGCGATCGCGCTGGCGCTGGCGGCGTTCGGCGGGATCAGCGTCGCCTCGCGGCGGTTCCTCCCCCGGTCCGAGGCGGGCCCGCTCCGCGTGGTCGGGCGGACGAGCCTGTCGCCGAAGCACTCGGTCTACCTGCTCCGGGCGGGGGACCGGGTGCTCATCGTCGGCACCGGGCCGCAGGGCTCGCCCACGCTCCTCGGCGAGATGCCGCCGGAGCCCCCCCGGGACGAACGACCCGCACCGCCCCGGGCGGCAACACCCGCGGTGGCCCGATTCTCGGTCGGGGGTGAGGCATGAACACGCTCCATCCGGCCGGGCTCGCGAGGGGATCGGCGTACTCCTTCGCGATCGCGGTCCGCGTCGTCGCCCTCGCCCTGATCCTCGGCCCGGCGTCCCCCGCGACGGCCCGGCCGACCGACGTCCCGCGGCCATCGACGGCCCCGTCCCGCGCCAACATCCCGGTCGAGTCCGACCCCGCGAAGCCCGCCGCTCCGGCCGCGGTCCCCTCGCCGACCCCCCTGGTCCTGCCGAAGCTGCCGGCCGGGGCCGACGTCTGGCGGAGCGTGCAGACGGTCGGCCTGTTCGCCCTGATCTCGCTGGCGCCGGCGGCGATCCTGATGCTCACGTCGTTCGTCCGGATCCAGATCGTCCTGGTCCTGCTCCGCCAGGCCCTCGGCAGCCCGCAGGTCCCCGGCAACCAGGTGCTCACGGCGCTGGCCCTGCTGCTGACGGCGCTGGTGATGAAGCCGGTGGGCGAGGTCGTCTACGAGCGGGCCGTGGCCCCGCTGATGGCCGACCGGATCACCCCCGCCCAGGCGTGGGAGGCCGGCTCGCGGCCGATCAAGCTGTTCATGGTCGACCAGATCGTCCGGACGAAGCATGATCATTATCTCGTCGAGCTGTATGATTATGCCTCCACCCCCACGGCGGGACGCCCCGCGCCGACCCACGGCGACGACTACCCGTTCCAGGTCATCGCCCCGGCCTTCCTGCTGAGCGAGCTGACCACGGCGCTGACGATCGGGTTCCTCATCTACCTGCCGTTCCTGGTGGTCGACCTCGTCGTGTCGGCCGTCCTGGCGGCGATGGGCCTGTTCATGCTGCCCCCGTCGCTCGTGTCGCTGCCGCTGAAGCTGATGCTGTTCGTCCTGGCCGACGGCTGGCTGCTCGTCGCGACCCGGCTCCTCCAGACGTTCGAGATCAAGGGGATGGCCTGACCGTCGCCCGCATGCAGGGGAGGGATGAGAGTATGGAGATGACGGACGTCGTCGATTGGTCGCGCGGGGCGCTGCGGATGGCCCTGATGCTCGGCGGGCCGCCCCTGGCGGTCGCGCTGCTGGTCGGCCTGGCGATCGGCGTCTTGCAGACGATGACCCAGATGCACGAGCAGGTCGTCGCGCAGGTGCCGAGGCTGGTGGCGGTCCTGCTCGTCGTGCTCGTCGTGCTCCCGTGGCTCGTCGCGCGTTGGGTGGACTACGCGATGGAGACGATCGGGTCGATCCCGGACCTGATCTGAGGGGCGGGCCCGTCGGCGGTTGCGACCCGTCTTCCGACCGGAGGAGATCGATGAGACGCCCGATCCTCTCGATCGCCGGGATGATGGCCGTGGTCTCCCTCGTAGCCGTCGGCCTCGCCGCGCTGCGGAGCCCGACGATCCTCTGGGCGAGCCTGACGTTCACGCTCCTGGTCGCCCTCCTCGCGACGGCGACCCTCGGCGCGATCGCCGGCCGCGGCCGGTCCCGGGCGACCTGGGCCGGCGTCGCGGCCTTCGGCTGGGCCTACTTCGCGACGACCTTCGGCCCCGTGCCGAACGGCAACGGCGTGACCTGCCCGCCCTTCCCGACGCAGGTCCTGATCGAATACCTCCGGAGCCGTGGGGAGGCGGCCGACAAGGCGTTCGGGGCCGGGGTCCCGCTCTGGGGCCTCATCCGCAGGGACACCTCGCCCCCCGCCGAGGCGATCCTGAACGCCCCGACGAAGGCCGAATGGTTCTACCGGGGCCCGATCCTGGGCAAGGGGCCCCCCCTTCTCCCCCCGCTCCTCCCCTACGTCGACTGGCTGAACCTCCGCCGGGTCGGCCACTCGCTCGGCGCGATCGTCTTCGGGCTGCTCGGGGGCGTCCTCGGCCGGCTGTTCGGCCGGCCCGGCCGCGCGTCGGGAGAGAGGCCGGTGCCGACGTGAGCCCGACCGCCGCGCTGCTCGTGTTCGCGCGCGTGCTCGGCCTGGGCGCGACGGCCCCCGCGCTGGCGACGCCGGGGCTGGAGCCGAGGTTCCGGCTCCTGCTGGCGATCGCGCTGGCGGCGGTCGTCGCGCCGGCGGTCGCGCCGACGGTCGTGGCCCCGACGGGTGCGGCGGCGATCATGACGGCGGGGCTGGGGGAGGTCCTCGTCGGCGCGGCGATCGGGTGGGCGGCGGGATTGGTCATCGCCGGGGCGAGGCAGGCGGGGGAGGTCGTCGGGGCCCAGGCGGGGCTCTCGGCCGCGGCGCTGTTCGACCCCGAGGCCGGCGACGAGCTGACGCCGCTCGGGCACCTCTACGGCCTGGTCGCCCTCGGGGTCTTCCTCGCGATGGACGGGCCTTTGACGCTCGTCGGGGCCCTGGTCGAGAGCTACGAGGCGATGCCCGCCGGCGGGCCGCCGTTCTCGGCCGAGACGGCGGGGGCCGCGTTCGCCCGGGTCGGCCGGGCGCTGGCGCTGACGGTCCGGGCCGCCGCGCCGCCGGCGATCGCGATGACGCTGGCGGGCGTGGCGCTCGGGCTGATCGGCCGCGCCGCGCCGTCGCTGCCGACGGCCACGATGGCGTTGCCGGTCCGGTACGCCCTCGGCCTCCTGCTGGCGATCCTCGGGGCGGTGGCGCTGGCGGGCACGATCGCCGCCGCCTGGCAGGGCTGCCTCGCGATCGGGGCGGTCTGATCGAACATCACCTGGACGATTGAACATGGCCGAGTCCGAGGATCGAACCCAGGAACCCTCGAGGCTCCGCAGGCAGCAGGCCCGCGAGAGCGGCCAGGTCGCGCAGAGCCCGGAGCTGACCGGGGCCGCCGCGCTCCTGGCCGGGGCCCTGTTACTCGGGGTCGTCGGCGAGCCGCTCGGCTCGGCCCTGCTGGCGGCCGTCCGGGAGCCGTGGGCGTCGGGTCCGGGCGTGGCGATCGACGCGGCGACGGCCGTCGCCCGGCTCCGCGCGGCCGCCTTCGCGGTCCTCGGGCCGCTCGCGACGCTGATGCTCGGGGTCGTCGCGGCGGGGTTCGCGGCGCACCGGGCGCAGGTCGGGACGCTCTGGTCGCCGGGCCTGGTCGCGCCCGACCCGGCCCGGCTCTGGGGGGTCGGCCCGGGTCGAGGGCTGGCCGCGAGGGCCGGCCGGGGGTTCTGGTCGCTGGCGAAGACCGGGGCCGTGCTCGCCGTGGCGATCGGGGCGATCCGGTCGCGGCTCGACGGCCTGGCCGGGCTCGGCACGCTCGACACCGACGCGCTGGCCTCGGCCTGGGCCGCCGCGGCGCGGGGGCTCCTCCTGACGATGGCGGCGGCCACCCTGGCGCTCGGGCTGCTCGACTACGCGCTGCAGCGGCGACGGTTCGAGGCGACCCTCCGGACCACCCCCGACGAGGCGCGCGAGGACCGCAAGTCGACCGACGGCGACCCCGCGCTCCGGGGCCGACGCCGCCGGCTGGCGCGGGCCTGGCGGGGGGACGCGCCCGAGCTGCTGGCCGGGGCGTCGCTCGTCGTCGTCGGCCCGCGCGGGCTGGCCGTCGTCCTCGCCGGCGGGCCGCCGCCGGGGGCCGTCTCGGTCCGGTCGGCGGCCGACGGCGCGACCGGGGCGAACCTCCGCCGATCGGCCGAGGCGGCGGGCGTCGCGGTGCTCGACCGGGCCGACCTCGCGACCCCACTGGCACGGCTCGGATCGAAGCCGAACGCCGCGATCGACGCCGGCCTGATCGCCGCGCTGAAGTCGGCCTGGCCGGCCTCCCGATAGGCGTCGGGGCCGATTCCGGTCTGGACATCGACGGGGGCCGGGGGTATCGTCCCGCCACCCATCCGACGCCCATCCTCGACCGTCATCGACCGCGGCGACGGGGCCCCGCCAGGGATGCGGGGCCCGGCCTGATCCGCCCCCGCCCCGGCCCGGGCCATCGAGGAGAGCGACGGATGCCCCCGGCGACCGCGAGCACCCCCGCCTCCGGATGGTCACGCCTGTACGGCGTGGTCCTGCCGATCCTCTTCGTGGGCGGCCTGCTCGTCGTGATCGTCCCGGTCCCGCCGGGCGTGCTCGACTTCCTGCTCGCCGCCAACATCACGCTCGCCGTCCTCGTCCTGCTGACGACCCTCTCGATCCGGTCGCCGCTGGAGTTCGCCGCCTTCCCGACGATCCTGCTGGCGACGACCCTGACGAGGCTCGTCCTGAACGTCGCCACGACCCGGCTCACGCTCACCCGCGGCGGGACCGACGGCCTCGACGCGGCCGGCGGCGTGATCCGCGCCTTCGGCGAGTTCGTCGCGGGCGACCAGGTGGTCGTCGGCGTGATCCTGTTCGCGATCATCTTCGTGATCCAGTTCGTCGTGATCACCAAGGGGGCGACCCGGATCAGCGAGGTCGCCGCGCGGTTCATGCTCGACGGCCTGCCCGGCCGCCAGATGGCGATCGACGCCGACCTCCACGCCGGCCTGATCGACCAGCACGTCGCCCACCGCCGCCGCGAGCTGGTCCACCGCCAGGCCGACTTCTTCGGCGCGATGGACGGGGCGGGGAAGTTCGTCCGCGGCGACGCCGTCGCGGGCGTCATCATCACCCTGGTCAACATCGGCGCCGGCCTGTTCCTCGGGGTCGTCAACTACGGGATGAGCCCGTCGCAGGCCGTCGAGGTCTTCACCAAGCTGACGATCGGCGACGGGCTGGTCAGCCAGGTCCCCGCGTTCCTGACGGCGCTGGCGGCCGGGCTGATCGTCACGCGGTCGAGCGAGGACTCGGACCTCGGCCGCGACGTCGTCGGCCAGCTCCTGGGCCGGCCGGGGGTCCTCGCGGTCTCGGCCGTCTTCCTCGCCCTGCTCGCCTTCACCGCCCTGCCCAAGGTGCCGCTGCTGACGCTGGCCGCGGCGCTGGGGACGGGCGCCTATGTGATCAATCATCGCAACCAGGCCGGCGTCGACGCCGGCCGGGCCGAGCCCGAGGAGCCGCCGGCGCCGGCCGTCGAGCCGCCGGCCGAGCGGATGGAGGACCTGCTCCACGTCGACCCGCTCGAGCTGGAGATCGGCTACCGGCTGATCGGCCTGGCCGACCCGACGCGCGGGGGCGACCTGCTCGACCGGCTCCGGTCGGTCCGCCACCGGGTGGCGCGGGACCTCGGGCTGATCGTCCCGCAGGTCCGCATCCGCGACGAGATCGCGCTGGGCCCGCACGACTACCGGCTGAAGATCCGGGGGACGGTGGTGGGGCAGGGGATCGCCTACGCCGGCCGGCTGCTGGCGGTCCCGCCGGCCGGGCTGGGTGCGAGGCCGGAGGGCCGCGACGGCGTCGACCCGACGACCGGCCGGCCCGCCGTCTGGATCCACGCCGACGGCCGCGAGGTGGCCGAGCTCGCCGGGTGCCGCGTCCTGGAGGCCTCGGCCGTCGTCGCCGGCCACTTCGGCGAGGTCGTCCTCGGGCATGCCGACGAGCTGATGGGTCGCGAGCAGGTGGGCCGCCTGCTGGAGAAGGCCCGCGCCACGTCGCCGACCCTGGTCGACGAGGTCGTCCCCGGCCTGCTCCGCGCGGGGGAGTTGCAGCAGGTCTTGCAGAACCTCTTGCGCGAACGGGTGAGCATCCGGGACATGGAGACGATCCTGGAGACGCTCGCCGTCCACGCCGGCAAGGCTCGCGAGGCCGACGCCCTGACCGAGCACGTCCGCCGCGGCCTGGCCCGTCGGATCGTCCAGGGCTATCTCGGCAAGGACGGCCGGCTCCGGGTGGTGACGCTCTCGCGCGGGGTCGACGAGATGCTCGTCGCCCTCGGCCGCGACGGCGCGAGGCCCGACGCGGCGCTCGGGGCCGACGCGGTCCGCAACCTCGTCCGCGCCGTGGCCCAGGCGGTCGGCCCCCTGGTCGAGTCGGGCCACCCGGCGATCGTGCTCGGCTCGCCCGAGGCCCGCCCCGTGCTCAAGGACCTGACCCGCGCCGACCTGCCGAGGCTGGTCGTCCTCAGCCAGCGCGAGATCCCCCGCGACACGCCGGTCGAGGACTGCGGGATGGTGGCCGAGGAGGACGCGCCCGACGTCGCCCCAATCGTCGCCGGGCCGATCCCGGCGGCGTCCCCCGGCTGATCGGGCCCCCCCGCGAGGCCCCCGCCCGCGTGAGACGAGACGAGAGATCCGTTCCCGTTTAGGACGAAGGGATGTCGCGACGGATGGCCAGCGCGGGCGAGAAGACATACCGGGCCGGGACCATGAAGGAGGCGCTGGCGCAGGTCCGCCGCGACCTCGGCGGCGACGCCGTGATCCTCAACACCCGCGAGGTCCGCCGGCGACGGCTGTTCGGCCTCGGGCCGCGCGAGCGGGTCGAGGTGACGGCGACCGGCCGCTCGGCCTCGGCCTCGGTGTCCGCCCCTCCGGCGATCCCGGCCGGCCCGGACGCCCCGGCCCCCTCCGCGTCGCTCGAAGCCCAGTTCGGCGCCCGGCTCGGGCGGCTGCACGCGATGGTCGCCGACCTCAGCCGGCTCGGGCGGATCGAGCACCTCCTGCCCGACCTGCCGACCGCGCTGGTGCCGACGTACTCGGCCCTGATCGAGGCCGAGGTGCCCGAGGCCCTGGCCCGCCGGCTCGTCCGCCACGTCGCCGACCGGATCGAGCCGGACGAGGAGCACCGGCCCGAGGCCGTCCGCTCGGCGCTGCGCGGGGCGGTCGAGGAGTGCGTGATGATCGCGCCGCCGATCGCGGCGGTGGCCGGCTCGCGACGGGTCGTCGCCCTGGTCGGCCCGACGGGCGTGGGCAAGACGACCACGGTGGCGAAGCTCGCGGCCGACTTCAAGCTGTCGAAGGGGCTCCGGCCCGGCCTGGTCACGGTCGACACCTACCGGATCGCCGCCGTCGAGCAATTGCGGACCTACGCCGAGATCATCGACCTGCCGCTGGCGGTCGCCAACGCGCCGGGGGAGATGCGGCGGGCGATCGACGAGCTGGGCGACGTCGACCTCGTCCTGATCGACACGGCCGGCCGGAGCCCCCGCGACGAGGTGAAGATCCGCGAGCTGGCCGACTTCCTCGCCGCCGCCGCGCCCGACGAGGTCCACCTGGTCCTCAGCGCCGTGGCGGGGGAGCGGAGCCTCCAGGCGGCGGTCGAGCGGTTCGCGGCGGCCCGGGCCGACCGGCTGATCCTCACGAAGCTGGACGAGGCCGACGGCCTGGGCGGCGTGCTCGGCGTGCTCGGCCAGGCGAACCGGCCGGTGAGCTACATCACGACCGGCCAGGCCGTCCCCGACGACATCGAGCCCGCCGGCCGTGCCCGGCTGGCCCGGCTGATCCTCGGCAAGGACGTGGTCGGCGGCCCGCCCGCCCCGTCGCGGCCCGCCGCCGCGGGGAGGGTCGGATGAGATCGGAATCGAGATCGGATCGGATGGGATCGGGTCCGGGCGGATCGACCGCGCGGACGACGACGGGGGGGACGCGATCATGCCCGACCAGGCCGATGGGCTCCGACGACTGGTCCGCTCGCGCGACGGCGGGGGAGGGCCCGCCCCGGGCCGGGGCGACCCGGCCGGCCCGCCGACGGGGGCCGTCGCCGACGACCCGCCGCGGGGCGACCCGCCCCCGGCGGCCGGGCCCTTCGGCCTGCTCGCCGCGCTGGCGACCCGGTGGGGTCGGCGCGCCCGGGGCCGCGAGGCCGCCGGCCGCGGCCGGGCCGATTGTTCGGCCTGATCCGATGGCGGGGCTCAAGCCGGTCGCGTCGGATGGCCGATACACAGGATGATTACGGGTTCCTTGGACCGCGAGAGAGTCGGATCGGAGGCCGGGACGAGGTCGACCCGCGAGGGGAGGCCCCGGCCGGACGCGACGGACGCGCCGATGGCGCGGCTCCCTTCTCGACTCCGCACAGGACGTGCCCTCTCGCAGCCGACACGGAGGTCTGCAGGATGTCAACCAAGCTCGACGTGGACGTCACGGAACTCTGGCGGGAGTTCAAGGAACACCCCTCCACACCCCTGCGGAACCGCCTGGTCGAGCGCTACCTCCCCCTGGTCAAGTACAACGCCGAGCGGATCTGGCAGCGCCTGCCCGAGGGCGTCGACCTCGACGACCTGATCTCCGCCGGCGTCTTCGGCCTGATGGACGCCATCGACGCCTTCGACCTCACCCGCGGCGTCAAGTTCGAGACCTACTGCGTCCCGCGGATCCGCGGGGCGATGCTCGACGAGCTCCGGACGATGGACTGGGTCCCCCGGCTCGTCCGCTCCAAGCACACCAAGATGGAGGAGGCCCGCAAGGCCCTCGAGGCCCAGCACGGCCGCCCCCCCACCGAGTCCGAGCTGGCCGAGCGCCTCGGCCTGCCCATGCCCGAGTACGACAAGATGGCGATGGACGCCAACGCCGTCGGCCTCATCAGCCTGAACAAGAAGTGGTACGAGACCGACAGCTATAAAGATGTCCGCGAGATCGACATCCTCGAGGACAAGAAGGGCGAGGACCCCACCCGCCGCCTCCAGCGCAAGGACCTGATGCGCATGGTGACGAGGGGCCTGAACCGGAACGAGCGACTCATCATCATCCTCTATTATTACGAGGAGTTGACGATGAAGGAGATCGGCGCGACGCTCGACCTGAGCGAGTCGCGGGTCTCGCAGATGCACTCGTCGATCATCCAGCGGCTCCAGTCGCAGCTCTCGGCCCGCCGCCCCGAGTTCGGGACCTGACCCGAGCCGCCCGCCGCGTCGCCGACCCGCCCGCCCCATCCTCCGGCCCGTCCCCGCCGCCCCCTCGACCGTCGAGGGGAGGCCGGGACGGGCCGTGCTCGTCCGCGGGGGGAGATGCTCGTTCAGAGGAAATTGCAGCATCCCGCCGGGCGACCCGCGGCGGCCATCCCCCCCGCGGGCGTCGGGCGGGAGTCGAGGCCGATCCCCATCCCCCTCGGCCGGTTCCGCCCTGGCGGGGGCGGGGGCGCGGTCAGCGACCGGAGCAGCGCGATCAGGGCCGAGCGTTCCTCGCGGCCGAGCCTGGCGTAGCGGGCGGCGGACCGGGCGGCCTCGCCCCCGTGCAGGAGGATCGCCTCGTCGAGGGTCCGCGCCCGGCCGTCGTGGAGGTACGGGGCCGACGCGGCGACGCCCCAGAGCGGGGCCGTCCGCCACTCGGTCGGCGCCGCCTCGCCCGTCGGCTGCGGCCGGCCCTCCCCGTCGCCCGTCCCGCCGGACTTGTCGACCACCGGGCCCGGCGACTCCGACCCGCCGTAGCCCGAGCCCGAGTCGCGGAAGCGGTCCCCCAGGTCGTGCAGGAGCAGGTCGCTGTACAGGCCGTCGACCGGGCCGAGCGTCGGGGTGTGGCAGGTCGCGCAGCCGATCGCCTCGAAGACCGCGCGGCCCGCGAAGGGCGCGATCGGGTCGACCGGGCGGAAGGCCGGCCGGGGCAGGGAGCGGACGAACGAGGTCAGGCGATTGCAATCGGCCCGGTCGAGGTCGAGCCCGAGCTTCGCGGGGTCGAACTCCTTCGCCGACGCGAGGCTCGCCTGGTGGTGCCCGGGGACCTCCAGCCCCAGCTCGTTCGAGCAGGCGGCGAGGACGAAGTCGTCGAGCCGGGCCGTCTGCCCCTTCCAGCCGAACCGGCCGATCCGGCCGTCCTTCAGGCGGGCGACCCGGCCGCTGATCTCGGGGGACCCGGGGTACTTCCGCCGCTCGGCCTCGACCAGGACGTCGTCGTGGATCGTGTCGATCAGGCCCGCGCCGAAGAGCGCCGGCGTGCTCCGCTCCGTCCGGGCCAGCGCGATCAGGTCGTCACGCGTCTGGGCCGTGTGGTAATTGCGGATCTTCACCAGCCGATCCTTGTCGGCGGCCGACGTCGACTCGCGGTGGAGGACGACGCTCGACCGGCCCCGGAAGCCGGGGTGCAGGTCCTCCAGCTCGCCCTTGAAAAGGAAGACATCTGCGGGCAGGCCCGGCGTCCCGGCGGAGCTCGTCAGGATCGTGACGTTCCGGTCGTTGGCCCCCGATCCGCCGACGCCGCCCTGGTGGTGGCAGGCGACGCACGAGTCGGCGTTGTAGAGCGGCCCGAGCCCGTCGCCGCCGGGGCGGCCGGGCCCGGTCTCGGCGGGGGTCCAGATCTTGACGAACAGGTCGTGGCCCACGGAGTGCTCCCGCGAGACCGTCCCGCGGGCCCCGCGGCCCGCCCCCGCCGCGACGGCCCCGCTCGCCGCGACGACGGCCAGCGCGGCCAGCGCGATCGCGACGGCCGGGGGCCGGCCGCGCCCCGCGACATCGGCAACGAATCCAGATCCGACCTCGCGACGATCGCGATGCATGGGTGCTCCTCCGGGGATGGGCGCGCGGGCCTCGGCCCCCGGACAGGGGTGGACGGCGGGCGCGGCGACTTGCGGCCGAGGGACGGCGCGGTCCCGAGGGCCTTCGCGGACGGGCCGGGGCCGGTCCGATTGTCGGGCGACCCGGCGACGGTGATCCGACGAATCCGCAGACGATCGCGGCCGCCGATTATTCGACGGCCGACCCCGGGCGTGCGCCGTCGGGCGCGCTCAGCGATGCCGATTCCAGTCGTAGGCCAGGGTCGCGGCGGCGATCCGGCCGAGCGGCGGGATGAGCGCCGAGGCCATAGCGATCGAAGGCCAGGCGACGCCCGAGGTGCGGAGGATCGGGCCCCCGACGGCCGCGAGGCAGGCCGACGCGACGGCCCAGCAGGCCACGACCCCGGCGCATCGCCCCGGCGCGATCAGGCCGCGGCGGATCGCCACGGCGAAGGCGACGGCCGAGAGCGCCAGCTTCAGGCCGAGCCCGACCCCCAGGCCCCAGGGCAGGGCGGCGGCCGCGCGGGCGACGCGGCCTGGGTCGAGCCCGATCCAGACCGAGGCCAGGCCGAAGGCCGCCCCGAGCGCCGAGACGGCGAAGGCCACGACGTTCACGAACCAGGGCCGCCCGGTGAGGACCGGCAGCATCGACCCGACCATCGACTTCCAGACGATCAGGAGCACGGCGAAGAGGCCCGTCGCGGCGACGAGGCCGACGGCGAGCCCGCCCCGCTCGCGGGCGGCCGTCCGCACCAGGCCCGCGACCGCGCCAACGTTCCCCGTCGCCGCGACCCAGGCCGGCATCGTCAGGAGGGCGAACCCGAAGGCGACGGCCAGGCTCATCGCCGAGGCGACGAGCTTGATCCCGACGATCGACCCGGTCGTCATCGGGCGGGTCGCGAGGAAGGGCGAGACGGCGTAGGACTTCGACCAGAGGTCGTCGCGGGCGAAGCTCCCCCCGAGGAGCCACGCGAAGACCAGGGGCTGCACCATCAGGATCGCCAGGAAGCCGCGTGCCGTCCTCGGCTCTCGCACGAGGAAGGCGGAGGCGGCCGCGAAGGGGAGGCCGGCCAGGGCCGAGAGGTAGACCACGAGGAAGAGCAGCGCCGCGCCTTTGCTCCGCCACTCGAACCAGAGCTGCGCCCCGACGGCCGAGGCGAACCGCGGGCGGAAGCCGGGGAGGGCCTCGACGACCCCGTCGACCCGCTCGCGGACCGAGGTCCAGCCGCGGCCGCCCCGGCCGTCCCCGCGGCGGTCGAGCGTCACCCCCCGGACCGCCAGGCCGTAGGCCGCCGCGATGTACGCCGGCAGGAGGACCCAGGCCACCGCCGGCCCCCAGCCCCAGACGACGATCGGCCAGGTCACGGCCGCGATCAGCGCCGGGAGTGTCACGCCGGCCGCGATCAACTGCGTGAGGTTCGACCCGAACGGCCACCAGCCGAGGGCCTGGAGCCAGGCCAGCGCGGCGGCCAGCCCGAGCGCCCCGAGCGCCGGCGAGGGCCGGAACCCGAACCGGGGGAGCACCGCCAGCGCGATCGCCGTCCAGGCCAGGGCCATCGCCGCCATCCCGGAGAGCATCGGCCAGGCGACGAGCCTCGATGTCGAGACCGGCATCCGGAACATCCGCGGCGGGTATCCATTGCGGCCGGTCTTCGGCTGCGGCTCGTTCACGCCGAAGATCGCCGCGATCCCGATGAAGATCGACAACGCCGTTGCCGCCATCATCAGGATCGTCCCGGGCTGGGCGAGCCACGGCCCGGGCAGGGCATGGGCGACCGCCGCCAGGGCGACGGGCCCGGCCGCGACGGCGAGGGTCAGCCACGGGTAGCGGCCGAGGTACTCGCCGAGCATCGCCACCGCGGGGACCTTCGTCGCGGGGATCATGAGAGGACGGCCTCCGGCGACGGGCGACGGTGGGCGGACATCCGCGCGACGAAGATCTCGTCGAGGGTCGCGCCCCGCGAGTCGACGACCGCGCCGCCGGCTCGGGCCGCGGCGTCGGCGATGGCGGCGGGCTCCCCCTCGCAGAGCGCCGACCAGTCGCGGCCCGCCCCCTCGACGGCGATCGCCGCCGGCAGGGGCGGGGCGGACGGGCGGGGGGCGTCGAGCCGGATCGCGACCCGGCGGTGCCTCCCCTTGATCGCGTCGAGCGGGCCGTCCAGGACGATCCGGCCCCGGTCGATCATCGCGACGTGGTCGGCGACCCGCTCGACCTCGTCCAGCAGGTGCGACGAGAAGAGGACCGTCCGCCCCTCGTCGGCGATCGTCCGGATGATGGCGCCGAGGATGTCGCGGCGGACGACCGGGTCGAGCCCGGACGACGGCTCGTCGAGCACCAGCAGCTCGGGCCGGAACGCCAGCGCCACGAGCAGGCCGGCCCTCGCCTGCTGGCCCCGCGAGAGCTGGCGGACCCGCGCCCTCGGGTCGAGCTCGAAGGCGTCGCGGAGCGACTCGGCGTAGGCGTCGTCCCAGGTCGCGTAGAAGGCCCGCGCGTAGCGGATCAGCTCGCCGACCCGCATCCAGCCGGGCAGGTCGCGGTCCTCCGAGAGCGTCCCCAGCCGCGAGAGGACGGCGACGGGGTCGGCCGTCGGGTCGTCGCCGAAGACGCGGACCGAGCCCGACTGCGGGCGGAAGAGGCCCAGGACGTGGCGGATCAAGGTCGTCTTGCCCGCGCCGTTCTCGCCGATCAGGCCGAAGACCACCCCCCGGGGGACGGCCAGGCTCACGTCGTCGAGGGCCGCCCTGGGGCCGAAGCGTCGCGTGACGCGGCGGACGTCGATGATGGGGCTGTCGAGGCCGGCGGACATCGGCTCATCCTCCCGTCTTCGGGGCCGGGGCGGGCCCGATCGCCGCGTCGCGGCGGCGGATCAGCTCGGTCAGCTCGCCCAGGCCGACGCCGAGCTGCCGGGCCTCGGCCAGCAGGGCGTCGACCCGGGCCGTCACGATCTCCAGCCGCTCGGCCCGGCCCAGCGGCGCGGCCGAATCCGAGACGAACGTCCCCGCCGTCCGTCGCTTGGTCACCACCCCGGCGACCTCCAGCTCGCGGTAGGCGCGCGCCACCGTGTTCGGGTTGATCAGCAGCCGCTCGGCCAAGGCCCGGATCGGCGGCAGCTCCTCCCCCGCCGCCAGCCGACCCGAGGCGACGAGGTGCCGCACCTGGTTGACGATCTGCAGGTAGATCGGCACCCCGTCGCCCGGCGCGATCTGGATCTGCACGACTCACCCCCGCGTGCGACCGGCCCCGGCCCGGCCGGATTGCCGACGGCTACTTGCCGACCTTCTCGGCCGTCGCCGTCGTGTCGAGCGTCAGGTCCAGCGCGACGTCCAGGTCCATCCCCGCGACCGTCATCGCCATCGTCCCCTTCATCCGGGTCTTCTCCTTCCGCTCGACCACGGTCCCCGACTCGCGGTCGAACAGGATCGACCCCGCCGACGACTCGACCTTCAGGTCGCTCTTCGTGACCTTGGCCGGCGAGTCGACGTTCGGGTCCATCGCGTAGGCGACCTCGGTCGCCTTGACGTCGATCCGGTCGAGCGTCCGGCCTCCCTGCTCGGCCGTCCCCCTGTACTCGTAGCGCTTCTTGAAGGTGAGCGTCTGCCCGCCGCCGATCTCGGTCGCCTCGGTCCGGTCCCACGGCTCCCCCTCGCGGACGAGCCCCTCGGGCAGGACCTGCCGCATCTGGTCGTGCTGGCGCCTGATCCGGTCGACGTCGAACCGGGACTTCAGGGCCGCGGCGGCCTGCGGGGAGAGCTCGCCCGCCTTCGCCAGGTTCTTCTCGGTCCCCTCGACCGACTTCAGGGCGTTCCTGGCGTCGAGCACGAGCGTGAAGCTCGACCCCCGCAGCGCCTTGATCACGTCGGCGAGGAAGGCGAGCTGCGGCAGGTCGACCTTCGGGTCCTTGTCGGCCGAGTCGATCGTGAACTCCATGCCGGCGATCGAGAGCCGGGTCTTGACCGACCGGATCGTGATCTCGACCGGCAGCGTCCCGTCGGCCCTCCGCCGGCCGGCCGCCGAGGTGGCGACCCCCTCCTCGTCCGCGTCCGTCACGACGTCGTTGCCGGCGATCGTCAGGACCTGGTGCGTCTTCGACGCCGCCTTCTGCCGGTAGGTCACCCCCTCGGGCACCTTGTATTCGAGCTTCACCTGGGCCTGCACCGCCCCGGCCGACGCGCAGACGATCGCCAGAGCCGCCGCGACGCGACGCACCATCGGACACCCCCCACCTCAAGGGACGCGACCGGCCCGCCGGACGTCGGCGAGCCTCCCTCTTGTATCGCTGTATTAATACAAGGGTCGGACGCCTGTCAAGGGGCTGGCGGATTTCCTGCGTCCTCGGGACGAGCCGCCTTCACGCCGGGTCGGACCCAATCCGATGGATGCGGATGTTCCCCGTCCGCAACCCGAGGCCGCCCTGCGATCGGCTCGACGTCCAGATGGGCCAGGACTCCGGCGAGCGCGGAGCGCACCGAGGCTCGCCCCTCGGGGTGCAAGCGAAGGACCATCAGGCCGGGGCAATCGGCAGGCGGGCCTCCGAGGATGTCGGATCAATGACTCGGCAAATAACAGTTTGTGTCGAAAGCCGACCTCATCCGACGGACCGTCCAACCCCGGATCTCGAATGCATCGGTCTCGGACCACGAATCGGCCGGTCTATCGCCCGTCTTCGACACTCATGATCCCCCGCAAATCCATCTTGCCGTGGAGGATGCGAAGGATTTGCACCGCGTCGCCCTCGGCGCGATAGAAGATCACGTAGGATCGAACAAGCGTGCTGCGGAGGTTCGGAGCGATCTCCGGCCGGCTGCGGCCGATCTCCGGGAATTGCGAGAGGGCATGACCCTTCTGCTCGAACTCGGCCGCATAGCGGGCAGCGACGGCCGGGTCTTTCCGGTTGAGATCGTCGAGGATGGCATCCAAATCCGCTTCCGCTGCCGGCGAGTAGCGGACGGTTGCCATCAGGATGGTCCCGCGCCGTCGGCCTGTCGGGAGCGGACGCGGGCGAGGGCCGCCTGCGGGTCGAACGGCTCCAGCTCGCCCCGGTCGGCCTGCTCGATGCCGACGGCGATCTCTCGCCGGAGCACGGCGAGCTTGGCGTGGTCGTCGCGCTCCTGGAGGAGCCGCAAGGCGGCGTCGATCACCTCATCTTCGGAACCATACTGGCCGCCCTGCACGAACGAGCGGACGATCTGCTCCCGTTCACCTGATAAATAAATATTCATGATACGTTTTCTCCCTTCTCATCCAGCTTACCACGGCTCGTCGGGCCTGCCAATGCGAGCGTCACGCCGGCCATTCGACCAAGGTCGGCGGGCAGCCGAGCCGGCGGGGGCGACGACCTTGGGTGGTGTCTCCGGTGACAGGCTCGATGGCGTGCCGCGAAGCGACTGCCGCGACTCGGTCGCGTTGCAGGTCACAGTCGGGTCGATGGCTTTCAGGATCCCGGGACCGTCGAGTTCCATCGAGGGGAGGACTCGCCCCTCAACCCGACAGGCCTCGGCGATCCCCGCGTCTCCGTGCCCCCGGCGGCCCTGTTCGTATCGGATACCGGCGAGACGTCATGACCGCGAAGGCGGAAGAGGTCGCCGATGTCGGGGAGCCGATCTTCGTCGAGCTTGAGCTCCATCCGGCAACGCCCGGCTCCGGCGGGATGGGCCGGTCCGCCGCCGGGTCGGCGGCGAACATCAGGCTCGCCCGGATGTCCTCGCGGGTGACACGGTAGCCCTCCATGATCCACTCGTAAGTCTCGCCCTCCGCGAGGTTGTCGAGGATGACCGAGACCATCACACGCGTCCCCTTGATGCAAAGTTTGCCGGAACAGATCTAAAATTTATGTCCATTCTTTCACGCCAATCGGTCATGAGATTCAACTCCTCTCGGTCCGACGCGCGGCCTCGGCCTTCGGTCCCGGGGCGTCGCCGGGGTCCCTGGAATCTCTTGCTCACGGGTTGTCTTCGACCCTCAGGCGGGGGCCACCGATCCGAGGGCCCGGGCCGCGGCGGGGAGGGCGGCCGCCTTGGCCGACGGCCTCGGGCCCGCCTTCGAGCGATTCGACGCCCGGAACAGGGCGGCGGCGAGCAGGACGACGACCAGGACGCCCGCCGCCCAGAGCGCGGCCTTCACGCCCCCCGGCAGGGGCGCGGCGGGGGTCTCCCTGAGGAAGTCGGCGAACGGCCGGCCCGACCCGGCCGGGGCCGCCGGGGCGTCGTCCTCGAACAGCTCGTTCTTCCTCGCCTTGATCGACTGTTCCTGGGTCTCGTGCTTCTTGGCGGCCATCGGGGGGTCCTCTCGTCGGCTCGGGTCGAGTCGGTGTCGGATCGAGGTCGGCCGATCGCCGAGTGTCGGCCCGGTCAGGGGCGGGCCCGGACGAACCAGTCCCAGCTCCGGGGGAGGTGGGCGAACGCCTCGAAGCCGGCGAGGCTCTCGTCCCACGGGTAGAGCACCTGCGACAGCTCGACCTCGCCGAACCCGGCCTTGGCGAGGCGGTGCCGGGCCTCGTGCGGCTGCCAGAACTTCTGGCGGAGGCCGAGGAAGGCGAACCGGCCGAAGGCGAAGTCGTAGTAGTAGTGCTCGGCGTGGAAGGCGGCGTGCCGCTCGGCCTCCTCGGGGGAGAGGCCCCGGCCCAGCGCCTCGTCGTGCAGGAGCATCGTGTGGTAGTGGATCGCGTCCATCGCGGGCAGGACGGCGAAGAAGACGCCGCCGGGCCGCAGGGCCGCCCGGATCGCCGCGAGCGTCCGGTCGACGTCGCGGACGTCGGGCATGACGATCGAGTTGACCGCGACCGCCACGTCGAGCGAGCCGGCCAGGTCGTCGAGCTCGAACATCGGCCGGCCGAGGAACCGGACCCGCGCCGCGTCCTTGCCCAGCCGCTTCTTCGCCCGCGCGATCATCCCGGGGGCGAAGTCGACGGCAACCACCCGCCCGAACCGGCCGACCAGGTGCGGCAGGAGCGGCCCGGTCCCGCACCCGAGGTCGGCCACGGTGAGCGAGCCCGGGTCGGGCAGGGCCGCCAGCGCGGGCAGGAGCGGGCTCTCGACCCCGGGGCGGAACGGGTCGAGGAACAGCTCGTCGTAGTTCGTCGCCTGGCGGCTCCACGCCTTGCCCTGGTCGCGCCCGGGCGCGGTCGGCTCCGTCGGTGTCGGCGTCGGTGTCGTGGACACGGGGTCGGACCCTCCGCCGCTCGTGCCGGGGTCGGGACGGACGTCAGCCTCAACCGGGCCGGCGCCGGTCCAGTCTACGAGATCGAGGCGATCACCGGGAGGGTGCCCCGGCCGGCGGCGGGACCTCGGCGGGCGGATTCCGGTCGAGCCGGAGGACGTCGATCGAGACCCCCTTGGGCGTCCCGAGGACGTCGCGGCGATATCCCTTCGGGTAGCCGAGGTCGGGGTCGGGCGTGAACTTGAGGATCGCCGACGTCCCCTTCGGCTGGCCGAACGGCGCGGGCAGGTCGCGCTGGGCCATCTCGTCCTTGATCGTCGTGAACAGGCCGTCGACCGAGTACATCCGGGGCGCGCCCGGCTTGGCGACGATCTCCCGGCCGCCGGCCAGGACGGAGTAGATCGCCCGGACCTCGCCCCCCCGGACGAAGACGCGGTAATGCCCGGTGCCGAGGCCGGCGTTGGTCCACTCGAGGTCGTAGTCCCTGATCCCGGCCGCCTTCCACTTCGCCTCGGCCGCGGCGACCGTCGCGGGCGTGGCGTCGACGCCCCCGCCGCAGCCCGAGAGGGCGAGGATCAGCGGGGCGATGGCAAGGGGCAGCGCGGGGCGTCGCATGGGACCATTCTAGGCGAGGCGTCGAGGGGAAGGGAACGGCCGGGCCGCCCTCAGCCGACGACCCCCCGGCCGACGACCCGGGTCGCGCCCCCGACCTTCTCCAGCGCGATCGGGGCCGCACCCGTGAGCCGCTCGACGGCGGCGGCCAGCGCGGTCGAGTGGGTCGTGATCCAGACCTGCGACGACCGCGACGCCCGCGCGATCAGGGCGGCCAGGGCCTCGATCAGGTCGGGGTGGATGCTCGCCTCGGGCTCGTTCAGGGCGAGCAGGGTCGGCGGCCTCGGGCTCAGCAGGGCTGCGAGCAGGGCCAGGTAGTGCAGCGTCCCGTCCGAGAGCTCGCGGGCGTCGAACGGGCGCTGGAACTCGCGCATCTTCAGCGTGACCGCGAACCGGCCCCCCGACCCGGACGGCGGGGTCTCGATCGCGAGACTGGCCCCGGGGAAGCCGCGGTCGATCGCCTCGGCCAGGGCCGGGGCGTCGCCGATCTCGTGGATCGTCTGCAAGGCCGCCGCGAGGTCCCGCCCGTCGTGCGACAGCACGGGCGTCCGGGTCCCGACCTGCGGGTGCCGCAGGGGGGAGTCGCCGTCGGTCCGGAACTGGTGGTAGAACCGCCAGCCGAGGAAGACCTGACGGACGGCCGAGAGCACGGGGAACCGGTGCGGCTCGCGGAGCTCGGCCAGGACCGACTCCGACTCGGACATCTCCATCGGGAAGACGACGCGCGACCCCTCGGCGTCGCGGGCGTTGACCGTCGCGTTGTCCCGCTTCATCAGCTCGACCCGCTTCCTCGTCCGGGCGTCGACGGCCCAGAGGCGTTCCTCCTTGACGTGCGGGTCGAGGTCGAACGCCGACCCGCCGGGGAACATCGCCGGCGGGATTAGGCCGGCGGCCAGCTCGTAGGCGAGGCCGTCGAGCTCGACCCCCAGCGTCATCCGGGCCGGCCCCTTGCCCCGGGGCCCGGCCCAGAGCACCGAGGGCATCCCCCCCTCGTCGGCCAGGCTCGTCGCCAGCCGCCCCCCCGCCGCCGCCGCGAGTAGGTACAAGGCCCGGTACAGGTTGGTCTTGCCCGACCCGTTCGGCCCGACCAGGACGTTGACCCGCCCCAGCTTCAGCCGGACATCCCGGACCGAGCGATACCCGGCGACCTCCAGCGCGAGGATGTCCATGAGCGAGCCCCGGGGTGAACCCGACCGTGGTCCCCGTCCCGCCCGGCCCGACTCGATCGCGGGGACGGCCTCCGCACTGCGGAACCTAGCAGGAACGCCGCCCTCTGTACAGTCGATCACGGGCCGGTCTTGGTCCGGCGCGGGATCGCTCCGGTAACCGCCGGTGGAAGCCGAAGCGGTCGTGCAATCCTCGGGTTGGGATGGCTCACGCGATAGGCGTGAGAGAACGGGGATGATTCCCGGCCAGGATGGGTTCGCCCGCGTGTATGCGTGCATTTGACCCTTGGCATCACCCGCTTTCGGTGGTAGCATTCAATCGGATGCAAATCGGACGCACGGGGACTTCCCATGTTTGATATCCACAACGACATCGATTCTCTATCCCGCTTCAAGCGGAACACGCCGGAATTCCTCCGCCAGTTGAAAGCGTCCGGGCACCCGGTCGTCCTCACCATCAACGGCAAGGCCGAGCTGGTCGTCCAGGATTCCGCCGCCTATCAGAAGCTGATGGAGATCGCCGTGCGTGCCGAGCGGCTCGAATCGCTCCGCATCGCCATCGAGGAGATGAAGGCCGGCAAGGGCAGGCCGATCGAGGAGATGTTCGCCGATCTGGAGACGATCCTCGCCGAGGCGAAGGCCAAGAAAGCCCGGTGAACCGCTTCGTCATCGTCATCCAACCCAGGGCCGACGCCGCCACCCTGGAGGCGTTCACCTGGATTGCCGAGCGATCACCCGCCGCCGCCGCCCGCTGGCTGACCGGCCTGCGCAAGGCCCTCGCCAAGCTTGCCGAAGGGCCGCTCCGTCACCCGGTCGCCCTCGAAGAATCGGAGCGGTTTGGTCTCGTCATCCGTCAAAGCCTTTACGGCCGCCGTCGCGGCGTTTACCGCATCCTGTTCAGCGTCGAAGCGGGCGTGATCTCCGTGCTCGCCATCCGCCATTCGGCCCAAGGCCCGGTCGCGCCCGAAGATGAACGCTGAGAATCCGGCCGATTTGGCGGTCTACGCCGGATGACCGATCGGATGGTTTCTGGCCCTAACCGGTCTGGCCTCGCATCGGCGCTCCCTTTGCGATAGCTCGTTCTAAATCGATTCCGAAACCTGTTATTCACTGATAAATATTTATAATATATTTGTTCCCATGAAAATCGGTCGTGTCCTAACTCCGGGTGGTGTCCTAGGTTGATTGGAAGGCTGGGAAGGTGAGCCATTCCTCAAGGGACCAGACGTGATCTGCCAGTCTCGCTGCCATCGCGGGCGTCTGCGGCTGCCAGCCGCCCTC
>JAABUQ010004357.1_pt1 | contig 24247 bp, 19 predicted proteins | sample 5560001 | NCBI WGS metagenome assembly JAABUQ01 (sample SAMN10711888, study PRJNA513371) | rock metagenome | isolation source: Antarctica rocks | place: Antarctica: Victoria Land, Finger Mt nord | collected 2015-12-18
AGCCGCAGTGGACGCCGATCGGGCGCGTGACGGGTCAGCCCATCGCGGCCTACGGCGCGATTGTCCTGCGGGCCATCTGGCATCCCACCAGCAGCGGGCACCGCTGCGCCCGCGTGGTCGTCTACATCGAAGGGGCGGCCCCGTCCGTCTCCGCCAGCGCCCAGGCGCGCAGCGCGGCGGCGCTCAATGCCCTCTTCGGCGACCGCACCGTTGTCGTATCCGCCCCGGCGGCAGGCACGGCCGATGGTCGCGCGCGTCCCATCGAGCAGGCCGTGCTGCGCTCGTTCGCGGCGCTGGCGCCGGCCGATCAGGCGACGAGCGGCATCCGGGCCCAGACAGCCGGCGGAACGAGCGGCCCCTACGTGGGCCAGCGCAACTTCGACGTCCCCCCCACGCCGGCTGGAGGACGTCCCCCCCACGCCGGCTGGAGGAAGCTCTGGCGGCGGAGGCGGGGGTAGCAGTGCCAGCCCCACGCCGTGCGCTCCGGTTGCCGCTGGCGCCGTCGTTGCGTCGGCCATCCGTCCGGTCCCCGTGGCGACGGCCGCGCCATCGGACAGCGGGAACGGCGGCGCCAACCCAGGCGCACATGCGCCGCTCACCGGACGCCCAGGTAATAGCCTGAACGCCGGCGGGGCGACCGCGTCGACCGATGCGCCGGTGGTACGGGCGGTGAGTCCCGGTGGGACGGGGGACCAGGCGGGGATACGCGCATCGGACGCGGTGACGCCCGCGGTGGACGATCTGCCGACGCTGGGCAATCCCGATATCGTGACCCATACCATCCACCTCGTGTACGCCTACAACTGCCCCGGCTGGAGCGTCGATACGCTGAACCCCGGCGGGCAACTGCTCGCCCCCGGCGCGACGACGGTGTTCACGCCCCCCGTGGCCACCGCCGGGGCGGGCGTCCCGGTGGGCGCGTCGTGCTCGGTGTATGTGGTGGGTCGCGCGGACGGAACGGGCGACAGCGCCCCCTACCTGGGCGGCATCCAGTTCGGCTACGTCGCCGGGTCCTCGGCGACGCCCACGGGGACGGCCGCGGCGGGGGCCACGGGGACGGCCGCGGCGGGGGCCACGGGGACCACGACGACCACGAGCGCGCGGTCAGTTCGCGCGGCCTCGGCCTCCGCTCAATGCGCCGCCTCGGCCTCCGCAACGCCGACCCTTGCGCCGCTGCTCACGGGCACGCCCAGCGGTGTCCTCGCACCGACACCCGTGCCCACGGATACACCCAACCCCACCCAGGCCGCCCAAACGGCCGCCGCGGGGACAGCGATGCCACCGACCACGTCTACGACCACATCGCCGACGGGCACGGTGACCGCGACGGGCACGGGCACGGTGACCGCGACGGGCACGCTTACCCCGACCGGAACGGTGGGCGGAACGGGGACGGTGACCACCACGAACCCGCTCTCGGGGAGGGCACCATGACCCCGACCGGGACGCTGACGGCGACGGGAACGGTCACGGCGACGGGGACCACGACGACCACCACTCCCCTGACCGGGACGGCGACCACAACCGCGACGGACACGCCCACCGCGCAAACGACGCCCTGCGCGTTCGACGAGACGGTGGCCGGCTGGGAGTTCAGCGCCTCGTCGTGCCCGCAAGACGGCGTGGTCGACGACGTGGCGGAGGCGCCGCCCGCCGGCCTTCAGATCCAGGGGACGCTCTCGCACCTGGTCGGCGCGGAGGTCGACCGGCTCGGGCATCTGCTGCTGCCCATCCAGCTGCCGGCCATGTCGCTGACCGTGGCCGGATTCAGCATCTACGCCAGCGCCATCACCCTTGACCGCGGCGGCCTTACCCTGGGTCTCGTCACGCTGCGCCTGCCCGACGGCCTCGGCGGCATGTGCGCTCCCCTCTACTTCACCGATGTGCATATCGGGACGGACCTCAAGCCCTCACAAGGGACCGCGCATTTCAGCCGGCCGCTCACCATCGCCTTCGCGGGCGCCACGTTTATCATCAAGGCGTTGCACTGGGCGCCCGACGAGTTGCGCGTCGACGACGCCACGGTGAGCCTGCCCGATGTCTTCGGCGCCTCCGCCGCGGCGACGGTGCGCAGCCTGAGCATCAAGGGCGACGGCTCGCTTAGCGGCTCGCTCTCGGCCGCCGCGTTCCAGGTCGGCGACCTGAGCGCCACGGCCGATGGGATCGTCGTGGGTGGATGCCCGCGGCCTGACCATCGCGCACGCCCAGGTGTCCCTCCCCTTCGTGCATGACCCGCGCACCGCGGACGGCAGCGGCTTCTACGTGTCGCTGAGCGGACTGACCTACGACGGCACGACCCTGAGCCTGGCGAGCGGGGACGCCAGCATCGGGCTGCCCGAGATCGACCTCAAGGGCTTCACCGTCGCGCAGGCGCAGGCGACGATGCACCTGTCGATTAGCAACAACCACATCACGTACGACATCAAGGGGACCGCCGGCCTCCTCTTACCTGGCATCCGCCGTGGGCTGATCTGCCAGATCGAGATCGGCTCCATCGACGCCACGCACCCCAGCAACCTCCGCAGCGCCAGCATCACGGTCGCGCTGCCCGTGTCCATCCCGCTGGGCGAGCCGCCAGTGTTCCTGCTGCGGTCCATCACCGGCCAGCTCGACATCGGCGGCGCCAACGGCAACGCGACCTACACCTTCTCGGGGCAACTCGAGGTCTCCAGCGTCGACAACGGCTTCTTGCTCGACGGCGCCGTGGGCGCAAGCGTCGCCAGCGACGGCAATGTTGGCCTGAACGGTGATGTCAAGCTCCTGGGCGACCTGCTGGAGGCCCACGGAGGCTTCTGCGTCCGCTTCGCCATCGGCCAGGGCGACACCGTGTGCAGCGACACCCTGGCCGCGCACAGCCCGGACGTGGCCGGCGCGCAGGGCTGGGGCGCGCAGGTCGACCGCTCCAACGGCGCTGGCTTCTTCGCCGCCGCCCGGCTCAGGGTGGTGCAGCCGCTGCCGCCGGGCTGCGACAGCGCAAACGGCAAGTGCATCACGTTCGACACCCAGGCCTACCTGCACGTCTGGAAGCCGACGGCAACGGCGACGGCGACGAGCGGTCCCACGGCCACGAGCACGGCGACGCCGACGACGGCCCCGACCGCCACGGGCACGGCGCACCCCACCGCGACGGGGACCCCGGTCCCCGTCCCCGTCCCGACGGTCATCTCGGCCACGCCCCCTCCCTACGCGGGGGCGGCGCACGACCGTACCACGCCGCCGCCGTTGATGATCGCCGGCGAGGGGTCCATCAACGCCACGATCCCCCAGGGCGTCTTCGGCAGCTTCCTGTTCGCGGTCCCGGAGCCGCCCTGCACCAGTTCGCTGCAGGCCGCCGCGTCGGTCGGCACGTTCCACTTCTACAACGGCGCGCAGTCGACGTATCCCTCGGGCCTCAAGGCATCGTTCCACGTCGACGTGTGCCAGGGCCTGTGGGCGTTCGACAAGAACATCTTCATCGGCACCAAGGGCGTCGATTGGGACGATAGCACGACGACGCACTACACCCTGCTCCAGGACTCCGACGCGCCGCTGCCGCCCCTGTCGGCGACGCCGAATCAGGCGACCGTGGGGCTACGGCCCCTCGACCCGACGGCCTTGCTCGGGCTGAGCCGCATGGCCGGCGCGCTCTCCGGTCAGGCGACACGGGCCGCGCGGCGCGGCGCGGCGCGGCTGCCGAGGCTACCGCGCGGGACGGTGCGCGCGCCCGGCACGGTGACCGCGCCCCTGCAGGTCGCGCCCGGCCAGATCAACCTGCTGGTGGGCCTGACCTGGCACGCGGGCGCGCCCAGCCTGACCCTGATCGCGCCGGACGGCACAGCGGTCACGCCTGCGAGCCCGGGCCTGCACAACAGCGCCTTCTCCCCGCCCGCGGGACAGGTCCTACCGGGCGGCGCAACCGGCGCCGTGGTGTTGCTGCTGCCGCACCCCGCGCCAGGGATGTGGCGCGTGCGCGTCGGACACCTGCGGGGCGGCGAGAGCTACGGCGTGCAGGTACAGGCCGAGCAATCCCCCGTCTCCGCCCTGCCCGTGCTGCGCGTCGCGCGCCCCGCCGCCGGCCAGCAACTTGTCGGGACCCCCAACGCTCCGCGGGTCACCCTGGACGGGACGCTCTCCGGCGCCCCGGAGGGCAGCGCGGTGGCGCTATACTACACGACCGGATCGACCCTGAGCCTGGATGGCCGCGCGCTGCCCGACACGGCGGGCACGCTGATCGCCGATCCCGTGCCGGTCCGCCACGGCGCGTGGCGCTATGCCTGGGACACCGGCGGCCTGCCGGCGGGCACGTACGCGGTCTACGCGGTGCTCGCCAACGGGCGCGGGCCGCAGGTGGTGGGCTACGCGGCGGGGACGGTGCGCGTGACGCAGCCGTTGCATCCCGCCGGACCGCGCGCGGTAGTGGCGCTGCAACGGGCGGGCAGCCTCACCATGCTGTGGACGCCGCCGGTCCGCGCCGCCCTCGTGGCCGGCTACCGCCTGCACTGACGAGCCAGCCCCGCCAGCAAGGGCCGTGACCCTGCCGCCCGGCACGGCCACTTTCATGTCCGTGTCGACGCCGGCCTCAGCGACCGCGCCAGCCTGAGCGTCGACCTGACCGACGGCCACCTCGACCTGTCGTTCGCCGACATGCGCATCCCCGGCCGCGGGCCGGACCTGTCCTTCGCCCATACGTGGGACAGCTGCCTCGCCGCGGCCGGCGTCGTCGGCTTCGCCGGCCAGGGCTGGCTCACCACCCTTGACGCCCACCTGTCCGACGACCACCGCGGCGCCGTCACCTTCGTCGACGCCAGCGGCGTCTCCTGGGCCTTCACGGCGACCGGCGCCACGTTCCCCGGCACGCGCGTCCCGCTCTACCGCAGCCCGATCGGCCAGCCCTGGCGGCTGACCGTCGCCGACCCCGCGGCGTCTGCGCGCGCGACGGTCGCCTACACGCTGACCGACGTGCTCAGCGGCGCCACACTCCACTTCGACGCCCCCGGCCACCTGCTGTCCGCGGCCGACAGCTACGGCAACGCCAATACCGTCGCCCCCAGCGGTGACGGCCCGTGGCCAGGGACGGAAACGAATAGCGGCGGGAGAGTCCTTACCTTCGACGACTACGGCAGCGCCTCCGCGCCCAACCCGGTGGGCGCGCGCAGGAAGGTCTGCTAGGGGCCATCGAAAGCCCCCTATGGGCGGAGGGCCGCGCCAACGTCGCCGTGGGCCACACCGACATCGCCGGCCAGCACGACAGCTATGCGTACACCGGCACACGGCTGGACAGCATCGTCCTGGGCGACAACCCGATCGCCCACACGAGCGGCCCGGAGACGGACTTCGCCTACCGGCCTGACGGCCTGCTGCAGACGGTGACGCTGCCAGGCCCCGAGCGCCTGACCTGGACCATCGGTTACGACGCACAGGGGCGGGTGCATACCATCACCAGCCTCGCCGTGGGCGCGGTGGGAGGGTCCTCCTATGGCGCGGGCGTCGCCACGACCATCACCTATCGCCCGGCGGCCGCGGGCGGCATGGCCGCCACCGACGTGACCGAGGGCGACGGGACGCGCGACGCGGTGGCGACGACCTATACCTACGATGTCCAGGGCCAGGTGCGGCAGATCCGAGACGCGGCCGGCCACAGCGACATGGAGTACGACGCCTTCCACGATGTCTCCCGCGCCGTGGACGCGCGCGGCAACGCCACGACGTACGACTACGGCTGGCTCGTGGACCCCAACACCTGCACGGCGGCCGACGCCGGGCCGTGCCTACCCCTGGGCGGGACGGCGGGGACGGCGGGGACGGGCGGGGCGGCCCAGCCCGCCCTGCACCCCAGCCTGACCCTGCTCAAGACGGTGACGCCGCCCCCGCTGGGGGATGTCGGGGCCGCCAGCGTCGCCACGGGCTACGTCGTCGACCCGCTCACCCACGACCTGACGGAGGTCGACCGCCCGCGGGGTGGGGTGACCCGCTACACGTACAACATTCACCACCAGGCGCTGACCACGGCGCAACTGGTCAGCCGGGCGCATGGTGCCACAGGCGCCGGGTGGCGCGGGACCGTGGCGCACTATGACCAGTGGGGCAACCCTGACGCGCTGACCGACGGCCGCGGCGTAACCGTCCGCGACGACGGCGCGGGCAACCCCGTGGTCAGCACGGACACCGATCCTGCCTACACGACTGGGTGGTCCTACCGGGACAATGGCGACCTTGACCACATCACCAGCCCGGCCATCCCTATCGCCGTGACCGACGCGGCCGGCGGGGCGGCCTTCAACGGTGACGGGAGCCCGCACACGATCACCGCGCGCGTCGTGATGGTCCAGACCCACGACGACGACGGCAACCTGACCGGCGTGCGGTCGCCCAACGGCTCTGACACGGACGAGCACTACGACCACCTGGGGCGCCTCTATCGAACCGACCTGCCGCCCGTGGCCTTGCAGGGGGAGGCGGCCACGTTCGGGCGGCCCGTGGTGAGCCTGGGCTACGACGGTGCGGGCAACGTCGTCACCGTCGCCAGGGGCCAGTACCTCGACCCCAGCGGCGCGCCGGCCGGCAACGCGCTGACCACGCGGTATCTCTTCGACGCCCTCGGCCGCGCGATCGGGACCATCGACCCAGACGGACACTCCAGCGCGGCGACCTACACGTCCACGCACCAGGGCAGCGCCACCGACGCCCGCGGCAACGTGACCGCGTACGGCTACGACGGGGCCGACCGGCTGACGGGGCAGGTGCTGCCCGACCCCAACGGCGTCGCCGGCTCGGACCCCACGCCGCGCACCATCGGCTACGGCGTCGACGCAGTGGGCAACACCGTGGCCATCACCACGCCGCTGAGCTACTACACCGTCGACAGCACCGCGCGGGAGGTTCGTACCTACAACAGCTGGAACCTGCTGCAGAGCGACCGGGTGGGCGACGCGGCCGGGCTGGGCCCGCTGGCCCACCCGCGGACCGTCACCCAGGCCTACGACGCCGACGGCAACGTGACCACGCGGTCCTACTCGTCGGGTGGGCAGGCGAGCGCGTATACCTACGACCTCGCCGACGAGCCGCTGGGCGTGCGCATCGGGCCCGGCCCGCTGGAGGGCCAGGACCTGGGCTACGACGCCGCCGGCCACGCCACCCTGCGCTGCGACTTCGGGCAGTACAGCCACGTGCTGGTCTACGACGGGGCGGACCGCCTGACGCAGCGCCAGGACGGCACGCTGCCCGCGCCGGGGTCCTGCCAGGGGGCCGCGTCCTTCTCCCCGCTGCTCACCGACCTGGCCTACGACGCCGACGGCAACCCGGTTGCCCTGGCCTAGCACGGTGACAGCCTGCCGGCCACATACAGCACCATGGGCTACGACGCCGCCGACCGGCTGGTCGTCAGCGCCGATGGGGCCGACGGGGCGGGCGCCACGACCTACGGCTACGACGCGGCGGGGCGGCCGCGGAGCGAGAGCATCCCTGGTCTGAGCGGGCTGCGGACCTTCGCCCCGGACGTCAACGGCTGGGATCTCTCTAGCGCGGAGACAGCTGGCTGCGCCGCGATCCCGGCCACCCCGGCCGCCTGCCCGCCCGGCGCGCAGAGCAGCAGCACCTTCACGTACTATGAGAATGGCCTGCCACGCGAGGCGCGCCTGGGGGCCAGCGGCGTGCGCGAGCAGCGCACCTACGACGGCCAGGACCGGCCGACGAACCTGACGGCGGACCTGCCGGGCGGCCAGCCAGCGGACGGCCGGGGCGTCGGTTTCGTGGAGGACGACCAGCACGACCCGCAGGGCCGTACCGCCTCCCTGCACCTGCAGAGCGGGGCGACGACGGGCGACCTGTTCTTCCGGTCCAGCTGGGAGAAAGTGACCTACACGCCGCTGGGCCAGCTCTTCAAGACCTTCGTCAGTCCCAGCTACGCGGGCGACCCGCGCAGCCGGCGGCCGACGGGCGGGGAGTGGCATTACGGAGCCGACGGCAACATCGCCTCGGCGCACCAGACCACCTGCGGCGCCCAGCAGGCCCAGGGCTGCGCGCTGGCGGGGATGGACGCGCAGTTCGCCTACCGGGCGCTGAGCCTGCCGCTGGCGCCGGGGCTGCCCACGCCCGCGCTGTTGCCCAACGAGCTGGCCACGGCCAGCTTCGCGCCCCTGACCATCGACGGCAAGGCGGACCCCGTGGCCTACGTCGAGGGCTTCGCCTACGACAACGCGGGCGACACCACCGACGTGTGGGGCGTGGCGCCCCGCGGCGGCCGCACCGCCCTGCTGCAGGATGACACCTCCATCGCCTACGACGCGGCGGGCCGCCCCGGCGCGATCACCATCGACGCCAACATCCCCGGCGAGAACCCGCAGGCGAACGAGCGCGTCATCGCGCTGCACTACAACGCGCGGGGCCAGCGCGACCGCTACACGGTGACCGCCTATGGCTCCGCCGCCGTGCGCGTGGACCAGCAAATCGCCTACCAGGACGGGCGCGTGGCGCGGGTGCATGTGTCCGGGAGCCAGGTGGGCCAGGCCTATAACGAGACCTTCCTCTACCGCCAGGACGGAACGCCGCTGGAGTTGCTCTACCAGCGGGACGGGTCGCCGGCCATCGCGCGCTACTGGTACGTGACCGACACGCGCGGCAGCGTGGTGGCGCTGGCAGACGCGGCGGGGCACATGGTTAACCGCTACAGCTACGACGAGTGGGGGCGGCTGGACACGCTCGACGAATACGCCAGCTACGAGGCCGTGCCGCAGCCGTTGCGCTACCGGGGCTACTGGGACGACGGCTGGAACGCGGTGGGCACGCCCTGGTACGCCATCAGTCCCTATGGCCAACCCACCGGCTTCGGGCCGCGCCCCTTCGCCGCGCACGGGCCCGGCAACACGCGACAGGCCACCGCGCCCGCGTCGCCGTCGCCGTCCGCGTTGCTGGCGCCGGCGGCCCCGCGCTTGCCCGTGGCGGCGGACGCCGTCAGCGGGACGCGGGAGGCGCAGGCGGCCGCGACCGGGACGCAGGCGCAGCGCCTCGCGCAGGCGGCGGGCCTCGCGCCGGGCGTGGCGGGCGCGATGGACCTGACGCCGGGGACGCCGCGCGGCGAGGGCCAGCTGTACTGGTACTGGGTCGGCGGGCGCAGCTACGACCCCGCCCTGGCGCGCTACCTGCAGCCCGACCCGGCGGGCCCCGGCGGCGCGCGGGACTACACCTACGCGCACAACGACCCGCTGGACTACTGTCAGGGCGGGGCGTGCGGCGGTCCCCAGTGGCCGGTCATTCCGGGCGTGCCCTACAACCCGGACCAGCTGCGGCTGTCGCCGAGCTACCTGACGCTGTTCCTGGACGCGGTGCAATCGGCGGCGGGGACCTTCCTGCTGCTGGACGGCGGCGCGGGCGAGGGGGCCAGCCTGTCCGCCGACGCGGGGCTGGCGGGCGACGGTGAGCGCGTGACGACGCCGGACGTGGCGGAGTCGTGCGCGCGCTGCTTCCCGGCGGGGACCCTGGTGGCCACGGCGCGCGGCGAGCAGCCGATCCAGGCGTTGCGCGTCGGCGACACTGTGCTCTCGGAAGACCCGCACACGGGCACGGTGGAGAGCGAGCCGGTGCAGCGGCTGATCGCGGACCCGGTCTCGCCGCTGGTCGCGGTGGACCTGGGCGATGGCAGCACGAGCTCAGTGACGGCGGACCGTCCCTTCTAGCTCGACCGGCGGTGCATGCCTGAGCGGGCCCGGGCTGGCTCCCTACAGGGCAGTTGCGGACCGGACGACCAGTTGCGGGCGTCGAACGGCGTGGACGACGGTCACGGCACTGCGCGGACACGTTAGGCGCGACGCGCATGCTCTGCGATCATCGGAACGATAAGTTGGAGTAAGAAGTTGGCGTCATGGGCAGCGGCTCTGCCACCGATGTCGCCGCGGTCTCGTCGTCGCTCGGCGCTTCCTGCCGTGCTTGTGAGGCCGGGCCGATCAGCTTTTCCACGATCTTGGCGCTGGAGAGCACGCCGGGCAGACCCGCGCCGGGGTGCGTGCCCGCACCGACGAAGTAGAGGTTGGGCACGTCTTCGCTGCGGTTGTGCGGCCGGAAGTAGGCTGATTGGGTCAGCACCGGCTCGATGGCAAAGGCGCTGCCGCGGTAACTGTTGAGCGTGTCGCGGAAGTGACGCGGGTCGATCATGCGCTCGGTCGCGATATGTTTGGAGAGGCCGGGCATGAATCGCTCTTCCAAGGCGGCCATGATGCGGTCGCGGTAGGGTGTGGCCGCCGTGCGCCAGTCGACGTGGGGCGAGAGGTGCGGAACAGGGGAGAGCACGTAGAAGCTCTCGCAGCCGGGCGGGGCTAGGCTGGGGTCGGTCACCGTGGGCATGTGCAGGTAGAGCGAGAAGTCCTCGGCCAGCGTCTTGCGCCGGAAGATGTCGTCCAGCAGCGGCTCGTAGCGCGGACCCAGGATAATGTTGTGGTGCACCAGGCCCATGTCGCGGTACTGGCGGTCGGTCCCGAAGTAGATCACCACCAGCGACATGCTGTAGCGCAGGCGCCGCAGGCGCGCATCGGTGTACTTGCGGCGCGCCGAGGCCGGCAGCAACTGGCCGTAGGTGTGGGCCACGTCGCCGTTGCTGACCACGGCGTCAGCGGGGATGTCCGTGCCGTCGCGCAGGCGCACCCCCGTGGCCCGGCCGCGCTCCAGCGTGATCCGTCCCACCTCGGCGTCCAGCCGCAGGGTCCCGCCCAGCTCGCCGAAGACGCGCACCAGGCCGTCCACGATGGCGCCGGTGCCGCCCATGGCGAACCACACGCCCCACTCGCGCTCCAGGTAGTGGATCAGCGTGTAGATGCTGGTGGTCTGAAAGGGGTTGCCGCCCACCAGCAGTGGGTGGAAGGAAAGCACCTGACGCAACTTGTCGTCCTTGACGAACTTGGAGACCAGGCCGTAGACGGTGCGATGCGACTGCAGCCGCGCCATATCAGGCACGATCTTTATCATGTCCCACGGCGTGAGGAAAGGCTGGTCCGCCAGCGCGGTGAAACCCTTGGCGAAGATGCGCTTTGAACTATCCACGAACCGCAGGTAGCCGGCCTCATCCGCCGGGTTGAGGCGGCGTATCTGCTCGACCATGCGCGCCGTGTCGCCAGAGTAGTCGAAGCTGTCCCCGTCGTGGAAGAAGATGCGGTAAAAGGGGTCGACGGGGACCAGGCGCACGTAGTCGGCGGGGTTGCACCCGGCCAGCTCGAACAGCTCGTCGACCATCCAGGGGGCGGTGATGACGGTGGGACCGCCGTCAAAGGTAAAGCCATCCTGCCGGTAGACGTAGGCGCGGCCGCCCGGCTGATCGCGCTTGTCCACGACCGTGACGTCGTGTCCCGCGGCCTGCAAACGTACCGCCGCGGCCAACCCGCCGAACCCGCTGCCGATGACGACGATGCGCATGGTTCCTCGTTCCGGATAGTCATTAGTAGTTAGTCATTAGGATGGGTTCCACCTGGCGCATGGCCGACAGCGGTCGACGCCTCTTTAGTATGCCCGTGCATCGGGGGTTAGAAGCCACGCGCCACCGCACGCTCGAGCTGTTGTGAGCCTGTCGATTCGCGCGGCCGAGCCTACGACTGCCATTGCATGGAGCGCCGCAAGCGGACCCAGGGCTCGTGAAAAGTCGTTAGCGCGCAGAAGTCTCGGGGTCAGGCCGCGAGGAGCGAGGGGAACGTCTGCTGCTGCCAGTAGCGATCCCAGTCGCCGGTGAGGCGTAAGGTGCGCAGGCGCATCAAGGCGACGCTGGTCTCTTCGCTCCCGTGCATGCCCTGGTTCTTCTGACGGCGCGCCACGAGCAGGTCGTTGCCCTTCTCGGCCTGGCCGCTGCCGATGTACTGGCGCTGCCGGTGGCGCTCCCGATAGCAGGGGATGGCGGCCCGGCGGGCCTCCAGGTAGGTGACCCACTCATCAAGGGGCGCGGGACGACGCGGGTCCGGCGGCGCTTTAGCGGCAGCCCGGAACTCCTCGGCGGCGGCGCTGGCCCCGTCCACGTCGCCGCGCCAGAGCAGGCGGCCCCTGGCGCCCAGGAAGCGCAGCCGGGTGGGCTTGTCCCGGCAGACCTGCGTGGCCACCTGGTAGCAGCGGTGGTGCAGGTGGGACCAGTCCAAGATCAGGGTGGCCCCGCGGGGGGCGAGCGTGGCCGCAAAGAAGTCGCGCAGCCAGCGCGCGCCGTCGGCCACGAACACCACCTGACGCGCTGGGGTGGGGGTGCTCGCGTCGGTGGGTGCCCCCTGGCCCTGGCAGAGCGCGCACAGCACGCCGAGCGTGGCCAGGAAGGTGGCTCCCGTCCCGCTCACGGAGCGATAGCCCTCCGCCGTGGCCACGTGCGCGGTGCGCAACTCCCAGAACTGTCGCCGCTGGGACCGCCGCGTGAGCACCTCGTCCGCGCTGGCCACCACCTCGGCGGGGCCGCCCTCCGGCCCCAGCCGCCGGAGGTCCACTGCTGCGTCGACCCGCTCCTGGCGCCGCGCGGTGAGCACGCGCTCCCAGTCGGCCGTACGCACGCCCCGGGGTGGCCGGGTCTCGCCCGCCGCGAGCGCCTGGTCCACCGCCGCGCAAAGCGCCGCCGGCCAGCCCGCCCTCCGGCGCGGGGCACGGGCCGGGAGCAAGCGCGGGCGCAGGTCGCCCGCCGCCGCGTCTCCGCGCGCCAGCGCCACCCGCAGGCGCGCCACCTCTGCCCATTCCGCCTGGGCCAGGGCCGCGCCATGTTCCCGCACCAGGGTGCGTAGCGTACTCGCGCAGAGCACCGCCTCGGGCACCGCCTCGGGCACCGCCTCGGGCACCGCCCTCGGCGCGTGGGTCTGCCAGCCTAAGAGCCGCTCCGCCGACACGAAGGGCAGGGTGTCCGGCAACAAGCAGGCCAGCTCTTGCAGCCCCCGCGTGATCACGATGCCCCCCTGCGGTGGCAACACCGCGTTCCCCGGTGTCACATGCTGCCCCGTGCCCGTCCCTTCCCGCACCTGCCGCCGCAGCGTCAGCCGCCCAAACCGACTCGCCACCTCCCGGTCATCGGTCCCGTCGCCCTGCCAGGTCTGCAGGGGGGGAAAGGCGCCGGTGTGCCGCCACCGCCGCCGCATCCGCCACCTCCCACTGCGCTTGCAGCACCCGCCGCAGGAGCGCCTGCCCCGTCTGGTGCGTCCGCTCCTCCCGCACATCGAGCGCCGTCCCCGGCGCCACCGCTGCCCGGTCCGTCCCCGGTAGTTCGAACCGCGCCACCTCCGTTTCCCGTTCCCCCGCCTCATCCTCCTCGACCTGCCACCCCACCACGCGCACCCGGCCCAGCAGTCCCCTCCGCGCTTCATCCGTCACCCTCGTGCGTTCAGCATACCCCATCACCCGCCCTCTCGGCTTGCCCCGAGACTTCTGCGCTAACGAAAAGTCGTGGGCGCGCGGAAGGTCTGGGACGACTGGGAGCGCGAGCGGTTGACGAACGGCGCAAAAAACCGGTCGTAGCGCCGCCTCTCGTCCTGATCGCGGGCGCCGGCCATGATCTCTTCGGCCACGACCGAGCAGAGAACCAGGCGTCCCGTGTGTATCAATCGATCGATACGCGCCATATAAGCGCGCTGCATGAGGTACGGGATCAGGACGGAGCTATCCGGCACGGTCAGCATCGGCTTCCACCCCAGGGCCGACGTCGAGGCCTACGTCCTCCGGCCGAAGGTGAACTGGCAGCCGCGATAGTCCCATGGTCCGTCCGTAGACGTCGACGGGGCCGCTACGCGACGCCAACCACTCTCCAAGCGCCCGTCCTTCCTGGGCAAGGAGGGCTAGATCGACGGCTCGACGCACGGCTTCCGACTCACTCGGCACGTCATAGAGCGCGCGCAACTCCTCCAATGAGCGCGGGTTAACCAGCAAGTTGCGGCGCTCGAGTATAGTGGACCCAGGAATCTGGACAGTGGAAGGGGTCCACTATAGTCGGCACGCCGCTGCCGGCCGCGATCCGCTCGCGCCTGTTGCCTTACACCTAGTTCGGGCGCGAGTGCCTCCCGGCCCGCACGGTCGAATCGCCGCGCTCTCGATTGCCCGACCCTTGACTGGTTGCTGCTGAAAGACGCCCAGCAACGCCGAGCCGTGCTGCCGCGACACAAGCGGGCAAGCTGCCCGCGCTCCCAGTAGCTCACCGTACTGTCTGAACCATCCGTATGCACATGCATGTCCTTGCCCCTTGGCCGGGTTCCTGCAGGATAGTGAGAGGATACTGCGGGTTAGAGCTAAACGAGGGAGGCGAGCGCAGACGATGGCGGAGGCAAACGACGCGCACAAGGACGGGACACGGATCGGGTTTATCGGGCTGGGGGCGATGGGGTCGCGCATGGCGGCCAATATCCTGAGCGGCGGCTATGCGCTGATGGTCTACGACCGCGACGAGGCGCGCGCCAAGGAGATGGCGAACAAAGGGGCCGAGGCCGCCGCGTCGCCGCGCGAGGTGGCCGAGCGGTCCACCACGGTGGTCACGATGCTGAGCGACCCCGCTGCGGTGACGGCGGTGCTGGACGGACCCGACGGGCTGCTGGCAGGGGCCTACGACGGGCTAGTCTGGATCGACATGAGCACGGTCGGACCCGCCGACGCGCACGCGGCCGTGACGCGGGGCAAGGAGTACGGCATGCATGTGCTGCACGCCCCGGTCCTGGGCAGCCTTGAGCCGGCGGAAAAGGGCGAGTTGACCGTCCTGCTGGGGGGCGAGCACGAGTTAGCGAAGGATGTCACGCCGCTGCTGCGGACGATGGGCAAGGACATCCGCTACCTGGGCGCCAACGAGCAGGCCTGCGTGATGAAGCTGGCCGTCAACCTGCTGATGGTCGGCTCGTTCGAGATCTTCGGCGAGGCAATCGCCGCGGCGACGCGCTGGGGCGTGCCGCGGGAGCAGGCCGTGTCCCTCTTGGGCAACAGCAGCGCCGCTTCGCCGGCGCTCAAGGGCCGCCTGGACACGATGTACGATGCGGATGCGCCGGGCTCGTTCGCGCTGCGCCTGGCGCGCAAAGACCTGTGGCTGGCCGTGGCCGCGGGCTATGAGAAGGGCGCCGCCATGCCCCTGGCGGCGACCGCGCTGCAGATGCTGACCATGGCGGCCCGCACGCATGGCGACGACGACGTGTCGCGCATCGCCGCGTTCGTGGACGAGTGACGAGAATGATGATTCCCGAGCAGCCGGCGCCACCGGCGTTGGGCGACTGGCTTGCCCTCTGGGAGCAGATGCGGGCGGCCGAGCTGCTGCTGGAGGACGTGCAGATCGACCCGGCCAATCTGACCGCCTACTGGGCCATCAGCGCCGACCTCCTGGCCCTGCTCCAGGACACCGAAGAGTACCTGGACGCCCGCCGCCAGCATGGACCGGGCTCCGACGCCGACGAGGCCGCGCGCTACCTCGCCGCGCGCCGCCGCCTCGTCGCCATCCTGGCCAAGGCCACGGAGATCGGCGTGACGGGGGAGAGTGACCAGTGGCTAGTGGTTAGTGACGAATGAGGACGAGAGTGGCTAGTGATTAGTGACGAGTGACGAGTGGGGTTACGTGGTTGGCAACAAGCAGGTAGTTATACGCAGTCAGGTGACAATCGACGTGAAAGCCAACGCACGCGTCCTATCCCACTTGTCACTCTCGTCCCATCTCACTCGTCACTCGTCCCATCTCACTCGTCACTCGTCCCATCTCACTCGTCACTCGTCCCATCTCACTCGTCACTCGTCCCATCTCACTCGTCACTCGTCCCATCTCACTCGTCACTAACCACTAGCCACTCGCCACTCATCACTCGTTCACGCCTTCTCGATGCAGGCGCCCAGCGCGGAGAGGCGGTCGACGAAGTTCTCGTAGCCGCGCTCGACGAACTCGATGTCGTGGATTTCGCTACGGCCGGTAGCGGCGAGGGCGGCGAGAGTAAGGGCGGCTCCGGCGCGTAGGTCGGGGCTATAGACGGTGCGGCCGCGCAGGGGAGTCGGGCCGGTGACGACGCAGCGGTGCGGGTCGCACAGCACGATATTGGCCCCCATCCCGACGAGCTTGTCGGTGAAGAACATACGCCCGTCGTACATCCAGTCATGCACCAGCGTGGTGCCGCGCGCCTGCGTGGCCAGCACGATCATGACCGAGGCCAGATCGGTGGGGAAGCCCGGCCAGGGGTCGGTGTCGATCTTGCGCGTCCCGATCAACTCACTGGGGCGCACGTGCATCGTCGTGCCCTCCTCCCGGATATGCACGCCCATGCGCCGCAGCATCATGGTCGTCATGTCCATGGTGCCGGGGACAACGTTGCGGATGGTGATCTCGCCGCCGGTGACGGCGGCGGCCACGGCGAAGGTGCCCACGTCGAGGTGGTCGGAGATGATCTCGTGCTCGGCGCCATGTAGGCCGTCGACGCCCTCGACACTGATCACGTTGCTGCCGATGCCGCTGATGCGCGCGCCCATCTTGACCAGGAACGCGCAGAGGTCGGCCACGTGCGGCTCGCAGGCGGCGTGTTTGACCACCGTTTCTCCGCTGGCGAGTGTCGCCGCCATCACCGTGTTCTCGGTCGCCGTGACCGAGGCCTCGTCGAGGAAAATCGACGCGCCGCGCAGACCACTGGACTCGACCACGTAGGTCCCGTGTACCTCGCGGATCGTGGCGCCCAGGGCCTCAAGCGCGTCCAGGTGCGTGCCCACGTCGCGCCGCCCGATGACGCAACCGCCCGGAGGGGCCGTCCGCACCTGGCCCATGCGCGCCAGCAGCGGCGCCAGCAGCACCACCGACGCGCGCATACGGCCCACCAGATCAGCAGCCAATTCCGTCTCGCGCACGCCGCGACAGCAGATGCGCAACCGCTTGCCGCCCAATCCCTCCACCTCGGCGCCCAGGCGGCGCAGCAGGTTGCCCATCACGATGACATCGGTGATCTGCGGCACATTGGTGAGGACGCACACGTCGTCCGTGAGCAACGTCGCCGCCATGATCGGCAAGACCGCATTTTTGTTTGCCGCCGCCTGCACCGTTCCGCGCAGTGGCGCGCCGCCGTCGACTATGTAGCGAGCCATTCCCCAGCCCCTCTTCTCGGCGGCCCGTCTCGTGGCCGCCGGATCTGCTGCTCTGTAATGTATCCTCCGTCTACCCGCCGCGCATCAAGACGCGTCACTCCCTTCCCTGCCATGTGCTCGTCGCGCGAGGTTGAGCCAGGGGCCTGCGGCGCGCGGCACACGTGTTGGAAGGGGCGCCGAGTAGATTCCCACACACGTGGGAGAAGGACTTTGAGCGGCCACTGACGCGCCGCCACAACTCGATGTCTGTTTTTCGGCATAAAGGTTATCGCCCAGCGTCTAGTATACCGTCCCGCCGCGCTGATCGAGCGGCCGCGCTGGTATACTAGGGAAGTGCAACTCCTGCACATCCATGAAGGACCGGCGAGCGCCATCGGTCATTGTTGCCCCTGTAGTGTGCGACACACGCTCCGGTGTGCGTATGTAGGATCTACGACGTCGTGTCTATTGGACTTGTTGGCACGGATCATACCCGTGCTCCCCTGGCCCTGCGCGGCAGGCTCGCCATCGACGGCCAGCGGCTCGATCTGCTCTACACCCTCCTGCGCCGCGATCCGCTCATCGCCGAGGCGGCCGTGCTCTCGACCTGCAATCGCATCGAGGTCTACGTCGCCGCGCCCGACATCCGCGCCGCTTTAGGGGCGGCCACGGCCCACCTGCTGGCTGTCAGCGATGTCGGCGCGGCCGAGGCGACGAACAGCCTGGAGCAACACGTCGACGAAGAGGCGGTGCGGCACCTGCTGGCCGTGGCCGGCGGCCTGCGCTCCCTCGTGGTCGGCGAGACGCAGATCGGGACGCAGGTGCGCGAGGCCTTCGAGGACGCCGCGCGCCGCGACGCCGCCGGGGCGGAGCTGCAGGCGCTGGCGCGGGCAGCCGTCCAGTGCGGCAAGCGCGTGCGCTCCGAGACGGCGCTGGGCGCCGCCGACACCAGCGTCAGCGCCGTTATCGTGGCGCTGGCCCGGCGGCGGCTCGGAGGACTGCACGGCCGCACGGCGCTGCTGATCGGGGCGGGGCGCATCAATGAGGTCAGCGGGCGCCTGCTGCGCGAGGCCGGCATCGGCGACCTGGTGGTGGTCAGCCGCACGCGCGACGCGGCGGCGCGGCTGGCCGCTGCCTGCGATGGGCGCGACGCGGCGATGGACGACCTGCCCGCCTTACTGGCCGGGGCCGACCTCGCCATCACAGCCACGCGCGCTCCCGAGCCGCCCGTCACCCCCGCTGCCATCCGGCCGCGCGACCCGGCGCGCCCGCTGCTGCTCTATGACATCGCCGTGCCGCGCGATGTCGAGCCCGCCGTCGGCGCCCTGCCCGGCGTCGAGTTGACCGACCTCGACGGGCTGCGCGCGGCGCCGCCGCGCCTGGAGGGCACACGGGACGGCATCGACGCGGCCTGGCGCCTGGTCGACGCCTGCGTGGAACGCTATGCCATCGAAGCGCGCGCCCGCCGCGCCGTGCCCATGATCGCCCGACTGCGCGCCCACGTCGATAGCCAGAAGGAGGCGGAACTGGCGCGCACGCTGGCCTCGCTGGAGCACCTCGCGGAGGCCGACCGCGCGGAAGTGGGCATGCTGGCGCACCGCCTGGTCAACCGCATGTTCCACCACCTGGCCACGCGCCTCAAGGCCGCCGCCGTCGCCCCCGAGGCCGACACCTACCTGGAGGCGCTGGCCTTCCTGTTTGACGAGGCGGGCACGGACGCGGCCCACGACGACCGAGGCGCCTGGCGCATTCCGGCTATCGCCCCCGACGTCGGCCACGCAGCCGGTGAGAATCGCAGCAGTTCTAGCATCATGGGCACAGGTAAGCTATAATTTCGGTCCTGGTTGCTACCCGATCCGTTCCCTTCACGACATCGGCGTATCACCCCGACAAACGCGGCGCCGGCGCGAAGCCCCCTAATATGTCTCTGCCAGGGCAAGGTCGCCGCGCGGTCTTTCGACCAGTCGCACGGTGGCCTTGCCTACCGTGATCGATGACAAGGGACATGACCCGCCTGGGTCGGTCACCCCGGATCACGAGCAATCGATATGTCGATTGTCGGCGTTGGATTGATACGGCGCGCCGCAACGCAGGGTGCGCCCCAGGATGCGCGCCGATGCCCTCGACCGCCTCGTAGCCCAGGTTCGATGACACCTGCAGGAGAAGACCGCGCCCCGGGAGGGCGGCCTCCAACTGCCAGGGGCAGGCCGTGTGATAGGTCGCCCCCGTCTTGGTGTTGGTCGTCGTATAGGTTGCCTGTCCAAGCCCGACACCGGGCTGAAGCTCCGGACGCCCGACATGTTCGACAACGAAGACGTACGCCGGCGGTGGGGGCGGCAAGCAGCCGGGGCCGACATTGCCCGGAAACCGCCCGAACAGGTAGGCGATCCCAAAAGCGAGGGACGGGTGGTAGTAGTACTGGCGTTGGCTCTGTTCGACGATCACCTTGCTGAGCGTCAGGCCGACGGTTTGGGACACCGCGCTAATGGGCGACACAGGTGGAGACGTTCCAAGCCGGCTCTCGGCTTCCGCCACGTGCATTGGCAGATAACAGGTCAAAACAGCATCAAGGCTGTAGAACGGAGGTGCGCACTCCTGCGTCGGCGGCGTTGGCGTGAGCGTCCGCGACGCTTCGGGGACGCGCGTGGGAATGGTCACCAGCGCCAGGACGGCGAACACGATGAACGGGGGATAGCGTTTCATATCATAATCTCCTCACAGGCTCTACAGTACCCGGGCCTTTGACGGGCGCTTACACCGTGCTCACACCCGTCGCCTCTCGTCGGCCCAGGAGCATCGCCGCCCTAATAGACTTGTTGCAGGATAAGCGTAGACTACCCAATCATCATCAGATGTGCCTACAGATGTCCAAAATGGTGCCTTTCACAGTCCTGCGCGCCTGCTATCAAGGCTCTGAGGGGCACTTTCCTTATTCGGCAACGAGCCTAATGATAACCGCCGCAGTACTGTGTGTACTTCTCCGTCCCATTCGACACGTCCTCGAACCCATCGCCATTCGGGCAGAGGTTTTGCACCGGCAACGGGCAGGCCACATTGGGATGGTAGTAGAGGATGTCGTTGTAGGCGTTCAGCCCGGCCTGGACGAACGTGTTGGCTGTCCCGGCCTGGACGTACCCGAAGCTGACGTTGTACATCGCTTGCGTGCCGAAAGCCCACTGTATAACGTTCTGCTCCACGATAGCCTCGGCCGTGGAATTGTCGAGATACCTGAGGGGGAACCTGGGGTCCGTCTGGTAGTTGGTGAGATCGCCCGTGGTCACATCCTCGAAGAAGAACCGGGCGGTGCCGTCGCCGTTGTCGGTCACGTTGACGTAGACCTCGTCATTCGGCTTGACGACGATACAGTGCCCCCACGCGCTAGGGGCGTTAGGGTCACAGTAGTTGGGGGTGTCCGGATAGTCTTCCCAGAAGAAATCGTAGTGGATCGGATCGCCCTGCAAATCGTGGGCGACGGAGAGCGTTCCTGCCTGCAAGAGGCACTGGTCCGGTCCTTGTGCCTGTGTATAGGCGGCGGGACAATCCGCGACACCGCCCATCCCGGTCCAGATACCCATGATGCCGGGCGGGATGTTCCCGGGCACGCCGTCCGCGACACGGGGCACGGACCAGCCCGCCCCCGTGAAATCGAAGCGCGCGACCTGCGGATTGTACTTCTGCCACGCGCTGTAGCCAGACCACGCATCGGCCGGCGCGTCGGTCGTTGAGCCGATCACGTTGTTGGAGCCGACGTGCGGCGCCCCCGCTGTGGCTCCCTGTGTGGCGCTCGTGTCATAATGCTTGGCCGCCCTTTTGTGAAAGGCCGGTCCTTTTGCCCACACCGGGCCGCCCACATACCTTTTCGCCCGGCCCATCAGCCGGGTCCAGGAGGTGAGCTTCTCGGGATCGGTGGGCCGGGGCGGGAAACCGTAGCAGGCCAGGTCGGTGTCAGACGCCGCAACAGGGTCGAAACCAGGCGGCGGCGCGACGGACGAATTGGTGGCGGACAGGCAAGTCTCAACGCGCGGGTGCCCCGTAGCGTGGGGCTGCCCCGCAGCCGCTCTCCCCATGGTCGGCACGGCGAGCGCGACGGCGACAGCGATGGCAAGGGTCGCGGTGACCGGAAATGGGCGATCCATGAGCCTGACTCTCCTCTCAGCCATGAAGGCGGCTACCTCGCGCCGACTCCACCACGGCATAGCGTCACTCTACTCGATCCATCCATAACACTTCCATCACGGCATAGCGTCACTCTACTCGATCCATCCATAACACTTCCATAACAGACTACGGCGTCGAACGTCCCTATCCATGTCCATCCGATGATGCGCTGGACGTGGATACAGATGATACACTGGACGTGAATGCAAAAGCCTACAGGGCGTGAGGGGGAACGATGGCAGCGGAACCGACGATCGCAGCGACGGTGCGTATCCCCGAAGGTGTGCAAGGACGGTACGACCGCATCGCTCAATTGACCAAGCGCAGCCGCAACTATCACATGGCACAGGCGCTGGAGCGATACGCGGAGGAAGAGTTGGCCGAGCTAGAGAAAATCCAGGAGGGATTGGCCCAGACCGATCGTGGTGAGTTCGTGCCCGATGAGGAGATGGAGGCGTTTTTCGCGCAGTATGGGGTGCCCGCTGAGCGCGACGCTATCGCGCGTGAGGTACGGCGTGACTTGGGGCTGTCCAACCCGTGTAGGCAGTAGTCGCCGCCGACCCGAACATCTAGAGGCGTTTTTTGACATGGATGGCAACACACTATATATTGTCGTCAGACAAGTCTCATTACGCCCAGCATCAATAGTCAAGGGTTTAAGCGTGTTATGCACCGTGACAAAGTGGCAACGAGGTACTCATGAATATAGCCGCGCTGCGTGAAGACCTCGAGCAGTCGCTTTCGCTGCTCGAAGCCACCAATGATACGAACCCAAAGGTGAAAGCTGCCGTCGAACGGATCAAGCATGCGCTACGGGAAGCAGATCCTCACACGCTTTTGACGACGACGGAAGCCGCCGAGACTCTTGGTGTTCGCTCCGTATATATCGTCAATTTGTGGTGCGCGTTAGGGTTTATTCACGGCGTGGAGCACGGTGGACAAACCATGATCCCGCTCTCCGAGATCGAACGGGTTGCGGATAGCGATCAAGTGCGTGCAATACAAGCATCCGATGTACTCCACGCGGAAAGCAGTGATCTCGGGACGCTGGAGGGACTTACCGACGAGCAGTTACTGAATCTCAAAGCCTCTCGTCCTGGAAAACAGCCTTGGGAAAGGGATGAATAAAGCCCAGGAGCGGTAAGGCAAGGCTCAATTCGTCATCTCGGAAAACACGCATGACTATCCTCCTCGAGGGCGTTTCCTAACTGGTAAAATCAGGGCACTTGCCCCTTTGTTCGACATAACACGTGCATTTTGCGGCGCACAACGCGAGCACCGATAGTGCTGAAGGGCCTTTTATCGCCCTTGAACGGTGCCATATCCTCGGGACAGGTGTGATGTTATGTCGAACAGGGCCATTTTCACGGCGAAAATGGTGGTTACGAAACGCCCTCCTCCTCTTCAAACCGACGGCCGGCACAGCCACGAAGACATCGAGTATCTATCAGGGCAGGCTTTTCTCGGCCGTCTTGCAGCGGGCGCATTGCGGTAATGACGGTGAGTCCTTCCAGCTTCTACGATTATCCCTCATACCTTTGTAAGTGGTACATATGAGACATACGCTGTATCGACATGGTGAGTAGAGGGATGGTGTGATGGTTAACGTGACGGTGGGCTCCGACGATGTCATGGGCTATCATGGACCGGCGCTGGTGGTGGCGGTCCCGGCGGACGAGGCGCCCCTTGACGGGGCGGCAACGCAGGTGGACGGCGCGTTGGACGGGCTGCTCTCGCGGCTGCGCGCGGAGGGCGAGGTGAAGGGTAAGGTCGGCGAGACAATGGTGCTGCACACCATGGGCCGCCTGCCGGCCGCGCGCGTCATTCTGGCGGGCATTGGAAACCCCGCGATGCTGGGCGTGGCCGACCTGCGCCGCGCCGCCGCCAACGCGGCCCGCGCCGCGCGTAAGGCCGGCCTCTCGGCCTTCGCCAGCACGCTCTACGGCACGGAGCGGCACGGCGCCATGGCCGCGCAGGCGCTGGCCGAGGGCACGATGATGGGCCTCTACCGCTTCGACGGCTACCACAAGACCGACATCGGGCAGGTCCAGGAGGCGCGGATCCTCGCCGCTGGCCAGGACCGCGCCGCGGTCGAGGAGGGCGTGCGGCGCGGGCGGGCGCTCGCGGCAGGCGTGACCCTGGCGCGCGACCTGATTAACGAGCCGCCCAACGTGCTGACGCCGACCGAGTTGGCGCGCCGCGCCCAGGGGTTGGCAGCCGCGCACGGGCTGGAGGCCGAGGTACTGGATCGGGCGGCGATGCAAGAACTGGGCATGGCGGCCCTGCTCGGCGTCGCGGAGGGCAGCGACGAGCCGCCCGCCTTTATCGTGTTGCGCTACGGCGGCAACGCGGGCCAGGATGCCGGGAACGGCGTCAAGCCCGCGCTAGTCGGCAAGGGCATCACCTTCGACTCCGGCGGCATCTCCATCAAGCCGGCCGAGAACATGCACCAAATGAAGGGCGACATGGGCGGCGCCGCGGCAGTGCTGGGCGCGATGCGCGCCATCGCCGGCCTCCAGCCCGCCGTCGCCGTGACCGCGCTGGTCCCCACCACCGAGAATCTGCTCGGCGGGCGCGCCCAGACGCCCGGCGACATCGTGCGCGCCCTTAACGGCGTGACGGTCGAGATCATCAACACCGACGCCGAGGGCCGCCTGGTGCTGGCCGACGCGCTCTCCTACGCCGTGCGCGAGGGCCTGGGTCCTCTGGTCGACGTGGCCACGCTGACCGGCGCGGCCTCGGTCGCGCTCGGCCCCCACTACACGGGCGTCTTTGCCAACGACGACGCGGTGGCCGACGGCGTGCTGGCGGCGGCGGCGCGGGCGGGCGAAAAGATGTGGCGCCTGCCGCTGGATCCAGCGTTCGAGGAGCAGATCAAGAGCGACGTGGCCGACATCAAGAACTCGGCTGGGCGCCAGGGCGGCGCCATCACCGCGGCCATGTTCCTGCAGCACTTCGTGGACGACAAGCCCTGGGCGCACCTGGACATCGCGCCGACCTCGTGGTCGGACAAGGACGAGGGCGAGCAGACCAAGGGCGGCTCCGGCGCGGCCGTGCGCACCCTCGTCGCCTATGTCGAGGGTCTCGCCCACGCTGAGAGATAGGTAGTCCTAAACCC
>JAABUQ010004358.1_pt1 | contig 24247 bp, 24 predicted proteins | sample 5560001 | NCBI WGS metagenome assembly JAABUQ01 (sample SAMN10711888, study PRJNA513371) | rock metagenome | isolation source: Antarctica rocks | place: Antarctica: Victoria Land, Finger Mt nord | collected 2015-12-18
AGGGGGTTGGACTTCTGTGTTCGAGGAAGGGGGAGGGGAGAGGGGAGGGTTGGTCATGGACGGCTTTCTATTTTGTTGGGGGGTTTGGGAGGGAAGGCTCGGTTCGCGTTGACTTTTCGGTCTTTAACAGTGATAGGTACCTTAGTCCTGAGGGTGGCAAGGTTGGGGTTGAACTTGGGGTTTCAACCACACATCAGTGCCGCAGATCTATACTTCAACCTTGCGGAACACGGCGTAAGAGAAGTTTCCATTCAAGAGGACAGTATATAGCAAATAGATGGGTATCCAAGGTGACATCATGAGCTGTCCCCATGCAAATCTCAGATCGCGCATCTCTCATTCCATACCCCCCTCATCCCTCACCCCTCAACCAAGAAACCAAGGACCGAGGACCAAGGACCGCCCGCACTTGCAATACCCAACAGTATCGTATGCAAGACATTCATCCCTGCACGAACGCCAGAACATGCAGAACCAGTCAACACCCCGCTAAATCCCCACCAAATCCCAATCCCTTAGTTACCTACCAGCCAATGCAGCCCTTCCCTCCCACACACATCCCTATCCATATCCACAAGCACATCCAACCTCTACCGATCTTATCGAGCTAAACCTCCTTCTTCCCCTCCCCGTAGGCCCCTTCCCCAGTATCAGGCGTAACGACCCCAGAGCCCTCAGCGAATTCCCAACTCCCGCTCCCACTCTTCCGCCTCCTCTCCTGCCCCCGTTCCTTCATCTCCCTTCGGATCTTCCTGCTGACTTCATCCAGCGTCTCCTTACTACTAATAGACGAGAACGATTTGACGGAGAAGCCGTCGGAGCCGCTGCGGCTGCGGCTACGGCTCCGCGAGGGGGGGCGCGAGGCGAAGAGGGCGATGTTGCCGAGGTTGTGGAAGGATTCGTTGCGGGGAAGGTGGCCTTGGGCAGAGGAGCCGCCGCCGATGCTTGCGGCGGTGGTGGCGGTGGGTTGGCGGGAGAGTCGGCTGGGGGGGGTGGCTTGGGTGAAGCCTGTGAGCGGGGTGCGGGGATGGGAGGGGGATTTGGGGGTTGGGGGCTCCGAGGTGCTGGCGTCGTGGAAGGGGTCGGCGACGATGCGGGCGGAGTCGAAGTCGGGGAACATTTCTGGACCGAGGGTGTTAATCACGTCTGTTACTTCTTGGCTGAGGGTGTTGCGCCGCTCGCGCAGCTTGACGAGGGTGTTTGCGGATGTGGGGTAGAGACAGAGGACGAGGGGTCGAAGGGATTTGAAGATGTCCATGCCGGTTTCGCCGAAACGGAGGGCGGCGAAGGTGATGGAGATGAAGAAGGCAATGCTGGAGACGATTACCGTCCAGAGAGGTATCCATTCTGGGACGTAGCCTTGGACGCGGTTCTTGTAGGTCCAGTAGGTCAGGAGGGCGGTGTAAAGGGCATAGAGTGAGGGTGCAAAGGCCATGGCGACTAGGAGTTTCCAGGTGGCCATTACGTCCCGGCCGGCTAGTTTTACTGTTGATGCGGCGAGGGCTTCACGGGATTTTTTAATGGAGATCAGCTTGGAGGCTATGAAGACCGGGGAGAAGAGAACGAGGCCTGGGAGTGTTCCGACGGCCATAACGCCGAGTTTGCCGAGCCGGTATACTAGGGTGAAAAGGACCTTGGGGATGGAGAATTTGGCGTACTCGACTTGGTGGTCTCGCACGCCTAAGAGCCATAGTTGTTTGTTGTAAGCGTTGACAGACTTCTTGATGTGCACAATTCTCGGGTCGTCCTTGTAGTGGGTATAGCCTTTGACTAGCCTTCTGTTGAGCTCCACGATCATGGGCAATGGCAACTTCTTATGAGTCGGATTGTACAATCGACGAGCGGCTTGTATCAGCTGCAACTAGTTAGCAGATACGTCCAGGCGAGTGGATCCATAGTATTATTCACCATCAGAGTATCATAATCAGGACTAGTCACAGTGACTGCCACTAGAGCTTGATAAACCGTCTCCAGCAACTGTCCCGTTGCCTCTCGTCTTTCCCCGCTCTTGTAGAGATCCACCAACTCTTTTGGAACTTCCACCGGAGTGCCAAATTCTACAACGGCTCGTGATCTGAACTTGTGGGCATGGAAATAATTCATACCGCAAGGGATGATCTTCAATCCCGAGTCTGGGTTTGCTGCCAATGATCCAAGAGCCATTATGGCAACACCAGCTAAAGGATTCAGCACTAAAAGTTTAACAGGACATGGGGTCTTTACGTTTGAGTGGCAGAAGCTCGGTCCTGTCATGACTGCCTCCTTCGGGGAAAATTCCGACGCAACCGCCAGCCTGGAGTCTCTCAAACACAGCATCGTAGACCAGACTTTGGTCAACTTTCGGCGCCACTTTGAACGAGATACCCTGGAAACCCTTCGCCTTTTCCGCCTCACCATTCTCCAAATTCTCTTTGCCCTCCAAAGGCTTTCCCGTAAGCTGCTGTATGGCCACACTTCCCTTGAATGGCTTTTTCAAGCGAACCTCCACGTTGCTCTTTACCTCCAAGATCTCAGTATTAGCTGCCGTCCCATTAACCGTTGGCAAGACGAGCAACCCTCCAACTTGCGCCTCTTTTTCGAAATTTGTGCCCACTCCCCTGACCAAAAGTGGGTCGTTCGTCGGATCTGGTAGGTATATCTTCCCAGTGGCCGGCCTGGTACTATCCAAAGCCCTGCCCACCTGCACAGCACCAGCCATTCTCGACATAGTCCCTATGAACTTCCTCCGCATAGATTTCTCGGCGATCAGCCATGCGATACGGCGGTGTGCTTCCGAGCGGATAACTCGCATTAGGATGAGAGGGTCGACAAACTGTCACAGTCAGCTTACCCTCCAACGGAATTGCAGACAGATATGAGCACTTCTCACCTGATTCGCATGTGGTGCCGCAACGAATATGACAGGGCCTCGTCTTGGAACCTTCCATGAACCACGAGGATGGATTTCGCGGAAGAAGAGATCGACCAGCAACGAGAAAGTCCACAATAACAAGTCATACACCCAATTCACCATCGGGACCAACTCTTTACGTTTCGTCATGTTGTATCACAAATTTCACTGACTATTCTTTAATAGCTCGGGGTTTTGGTCCTTGATGGTTGAGACCTCCCCGCACTGACAAATCTCCCACTTATGTGCGAGGATGGGCGGCGAATTCAGGGTTGAAAAATGGGTTGTGAAAATATTGGGCGGATAACCGTTACGAGGATGTTGAACAGCACATGAAATCGCCAGCGAAAAAAAGGTGTGTTGTTATGTACAGACGAGTGGGGGAGAAGCTCTGGTGTAGGAAAGAAGGTTTGCGGGGACGGGCGCTGTTGCCTCTAAGGCTGAAAGAGGGCCAAGGAAAGGACAAAATTTGAGACACAGATTTTTGTACAATGAAGTTGAATAGGTGAATAATGATACGAATATAGTTCTGTCGTAACCTTTGAAATATTAGGACTTGAGAAAAGAAAGTCTTTTCGTTACTGTAGCGCCGGATTGATCGGACGAATGCCATGAGGTACGTCAGACCTAACACACGATACATTCCGAGGATTCCTTGATAGTATTATAGATAGGTAAGTAAGAAATTCATCATGTACTCAGTAGCCTTGATAAGAGGTTTTATACACATTCCAAAGCCTCTATCCTTACAATTAATGCACAAACGCCAACGCCACTCATACGTCATCGGCATCCTCCTCCAGTAACAGCTTGAAGGAGAAAGGCTCGAATGGGACTCCGTCTCCGATGAAATGTTTACTCATCGCCTCGACCCAGTGCAACCGCAAGCTGTGCAGCATGGCACTCGTGCCCTCCATCACGCAGAGAATGGCGATGGTCAAGAAGAACCAAACGTAGAAGAAGACGACCGTTGCGATGACCCCTAAAACACCCGAGAAGCCGAATGCATTACCGAGTGTCATCGTCCATAGGACCACAGACAGCTGTTGATGTGCAAGCGACAGCGCCCATAGACGGAGGTAGGAAGCCGTGTGGGAGACGCAGTTCAAGCAGAATTCTATGCATGTCAGCAATCAATATTGGGCACGGGCGCAAGTGGGGGCTTACCAATGGTGTGGATGGTCTGGTGGATCATGACCTCCGAAAATTCGAATTCTTCATGTTCCTCGTTGCCAATGTCTTGAGTGATCATCGCTGCGGCATCGTTGTCGGATCCCATGCTGTCTCGGCCTCCATTGATGGCATGCCCATTTTCATCATCCTCATCGAGAGCACTGAATCGTGATGTTTCACCAATGCCTCGGTATCCCATGGCTCGCGCTCGATTGTGCTCATATCGCAGATATAGTGGCTTCAGTAGGAGTAGAATTGGTACACATATTACAGCAATGAGTACCAAGATGACTTGGACCGTAGCTTGTCCTGGATAGAGCTGCCCGTCGACTTTGCCTGGCTGGAGGAACATGTAGATGAGCATGTTCAGTAATCCCGGCGGAGATTCCCCAATCGCGTACCAGTCTATTGACCATTTGTAAAGGATGGTGAAGACGAGATAACCGAAGATCGATTGGAAAAAGACCATCCCAGGCACGAAATTACCCCAGATGTCGATTGGAGATTTGAAATGGCGAGCGTTGATTAATTGAAGACAAAGCGAGTAGGTCATCTGCATAGTATCAGTATTGTAACAGACGTCATTGATCATCAGTACTCACATGGGCCCACCCCATCAATATACTCAGTTTCATCTTGAAACTGTTGGAGAAGAGCAATTCATTCTCGGTCCCATGCCAGCTCCAGTCGAGTCCAAAAGGATATCTGTAATTGTCTTTCAATTTCGCCTCAACAGACTGTCCCTCCTTGAAATCATGTGGCCACTCCCATTGACTTGGAAAGATCGTCAGAGCTTTAGAGAATGCGTCGTTATAGATCAATCCGGTATATATCGAAAAGACACCCATCATGAGCATGATGTAGCGGCCGTAGAATGCCATTTGAACGAGTTCGTTTAGCTTTGATTTCGACATTGGGTTCTCGAAGTAGATCATAGCGAGGGCTGCAATTGTCAAGATGGTCCCATGCCCGAAGTCTCCAAACATGACAGCGAAGAGAAAGGGGAAAGTCACTATGGTTGGGAGCCCAGGGTTGACTTCGGTGTATTTGGCTGTTCCATAGGCATCAATGATGGTCTGGAAAGCTTCCGTGAATTTGTTTTTCTTGTTGTATGTTGGAGGCGTCTTCGTCGTCTTGATCTGGTTGACAATAGTAGGCACGGACATGCCTGCTCGGTCGTTGACATCCTGTAGGGTCGATTTAATGAGGCCTAAAGAATTTGTAGGAACCCAAGCCTCAGCTACCAGCGTTTTCCGAGCCTGATCGTAAGAGCAGCGATTCAGAGTCTGATATACAGCCTTCTCTTTCTTGATCACCACCATCCACGCAGCCAAACTTCTTGCTATCTGTGTAAGCTCGGCGTCAAGTGTATTTTTCGTGTTCCGTAAAACACTTGCTAGATCACTCAGGCGTGTGTTAACTTCGTGGATTTGATCCCGGCGGAGCTCGCTATTCTCATCAACGCTGTACAGGTCGGCCCCTAGAGACTCGGAGATCTTGCGGATTTTCGCAATGATCTCCTTCCCGTGGGCGAAAATGACAAAAACATTCTTCTGGATCTCTTCGTTGTTTGTCGGATCAATGATGGGCTTTGGAATCTCCGACTGGTTCATGTAGAGATTGCCACGCAATGTCCTCCAAAGAATACGTTCGAACGTTGCGATACGTCCACGAGGTATGACGCCAGCAACGAAGCCAATATTCATGACTGAGAGTGATTGCCCGGTTGCATCGCCGTTCTGGGCGCGCGTCTGTTGCTCAACATCCTGTAATAATGGTGCTTCGTCATTGTCCGTGGATTGCCGAATCTCATCAACATTGCCATGGGCCTTGAATGCCTATTAGCCTGAGCGAAAGCTTTGAAGTAGATTCCCAGGGTGCCTTACTCTGTCGAAGAAACCTCCCGCTTCCGTCAAGACCCATCGCCACTCCGTAAGCTCTACCTCACGTTTCCTCAGGGTCTCGTAACTGTCCTGGAGTGATGACAGTCTTTGCTCAAGGCTCTCGCTCTTGTCGGCGAGTTCATCGATTTCGGAAGCGGATGGCGCTGCGAGCATGTTGGCGAATTCATGCTGCGGTCGCATGGGTATTGATTCCTTGTTGGTTTCTGTCTGAAAGTAGCCTGCAGACTGTTATTGAATGAACAACGAACATGTTTTAGAGGACATACGAAGCTGTCTCTCGACATTGTCGAGTCTCCGAATCTCTTGTGTGAATGTTCTCTGGAACGCCGTGGTCTCGGAATTGAGCTATGCCAGACAAAGATCAGTAAATTTTGGCTACTCTTTTGAATCCAAGAGGGTCTTTAACCCTAAGCCAAGTTGTCACTCGCTCGCAGAACCGAGGGCATTGTGCGTTGCAAGAATGTTGTAGCCTAGGACCCACAAGAAAGACTCACATCTCGAAATTGAACCTCTCCAACCTCGCCTAATGCACTGACAACTTCTCGGCCGATCTCATTTGCAATGTATAGCTGGGTTAAGGACATGTCTGCGGAGCGGAAGAGGGTATCCTTGGGAACCGCCATGGTGGATAAGATAGGCCAGCCCCAACCACAGAGGGCTCAGTCGGATCGTATAGATGACCCAGTCTAGGCAATATAGCTCAGATAGATCACTGGAATGAACGGATGGCCGACCTGGCTTAGAGAGACGAGGTGATAGCTTGATGTCTGGAGAGAGATCGATGTTCTCGATGTCGTCTTCTACAGCGCCAAGCCTCAAAGCCGCTTGCAGGCTTTAGGCCTAGCCTTACGAGTGGGATTCCCACCTGATACCCGGCGTTCAAAACCATTCCGGAAACAGCTCCTTGAGCAACTTTACTTCCAACCCTTCTCAGTACGAGCTTTTTGATACATTCCAATAATTCTTGTATTAATTAGCAGCACATACTATCCTATTGCCCCAGAGATGCTCCTACAATACCCAAAATGCGGCTCCCCCACCCACACATCCCCTTTTTCCGCATCTTCTACTCAACCACCTTCACCGTCCTCGTCCTCATCCTTACCGCACTCCTCCTTATAACCCCGGGCGACCACATCCTCCAATCCCTCCAAAACCCACAACATGACCACATAATCATAGCATCCTCAGTCTACTTCCTCACCTTCGTCATTGCCATCTTTGTTTATGCAGGCCGGCTATTTGCAACCCGCAGTGCTTTGGCAAACATACCTAAGAAATGGAACCCTGCTGGTACCGGTAATGAACAGGGGGTGGGTTTGGGAATGGGTCACAGCGTTGGGACGATGGTGAGGCAGGGGTTGGAGCGAAGTGCTGTTATCAGTTTCGAGGGAAGGCCGAGGGATGTGAGTGGGGAGGCAGAAAAACATACTCCTACTACCAAGAAGAAGAAGAGAAGAATGGGGAGATCGAGGGAGGAGACCTCTATCGCTGGGGATGGTGAGCCAGTATGGGGTATAATCAGTCACCCTGGCTGGACGAGCCCGTCGTCAGCGGATTTACCAAACTTGCATTTCGAGCCTGTCATACTTGAGCTCAGCCACCTGATCGAAGCAAAGGCCGTCTCACTCGCACCTGTGGATCCTCTCTGGACTCCCCAATCCGAGGGGAATCTTGAAAGCGAAGACAAAGAACCACCAATGCCAGACATCTTAGTCGTTGAATTACTTCAACGACCAGCTACAACAGGTCTGCGCGACTACCTCGCCCATCTGACAGCCCTCGGCATGCTGCCTCAATCGGATACAACGACCATATTCGCCTCGCTCTACGAATACGCCAGGTTCTCCGATACAACGCTCCCAGAAACACAATTCAGGAAGCTAATGTCTCTTTTCGCTACCATCCTGGGCGAGCTCCAACCAGTCCCCACTGACATCGTGAATGACTTGCACACTGCTGCTGAAATTGTCCGGGGCAGTGAGAGGAGTGACAGCAATGCAGACGTCCAGTCACTGGCTACAATCGGAACCGTTCAACACACCACCCTTCCAAACCCAGAAACAGACGCAGAACCAGACGCGGACAATGCATCCCAGCTCTCACCGACCTCATCCTCTCTCAGCGGGAGAAGTGTCAGGACGGTCCATACCGCGCCCTCCCGCCACTCTCGACAACAGGCTGCGCGCTCCACATCGTATACATCGCAGCAAAGCGCATCTTCCGTTCGACGCATCTCCGAAGCCATTTCATCCCCGCTATCGAAGGCGAGAAGTCACAATTCGAGTGCGCACTCGCTTGGTTCGGACGTGGGTAGTGTGATTAGGCTTGCAGAGCGGGCTGAGGAGTTGGCTTTGCCTTTTACGATTGTTCCGGCTGGAGAATAGGTGTTGAGTGACGAGGCCATGGGGAGTTTTTTGCAGCGATTCAGCGAGGCGTTGTTGGGTGTGGGAAATGGGTTTGGATATACCATGGATAAGGACAGCGGAGAGTTGGAGGAGGGAAAGACGTAGATGAGCGCATTGGAAATTTTTGTACTACCAATGGAGGAGGATTGGCTTGTGTTAGAAATGCTGGGACGACGTGTGAAGGACTTGAATTTGGGAGGTTGTTTCGCAGTAGAAACACCCGATGCCCAAAGCGAAACTGGGCGAATCTAACCCATCCACCTCCCATGATATGGCCCGCAAAACCCGCCTCATCCAGCTCTCTCAAAGTCATCAACGCTGCCAACAAGACTTCACAAACCCCATGAATCGTCCTCTCGTCCCACAGTCAAGATCACTACCCATATCATCCTCTACTTAGATGGTTCCAACTCCTCTTCCTTCTTGAAATCTTTACGCCAAGAAAACATACCAATGACTCTGGGCGGAAGAAACCCCAAATGTTCAATTCGAAACTTGATGTTCTTGAAATGCAGAAAGTGAAAGTGTCAATATAGATTAAATGAAGTTTGTGAAAGAAAAGGGAAATGACCGTGGTTTTTGACACCGTTTGTAGGTAGATTTTCGAGTGGTGCCCTATTGAATATAGGAGGGTCAGGCACCTCTTGTGTAATTGGTTAAGGTCCGGATTTTTGTATGGATGGGTAGGTTATTTAGGCACCTTGTTTGTCGCCCATTCCACTTGGCTCTACGAGGCCAGGGTTATATACTAGCATCAGTCGGACACATACTTGTGTCTCTCATTTCCTGTCCGGCTTCACATCTCTGTGGTGAAGTTGAAGCCATACCCTTACAGAGACCAAAGCACCAGCATTTCGATGATCTAATTGGTGTTTAAGCAACTTCGGTCTTCGTGATAATGGCTGCCAAGGGATGATCAGGCCAAGACCAGAATGTTTGGATGTCCCCACGATGACAGACAAAAATTGGCATCCAACAGCCCATCATATAGTTCAGCCCATAATTCTTGCTGTCTCTCACTCTGCAAACTTAAGTGTGTCGAGCTCAATTCATGCAGGCCCATATCGAATTCTAAGAGAGGATGCAGGTTGTGTAGGTTGTTGACATCAATGGCGATGTTGCTGAGGAACTCGTTGCTGCTCATCACAAATCTGACGTCCACCTCTCATCCCACCCTTTGAGTGCCTTTCCTCGTTTCAGGTTCGTGACATTTTGTTGTACCATCATTGTCAATGTCGCAGTGTCGTTGTAAAAGAGCGACAAATTCATGGCATCCCCCTTCGGATCCCATTTCCGCGACACAGTGTCCTGGCGGTCAAGCCGTGGACCGCTACCGTAGATGGGGTCGGGATGCCTGTCCATAACGGAGGTGACATCGACTTGAATAACCCTGTTTTCGAGACCAGTAAAGAATGTGGGAGAATATTGGGAAGGCTTAGAGAGGCAGTACACTGGGGACGTTGAACAGGTAAGCTGTCTGTGACTCATGTACATGTTGTAGGAGCGAGGACGATGCTTGGCGTCATAGTGGTACTCGCAGCAAGCTTGTTGGGAATTTTTGGTTTGTTCCGGTGAGTCCTCCGTTCGATTTTGAGAGCAGGTTTCAGCATTTGCAGCGTAGTATGCTTTTCCGCCTGGGAGTCGGAGGTCGTAAATTTTGATCATAGAATGGAATGCACTTCCTGCAACGAAGCGTTCACGCCCGAGGGCAAGAAGAGAGTAGATAGCGCCGTTGTTGAAAGCATCGCTGAAAGTTGATGAAACGGTTTTGGCGCATCGAAGATCATGAAGACTGGCAGGGTGATGAGAATTTTTGTCATTGAAAAGGGAAGTCAGAATTGAAATTGAAGCCTACCGTACAACTCCATCATAAGCACCAGTCAAGAAAATGTCACCTTCGGCACCTCCTGCTGACGCAGACGAAGCAATCGGAGCGATTGAATAAACTGATGTGGAGTCCCAACCCTGAAGATCGTTGTGCTTGAGTGAATTGAGCGGCAATTTTCTGACGGCCATAGCATCTAATCCTCCACGGCCAATGTCATAGATATGCACAGGCTCATCTGCACGCCCAAGGCCAACAGCTAAACGATCTTTCCTGATGAATCGGGTTGACCATGTTCTCGCCTTGTATATTGGTGGAATTACAGCGACTTCTCCCAAGGGATTGACCTGGCCTTCGGGCAAAGTTGGATACAAAGCCAGGGTTTTGTCTGACAGACAGACGGCCAGGAGGTCATGCGCAACGGGACTGACTGTGGCTGATCTGACTGGCCTTGCATCGGTTGCATACGAAGCTACAACGTTGCTATCAGATGTTCCGGTGCTCAAGCGGACCTGAGCGAGGCCACCACTGGCTCGGCCTATAATTATGTTTTCTTCACTCATAAGGCTTTGGCGTGGCAGAATGTTTGCTGAAGTGATATCGTCACGGCCCTCTAAAGCCCCATTCTCTTGATACTTAGCCCACCTGTGTTCATGACCATGTACATCAGTGATTTCTCGATTACTTTTCTCAGTATCTGAACCTTCCCCCTTTGCTTCTTGACCCATGGTCTTCACCCTCATGATTAGACTTGCACCAGCACCCCACACAACAAATTCTTTCCTTGAAGCCCAACTTCCTCCGTACCAATTCTCATAACTGTCAACGACAGGGACAAACCCCATCGTCTGCGTTTGCTGTCGCCTATATCTCTGTTGGCGTTGTTCGCTCCTTGCATTGAACCGTTCAGACTTTGAACGATGGGCAAGATCTAGAAGAGGATACATTCGCTGGGCAATGAAAGCCTTCCGGTCCCAGTTCCGTGATAGCGTCGTCATAGCTTGGGCAGCATGTTTCCAAAATTCAGAGGATTTCCTGTCCTGACCCTGCAAAACTGGGTTGACAGCGTTACTATATCTATCGACTACACCGATCCTGGAGAGGTGGATCGAAAGAGAAGGAAATCGATTTTGAACGAAAACACGGAAACCATCCTTATCAACGAACGCGTGCAACTTTTTGCTAGTCTGCGCCAATCGTGACAAAACGTGGAATGTTTCAAGGTGGGATGTAATCTCAATAAGGAGCTCCGAAGGAAGATCTTCCAGGGTCGTGGGCATCTTCGACTACTGCTTGATATCAAAGAAATCTGCCGAAGTTGCTTCAAGTCAAACACTGTTGGACGACACCTTAAACCCGGCGCTTAGAATAACATACACCCGCGCGTTTGGGTTATGCAGGCTGGGTCTAACCAAACTGAATAGGTTTCTCGATCTCAATGATCATTGAATACGTCCATTACTCCATTCTTTGAGGGTCTGAAACAAGTTGAAAGCTGTTGCCGCAGCGATGGGCAATGACTCTTTCCGAACTCACTTATGGACGGGGTCAGGAAAACCCAAGATTACTACTGACATTGTGCTTTATGGCATGGAAATTAATGCTCTTAGCTATAGCTTTGTTCAGCCCCGGACAAGGTTATGACACATCGACGGCATTGCTTGACCCAAATACAGCAAATTGTACACTCAACAGCGGCCTTCGAGGAATTATCAATCATGCATCGAACAAATTGGTCAGATGGGACGCCATTTACTATACCCAGATTGCAAAGCGAGGGTACACTTTCGAGCAAGAATGGGCGTTTGGGTGGGGATTCACTAGGCTTCTATCAACACTTCGCCCAGGTAAGAGGTAGCCAGCCGAAAAATTCAAGGCTGGAGACTAACAATTGTAGTTAATGAGGAAAGCTGTGACTCCGGCACAAACACCATTGCCATTGCTGGCATATTTCTCGCTCATGGGTCTCATCTCCTTTCCGTGTTGATGCTGTATCAATTGACCATTCTAATCTGGCCGACGGTTTCGAAAGAGAAACTCAGCACCTTCGCTCTTCTAAGCGCAATTTTGCACATAATCAGCCCCGCAGGACTGTTCCTTTCAGCACCTTATGCGGAGAGCCCCTTCTCGCTTCTGAGCTTCGTAGGCTTCTACTTGTATGCAAAGAGCCACGAGATACGTCTGAGGAACCAGACGGGACGTGGGGATTCTGTGCTGATGCTCTCTGGATTGGTGTTTGGTTTTGCAAGTGTGTTTCGGGGTAATGGGTTGTTCAGCGGCCTCATCTTCATCTATGATGCTATCGAAGCTGTCTTTTTGGTGCTCCATGGCACTGAGCTCGCTGGAAGCATTCGAATCTTTGTTACCATTGTGTCTGCGGGGCTTCTAATGGCATGCATTGCAATTGTGCCGCAGTACTTTGCCTACGTGGATCTTTGCACTGGAAAGAATGACCAGTCGAGCCCCAGACCGTGGTGCTCGAATTGGATCCCGAGTGTGTATGCGTGGGTGCAAGGACATTACTGGTATGGCTGCCTCAGAACGCTTTGATAGGCGGCTGACTCGATACAGGGGTGTTGGTTTCCTAAACTATTGGTCATTTTCCAACTCTCCACTATTTCTTGTCGCCACTCCAATGCTCTGCATACTACTATGTTCAAGTGTGTGGGCATGGACTGGAAATACGTCCTCTGTGGCTTCACGGCAGATTCACACGGTTCTGTTGAAGGATGAAAACCCTTTGAAAAGAACAAAGAACGCGGAAGCTCGAATCACAAGCTCAGCAGTTCTTCATCGCCTTGCAGTTCCACAAATTGTGCTTGCCGCCCTAGCGCTCACGACTTACCATGTGCAGATTGTCACGAGATTATCTTCCGGCTATCCGCTGTGGTATTGGTGGTTAGCGTCAATGGTTCTGGAAGACTGTGAAGTCAATTTGCTCGGATTGAAATGGAGACCGGCCAAGTACATGATACGATGGATGATCATGTACGCTATCATCCAAGGTGGTTTGTTTGCGTCATTCCTTCCGCCTGCGTGAAATAACCAGAAGCATCCATTAGTCATAGAATTAGCCTGTCGGGAATAAGGTGGCGGAAGTTGCGTATCAGGCTGGCGCCTAAGGATGCACCTGCCTCATTAACTCATAAATTCATTTAAATGCATTGCGAGATCTCGAACTACGTTGTGACTATATGGTCTGTCTACTACTCCCTCTCAGCCAGTACAGATGAGATCTCCAACTATTGATTGTCTATCTGGTACCTCATCACCAACTCGAGAACGTGTCTCGCGTGTGGAGGCAAGCGGCTAAAAGTTCGGCCGAAGAGAGGTCGAGGATCAATATTTTGACGGTGCTTGATTTACGATCACACTGAGGCTGTACGACGTCTTTGTATTTAGCACTCTACCTCTGAAAGGGAAAGCGTGCACATCTTGGTCCCTGTCCAGACAATCCGTTAAGCAGCCAGCCTTATTCCCACGCCCGTGCACAGAGCCAGACAGGATATCAACAACCCATCCCTCTCGGCCACCAGCAAGCCCCTCTGATCAGCCTAGGCCGAGATATCCATGCAGATCTCTCGAACCCTGCGTCCTACGTCCTGACAATTGTGGCTACAGTCGCCTTTCTTCCTCACATCTGCGCCAATCCAAATCTTCAGTAGATTATGGAAGGAGACACAGCAAAGCTGACCGAGCTGCTTGCGTCTTTGCAAGGCAATCACAGAGATGATGGTGACTCCCGCGCCACCTCACCCGGTCCTGGACCAAAAGAATCAAGAGACAAGGAGGATATTTCACGGGTGACAAGGTCGAGACCAAGGACATATCCCTACAACCGTTACCTACCCTACGAAGTCGAGAGCGAAGAGGAGAGACAGGTGAGTTTCAATGAGATTCTGAAATATCTGTATGTGGCTGTAGAAGCGGGAGACTTCGCGGTGGGAGCAGCGCACTGGACTCGAGAGTTGAGGAATTGGTTAGCCTTGAAGTTTGATCCAACCAAAGATCAAAGAACAAGACTTGTCAAGCTATATTATGAGCTTTCTCTTGCTCCCGGCGTGGATATCACGGCCGTCGAGAGATTCTCAAGCACGTTCAATGTGCTACTTAAGTAAGTCATGCCGATCTATTGCAGCTCTTTGAGTGGAGGCTGATGTTGGACAGACGCAAGCATTATTTAAGGCCTGGCACAGACCTGACCCTCGACTGGAGACCACTGTTCCGAGAGTTGAAGGTTTTTGTTATACCATCAGAGTCCGGAATGGTCCATACACAAAATGTGAAGCGGAACTACCGCACATTGGCCAAGATGTGTTCGTTTGCTCAGCTCTACTTTGATCCCAAAGAGATTCCAGCCATGCTTGATGAAATTCTACCCTACTTCACCACATCATTTACGGAGGGCGCATATGTTGTTGCAGGACTGTTGAACCTCCTTGTCCCCACGAGCCTCGGATCCGTAAATCGTGAGGACCTCCTACCCCAACATTACCTGCCAACGTTGTTTCACATGTGGTCACTCGTCAATCGTTCAAAAGTCTTCGATACTACCTTTCTAGACCTCTTTTCAAGACTGGCTCGAGATTCCCTGTCAGCCTCGCAAATCCCGTTCACGGAATTTGGCATCTACACAAGGGAGCAGTCCTCCTCAATATTTACTGCAATCCTCCGCCTGCTCGAGATTCCTGTTGGACAAGCAACATCGCCCTATAGTGGGGTAATAGATAATTTTGCCGGTCTCGCAATCTATCTTGAACGCGATCCCAAGAAGCATCCAGTTGCACATCACATTGCACGGTGGGTTGTAATGTCGCTTTCGCCGGAAGGCCTGGATGGTCCCGACTCTATAATGACCAACTTGGAGGGCTTAATACAAGCTGTGGAAACATTTTTCCATCCTTCAAACTCAGGAAGCTGGACTAGAACTTTGGCGCAGCTTGTCTATTACCTCACCGACTTCTTCGTCATGAGATGGAACCGCGAGCGAAGCGGAGAGATGGAGATACCAGAGGAGCGGAGGCTCAACGATGCATTGAAGCAGCGTTTTGTGTTGTGTTTAAGGGACGTTATTTTCATGGGTATCTATGCAAAAAGCACTACTGCCATGGACTACTCTCTGTCAAGTCTTCAGAGTCTGGCGTACCTTGAGCCCGATTTGATGCTTCCTGGTGCACTTCAACGAATCTACCCGTCCATGCAAGGTCTTGTCGAGGTACATCGTACAACGTCCTCGCTAAGAGCTCTTCAAGTACTCTCCAAGGTCCTGGTCCGAACGAAGGGCTTCAGATGTCACATCACCACCATGCTGGGTCTTGCTCTTCCAGGGATCGATGCCAATGACCTTGACAAGACCCTTTACACCTTATCCTTCATCCAGTCGGTTTGCTACAATATACCAATCCATGACCTGACCGTGGGTGAACATGATGTAACGGGCAACATGCTTGCTATCGAATGGATCACTTCCGAAGTAAGTCGCATGGAACAAGATGGTGTCAACGTCCGGCTTGACTACCAGGAGGATCTTAGTGACCATGACGAAGAAATGATCTTACGATCTTCGACTGCGGGCTTTGCAGAATTCCTGACTTCGTTCCTCGGAAAGGTCTTCACGCTCCTGGAAAATTTGCCAGATGCTGCGAGAGCTCGATCCGGGTCTCCGGAGGAAAATATCATTAATACTCTACCAGCGACATTCCTCCCCTTGCTATCTGCACTCTCCGCGGATCTGTACGATCTTGCGCTCAACAAAATAGCAGACTTTGTCGCAAACCATGTCATCCACCAGGCACGTGACGCCATGGCTTATATTTGCAGCGCTTTGTGTAAGGTCAACCCCGAAAAAGGCTTGAGGCGCTTCGTCCCTGTCTTGATACAATCGATCAGGACCGAAATCGACGAGAATGGTGCGGCATCGACTCGCAACACAGGCAACGACGTGTTACCAAGGGACCGTGGTCTGGTATGGAGCGTCAGCATGCTAAGCATGTGCGTCGTACATGTTGGCGATGCTGTTCTTCAACACAGGCAGGGGCTGTTTGGTATTGCCGTCTTTATGCAGCAAAAATGCAAGGGCACGCCGACTTTGCACGTTTCCAATTACACTCATCACCTTCTATTGAATCTCACGGGTACTTATACCATAGATTGGGCCCTGTATGAGGTGGATGTTTTTTCAAGAGGCGTCGGGCCAAAAGATTGGGGAAGATGCCCTGATCCTCAGAGGCTGAACATTAAATGGCACGTTCCTGGCAAAGAGGAAATCAAGTTTGCGGTTGATCTGTTAAAAGCACAGGGCGGTAGTGCTCTGCAGCAGCTTGAAGATCTTACCGCAGAAACTTCGACTGTCAAGCGGGATGGTGTCCTCAAGGAATGGTCTGACGAAGTTTCACGTAACCTATTGCTCATTAGGCTGTTACTATCAGGAGTCTCTGTCCTCTTTGATTCCAAGCATGAATCTCGCCAGAAAACTCCACCGAGCACTGATACTGAGATGGTAGACGCCGGTAATGACGTCCCAGAACCTGTTAACGATGAAGAATCGGATTTGGCGAATGCCAATGATGACGAGGTAAAGCCTACTTTTCGGTACCCGGCAGGCTACGTGCTTGATGAAGATGATTTACTCTACCTTGATCTTCATTCCTTCCGACACCGAGTAGGGGAAATCTTGCATCAAGTCCATCAATTCCTGGTCAAGAACCAAGAAGATGATGTTGCCTGTTTCGGGCCTCTTTATACGGCCTATCGCTCATGGTTCATTGACGTCGGCATCGAGAGATCAGCTCGAGTACTTGATCGAACCACCAGATTGTATGCTGCAGATATACATCCTTACAAAGTCAGCGGTTTGCGCAAAGAATATCCTCGTCCACTGCTAGTTCGAAGAGCTACTGTATACCATCTACAACGTCTGCGACACAATTCATACCCGCGGCCAATGTCTGATATGGCAAAACGACTCCTCCTAGACTTGGCCGAATCTGCTGTATCACTTTACACGGAGGTTCGTCGCCAAGCACAGAGTGCAGGAGAGGCCGCATTCAAAGCCATAATTGGATCTCGCACTTTAGTAATACCCCCGCTGCTTGCAGCTTTTGAGAAGGGAGTCAATGACAGTGACTTTCCTCGCCTAAAGGGTGCTATGTTTTCGCTCCTGTTCAGCACTCTGACCAAGCCAATAAGTCGCGATTGGCGTTACGCGCCCTCTGTGATCAAGACCTACCTTGCTGCAAGCACGGCGGACAAGCCATCCATTCAAAAACTCTGCTCATCGGCGACAATCTCGATCATGGACATCGGGAGGCCAATGGAAAGAATGGCCATTCTCGACAAGGACATTATAAACAGCATTGCTCCTGCTGACAACGTGCAACCGAACATAGACGAGACGAGAGATACTTTGACTCGTAAGCGTGCCAGAGTCGAGCAGAAAAAAGCGGCTCTATCGGAGGAGCTTGTAGATATGGCTCGAAAATCGCACTGGAAACAAGCCAGTAGGACTGCTGCTATTGTGATTACTTTAGGCCTTCGCTTCGATAGTATTGCATCAAACAACATGATAGATCTTGTGTCTCGCGGAGCGGTCGATCAGCATCCTGGCCTGAGGGGTCTATATTCTGGAGCCTTTGTTGCCTTATTGTCCTTGATCGATTCTCGAGCATCGGCGAGCCACGCGTACGAGAACTATCTGTTGGATAAACCTCACCTACAAGCCAAAATGCAAGTGACTACGCGCCAAGATGATCCTTCGTGGACAGACGACTTTTTAGCTTCTTTCGCCAAGCCTGAAGCCGAGTACTATGTGGACCATGATCACCCTGGCTGGCTTGTCTGGGAGAAAACCATGCCTGCCTACAAATCGAACCCAAAAGTCGACTTAGAGTACGATGATACCGAGAACAATGTTCGTGCACAAATCGGTACAATTCTTGATCGCCCTTGGTTCACTGCGGCTTTTGGCTTTTTGAAACAGGAGCCTCGAGATGCTGCAGCAGACCGATTTCGAGTGTCTAATGCGATGATGCTTGCGTATACATTCGAACTAATGTGGGCAGGTTACACCGAAGCAAAGCTCGCTGATATCAAGGAAGAAGTCAAGCAAGTCTTTGGAGACGGTACCGACAAACACCAGCACCGTGCGACAGCTGAAATATTGGGTGGTTTGCTTACTTCGACTGTCGACAAGCCTCTCGAGATACGTACTGAGATCTGGGAATATGCTTATCCGATATTTCAAAAGGTTTTCTCTGATGGCCTCACACCTGAGAACATATCATATTGGACCACTTTCTTGCATTTAGTGTTGCAAGGCAAAGATCCGAGAAGATGTTGGCCTGTGGTGGACTGGCTGGCATCATTCCGATTAGACATGGATTCTAATGCGGCATTCAAAGAGAGCTCCAAGATACGCTTGCTGCAGCAATGTGTTTCCGACCTGGGATGGCACTTCCAATTAGGAAAGCCAATCATTGCTGATTTCCTACAGCATATCGATCATCCATACAAGGGGGTTCGAGAAGCGATGGGTCAGAGCCTATCGACTCTGTACAGCATGCAATATCACGAATCCTACAAAGATGTTTCTACTTTGATCAAAACTCAAAAAGAAGCCTCGTCTCTCGGAACCCGGCCTTATCAGCCTACTGCAGAGTTCACAGAAACAATCCACGAAGTATTCGAACGCATCGAGAATTGGAGGCAACAGCGCAGTCCCGGTCAACAAACGCCATCGCCGTACACTTCTGGTAGCAAGACCGTATTGCTTTGGCTTGACACAAGCTTGGCATCTTATGAGTGCACTGAGCTCATTCCTTTCTTCCCTAATGTTATCTTAGAGCAGCTACTGCACATGATGGACATTAAAGAAGACCAAGAATTGCAAGGACTGGCTTACCATGTTTTCAGGCATATCCCAAATATACCACATCGAATTGGTGAAGACGAGGCGTTAATCGCGGCTCTAATACGCATTGGTCGCTCATCGCCGTTGTGGCACCAACGTCTCCGTGTCTTGATCAATATGCAAGTCATCTACTTTCGACGTCTATTCCTCATCTCTCACGAGAACCAAAAGCAGCTGTTCGATTGTGTTGCAAGTATGCTCGAAGACACACAGCTCGAAGTCCGTCTTGGTGCTTCTTCCACCCTCTCGGGCATGGTCAGATGCTCTCCAGCTAGATTGCGCAGCCAGGTAGTCATGGACCTCAACAAGAAGTTCACGAAGATGCTCATCGATTCGCCTATACCCAAAAAGCCCAGGAATGGCATCTCGACCCCCAACACCGGCGCCAGCACGCCCACGCCGGAGCACTCGAAGTTGCTCCTGACCCGACACGCGGCCGTACTTGGTCTGGGGGCTCTTGTGCAAGCGTTTCCTTACAGTTCGCCGCCCCCGGAATGGATCCCGGATGTTCTGACGACATTGGCGAATAAAGCCAACAATGACCCTGGCATGGTCGGCAAGAGTGTGAAGAGCATCCTCAGTGATTTCAAAAAGACTCGACAGGATACATGGCAGATCGACCTGAAGGTACGTGGAATGTGTATTCTTCTAGGGGCTGAATGCTGACCAAAGACAACGATAGGCGTTTTCGCAGGAGCAGGCGGAAGACCTGGACGGCGTCCTTTGGAAGAGTTACTTTGCATGAATGGCATGTAACATCTACAATCACGGAATCGAGGCGCAGCGTTTGCATCAGGGTCAGCGTTGCATAGCGAGGTATTTGCTTTGCGTCACTGAATCTTCTGTGGATTAGTAGCACGGAAGCGTTTGAGTGTTAGATTAGGAGCGACTTATTATCAGCTGAAGGGGGACTAGGCAGAGAATGGAAGGAAGTTGATATTTAATGAATTACCTTGCGTCTTCGTGTAGAGGCTGTGAATATTAGATACCTTACCTGGCTAGGTTCTGTATCTACTGTGGACTGCGGGACAGCCACCCGACCTTCCCGCCTATGGAGCTCCCGTATATCCAATGCGGGGAAAGGCTACTCTTTCGGGCTTGCAGTTGGGCAGGGGTATAAATTAACCGAGCTCAGCTTCGGTTAATTTATACCCCCACTCAACTTTTTTACACTTCAGCCCAACCGCAACCCGGATTCTTTCCACTATGCCTTTCAACTTGGGCAGTGATGTCACACAAAGCCATACAGTCATGTAAACTATCTGCTCTCGGCATTCCTCTAGACTGGTCTTTTGCGGGTCAATTTCATAGCTTTATGTCGACTTTCCCACTCTCGCACCTTCCTGCAACCATATCCTCCGACACATAAACCGGATCCCGATCACTCCCTTCTCATTAGCATTACAGTAGCATCATGGCCGCTTTGTCACAAAATACTGCTCCCCAGTCCCTTTTGAATGGTAGGGATCAGGGGAAGAGGGATTCCAAGCAAGATGGAAAGAAGCTCAAGGGGTGCTTCATTGGCTCCATCGATCAAGGGACCACGAGCACGCGCTTTCTCATCTTCAATGAAACAGGTCAGCCCGTAGCATCACATCAAGTTGAATTCAAGCAGATGTACCCACATCCAGGGTATGGCGGTTGATCTTTACATGCTGGATGAGCTTGAGAGCATTGACGACGTTGCAGGTGGATGGAACACGATCCCATCGAGATCGTCGAGTCTGTGGAGACCTGCATCGCGGAGGCTACAAAGGCCTTCGAGGAGAAAGGTCATTCCAGATCGGATATCAGAGCCATCGGCATCACTACGCAGAGGGAAACTACAGTGCTCTGGGACAGCGAGAGTGGGGAAGTGCTTCACAAAGCCATCGCTTGGCCCGATACACGAACACAGGCAATCGTTCGTGAGCTGAAAGAACGAGAGGGTGCCGACAAATTGCAAGAGATCTGTGGACTGCCTTTGTCAACTTACCCTTCCTCACTTAAACTGACCTGGATGTTCCGAAATTTGGAGAAGGTGCGGAAAGCTTATGACGATGGCCGGCTGGCTTTTGGCACCATCGACACTTGGCTGTTGTACAACCTGAATGGAAAGAAGAATAATGTGCATGTTACTGATGTCACTAATGCTTCAAGGACAATGTTTCTTAATCTTCATAGACTGGAATACGATCAGACTGTACTTGACTTCTTCCAGATTGACCCCAAGAAGATGAAGCTACCAAAAATAATGCCTTCTTCGGACCCTGATGCATTCGGCTCAATGGCTTCCGGGCCTCTCAAAGGGGTCAAAATAACTGGATGTCTTGGAGACCAGTCCGCGGCTCTTGTGGGTCAACTGGGCTTCTCCCCTGGTCAAGCGAAGAATACTTATGGAACTGGATGTTTCCTCCTCTATAATGTTGGCGAAAAACCTGTGATGTCCAGTCATGGCTTGCTGGCGACCGTGGCATATCAATTCGGTGGCAAGCGCAAGCCTGTGTATGCCTTGGAGGGCAGTATTGCTGTTGCAGGCAGCGCGGTGAAATTCCTTCAGCACAACTTCGGCTTCATTGAGGCTTCTCACCACATCAGCGACCTCGCTGCCACTGTCAAAGACAATGGTGGTTGTGTGTTTGTGACCGCCTTCAGTGGTCTTTTTGCACCATACTGGATTGACGATGCTAAAGGCACTATATTCGGTATCACTCAGCATACGCAGAGAGGCCATATTGCTAGAGCAACGATGGAGGCAACCTGTTTCCAAACAAAAGCTATCCTTGATGCCATGGAGAAAGACAGTGGTCATAAATTGGCGCAGCTCGCCGTCGACGGAGGTATGAGCAATTCCGATCTCTGCATGCAGGTATGTGTTCCCTTCTCTTGCATAACGATGAAGGCCTGTGGTTTGGACTCAACGGTCATAGACCCAAGCAGATATAACTGGCATACCTGTCGATCGACCGGTAATGCGCGAGACGACGTCCCTTGGTGCCGCCATTGCTGCAGGATTCGCTGTTGATGTCTGGAAGGAATTCGAAGAACTCAAAGAGATCAATCGAGAAGACCGCACGATCTTCACGCCGCAGGTATCCAAAGAGGCAAGTGACAAAATGTATAGGAGGTGGGAACGTGCTGTAGGGATGTCCAAAGGCTGGCTGGATTCTGACGACGTTCCTGAATAACCAGTCCCAATTGTTCCTGCCCAATAGCCACTCTAGCACGTGCTTGTATAATATGCCATATATAGTACCTCTTACTGCAATTGTTGTTGCATACTCTCGCTGTAAGCATTCGTTGGTCATATGGACGACCTCGCGAGGCAATGTTCGGGCATCAACCTTTTGCCATTGATTCTGCTGTTGGTCAAGCTGAGCCTTTATCATGCAATTGCCCGCAAATTCATGGCAATTGATCGAGAGGTTCTTGTTGTCGTCCTATCTGAAAAGAGGAGGATCGAGCTGCCTATCTAGGGTACAGAAGGCTGCTTGCAATTAGCACTCCATAAGCGCGAGGCATTCTTGGGCCCATGGGCAATTTCACCAAACTCGGTCGTTCAGTGCTCAGCCCCCTAGACGAATCATCTGCCGTAACAGAAGGTGACAAAGACGACAGACACTGAGACAAGGAGGGGTTGCATGAAGACGGCACATTGGACAAGTACCGAGCCTGTCATAGTGTGAGCCTGTTTCTCGGGACGTAACACATGACTTTGGGAGCCACTAGTGAGATCCAATCATCGATCTGTACACGCGGTCCATAAGTCTTACGCCGCAATTCCGACGGCTCGAACGCAAGGATGGAGGCTCAAAGACATCATTCTAGGGGTAGGTAGGATCATAGCTGATCACGTTCGCCCCGAATTTCTCAATGATTTCCTCGCCATCCTTGACGAGTAAAGCACCATCTTCCGGATGAGTTTCTCGACCCCAATTGAGGCACATGAATCTGCCCACGAGCACTAAGCTTCGACCCCAGTCCTTACCCTTCATCGAAGGAGCAGAACCCATGCACGGCGGTCCGATGAGAAGCCTCGCTGCTCGGCCCATCCGCATGCTTATGCACTGCCACCGTTGTACCAACGGACTGTCATCTCATATCTAATCGGGCCACGCATGCTGGTAGCCTCCATGCCTGAGAAAACAGCTCGTTACGGACCAGCGGAGCCCCAAAAGCAGGCGAATCCACCGACCCAGCTGCCTTCCCACCTTACTACTTGGTCCCCTCAATCCATCTCCACCTCCTCTACAACGAAGCCTGGCTCCCATTGCAACGCAACAAACACTGACCCAACCGAATGCGCTCTTTTATTAGCCCTTTGGAACCCATGAGGTACATTAATCGTCGCGTGATGTCTGTCAGCCTTTTCTCCATGCGCAATGGATCCACCTAGGGCGCAGGATCTTTTGGCTCGTGCGGTTGCGGATAAAATGGACTTAAGACAGCTCCTGAGACGATGAGGGAGCTGTTCTGCTTTGAACTCGAAAGTCAATTCTGTTGTTGTGTTTTCCAAAAGTCAATTCCTGTCTCCCAAACCCCTCTCTATATCCCCCAGCTCTAGAAGAGTCCAGTCCTGTTCCAAGATCTCTACCAAGCAGAAAAAGCATGTGTGATTACACCGAAGTCAACTACCAGTGCACGCATCGCCGCTTCGTGGTCAAAGCTTGGTGTACTCGCTACCAGGAGACGTGAGTACTTCAGGGAAACCTATCCATGTGTACGCTTTTGCTAAGAAATCTTTAGTCATGTGAGATGCCCTCCCAACGTAGTGGCCTGGTTAGTCCCCTTCTTTCCGCTTCTCCAAGTCCTCTGGCTAACCATTTCTATCTCTAGGGAAGTCAAAAAGGAGAAATGTGGTACGTCTGTCCCCGACGCCCTGACCAGCAACCCTCCACATCTTTCTGCCTTTTTGAAGACTGTTCGTCCTCGCATGTACCCACCTTTCGCGCTGAGACCGAAACGTCCTGGAAACCTGCACCCTCCGAGCACTCCCTCGAAGATTCCAGAAGCCAGGAACCCACCCCATTAACTCACCACACAGGCGATTGCAAACAGGGCTCCAAACCCATGTCATAGCAACCCCGAACCCACCACTACCCCAAACCCCGGCACGCACACGCCTTCCACCCCCGCAACAAATACACCCCCAGCCCCCTC
>JAABUQ010004359.1_pt1 | contig 24247 bp, 15 predicted proteins | sample 5560001 | NCBI WGS metagenome assembly JAABUQ01 (sample SAMN10711888, study PRJNA513371) | rock metagenome | isolation source: Antarctica rocks | place: Antarctica: Victoria Land, Finger Mt nord | collected 2015-12-18
ACTGCCCCAAGCCTCTATGGCGGGAAGTGACGAGCACCCGCCCGTTCCCCGATGCGGGGGACAATGCTGCGAGCTGGTTGGGAGACGCCACGTTGTCGAGCACGAGCAGCCAGCGCTGTTCGCATGCCTCGAGTGCGGTCGGGATGCTCCCGGCGCCGGTCGACCGTGGCCGTGGGGTCGGCTTCGAGCCAGCCCTGTCGGATCCGTCAACTGACGGCCCGCTCCAGGATCAGCCTGCCGATCCTATGGATCGTCGAGCAACTCAATCAGGTGTTGCGCGGTTGGGCCGCATATTTCCGCTACGGGAACTCGGCTCGGCAGTTCTCCAAGCTGCAAAGCTACGCCCGAATGCGCCTAGGTGGCTGGTGTTAAACAGGGGGTTGGTGAGAGCCCTGAAAATGGCCTCCGCACAGGAGCGTCCCTGAGCCCCGATCTCCGCTGAGATGACTCAAACTGGCCCGAGTTCATTGAGCTCCCGGAGGTTTTTGGGACTGCTTCGAAAAGGACACCAGCCTTCTAGCATGCTATCCAGGACAGACTGGATGAGGTGGGACCTGGTCACGGAACGACTGTGGCTAGCTCTCGACCGTTTGGCTGAAGTGGTGGAACGGCACTATCCCGCTCTCTCGGTGAATCGCGAAGGAGGTAAACCGGGCTATATGCGCTTTAGCGTCGGATTCACCTACTGTTATGACCGCGCTCGGCAGGAGTTTGAAGATCTCTACCTCCATCTTGATTGTACGGACGCACCACGTTTTTGGGATGAGGCGCAGCAACCAGTCTTCCCTGAGAGTCCGGGAGATGCTGTGGGGTTCGAGATGGAGCGCGGCAACGGACAGCGGGTCGCCGCGTTGGAACCTGTCTTGCTGCCCGCCGACGACACCACAGAGGAGTACGAACGTGTCGTCCTGGACTACGCGGCGCGCACGGAGACCTTCATCACCGAGCAAACGCCTCTGATCCTCGAGACTTTGCGCGTGCCGTTCGTGCCGTAGCCACATTGGACGACGAGAAAGTTCCTCCGCTACGTGATGACGGTGTCTCCTCACGCGCTAGACCCGTAAGTATACACAAGGATTTTGGGTGCCAATCTCGGCGCTGAAGCGCTTCCGCGGAAGCGTCGAGCGACCTGCACCGGGAACGTGGCATGAAGCCATTTGGCGCCGGGATGGCAGGATACGCAGGTTCTCCTCTCCTGCGGCCGCCGCCAGCATGACCCGCGCCCTGAGCACCATCCGCGCCTCCCCGGGCGATGCCGCCGCTGTCCACTCGGACCCCTCCGCCGCCCGCTCATGGCGTATTACAGGCAGTAGTTCGCGGCGGACCACGAAGCCCACCGCCCCACCCGCCGACGCCCCCCCGCTTCTCAGCTAGCATCAAGAGTCCGCAAGCGATCCGCTGAGGAGCCGCGCGTGCCTGCCACCGTCGTCGTCGGAACCCAGTGGGGTGACGAGGGCAAAGGGAAACTCACCGATCTGCTGGCCCGCGACATGCAGGTGGTCGTGCGCTACCAGGGCGGCCACAACGCCGGCCACACCATCGTGGTCGAGGGTCGGACCTTCGCCCTCCAGCTGCTCCCGTCGGGCATCCTCTACCCCCACATCACCCCGGTGATCGGCAACGGGGTGGTGGTCGATCCCGGCGTGCTGCTGGCCGAGATCGCCGCCCTGAGCGCTGCCGGGGTGGACTGCGCTCGCCTGTGCGTGTCGGGAAGCGCGCATCTGATCATGCCCTACCACCAAGAGCTCGACGGGCTCAACGAACGCTTCCTCGGCCGCAACAAGCTCGGCACCACCAAGCGGGGCATCGGCCCCGCGTACGCCGACAAGGCGGCGCGGATCGGCATCCGGGTCCAAGACATCCTCGATCCGAAGATCTTCCGCCAGAAGCTCGACGTGGTCCTCAAGGAGAAGAACCAGATCCTGGCCAAGGTCTACAACCGCCTGCCACTGTCGGCCGACGAGGTGGCGGCACAGTACCTCGACCTATACGCCCCCGTCCTGGCGCCTCTCATCGGCGATGCGGTGGGCGTGGTCCACGAGGCCCTGGAGGCCGGCCACAAGGTGCTGCTGGAAGGGGCGCAGGCCACCTTTCTCGACCTCGACCACGGCACCTATCCCTTCGTCACCTCGTCGAACCCGGTGGCCGGTGGGGCGTGCGTGGGTGCGGGAGTCGGGCCCCGGGAGATCACCGAGGTGATCGGCATCGCCAAGGCCTACGTGACCCGGGTGGGATCGGGACCCTTCCCCACCGAGCTCCACGACGAGCACGGCCAGGCCCTGGTGGAGCGGGGCCACGAGTTCGGCACCAACACCGGTCGCAAGCGCCGCACCGGCTGGTTCGACGCAGTGATGATCCGCCAGGCGGCCCGGCTCAACTCCCTCTCCGAGGTGGCCCTGACCAAGCTCGACGTGCTCGACACGTTCGACACGGTGAAGGTGTGCGTGGCCTACGAGCTCGACGGCCGGCGCTACCGCCACATGCCCTACCACCAGTCGGTGATGCATCAGGCCACGCCGGTCTACGAGGAGCTGCCGGGCTGGAAGACCGACACCTCGGCCATCACCGAGCTGGCCGATCTGCCCGGCGCGGCGCGCGACTACGTGGCGTTTCTGGCCGAGCAGACCGCGGTGCCCATCGACGTGGTCGGCGTGGGGCCGGGACGGGAACAGTTCGTTCGCTTCGCCGAGCTCCCGGCGTAGGGGGCGGCCGCCATGAGCCAACGCCTCAAGGTCTGTGTGGTGGGCGCCGGCGGGCGCGAGCACGCCTTGGCCGTGGCCCTGGCCCGTAGCGCCGAGGTCGTGGTCACCCCGGGCAACCCGGCCATGACCGCCCGGGCACAGACCTCCGGGCCCCATGGCATCTCCATCTCCGCCGCCGAGCCCGAGAGCGTGGATGCCGACCTGTGGGTGGTGGGCCCCGAGGGACCGCTGGTGGACGGCATGGCCGATCGCCTGCGCGGGCGGGGGAAGCTGGTCTTCGGGCCGGGCGCCGATGGGGCCCGGCTGGAGGGGTCGAAGTCGTGGATGAAGGCTCTGCTGGTCGACGCCGGGGTCCCCAGCGCGGCCTATGGCACCTTCGAGGCGGAGGCGCCGGCGGTGGAGTTTCTGGCCGGCCAGCCCGGCCCGTGGGTGGTCAAGGCCGACGGATTGGCCGCCGGCAAGGGCGTGCTGGTCACCGGGTCGCTCGACGAGGCCATCGCCGACGTGCGGGCCAAGCTGTCGGGGGCGGCCTTCGGCGACGCCGGGCGGCGGGTGGTGATCGAAGAGGCCCTGGTGGGCACGGAGCTGTCGGTGATGGCCATCTGCGACGGGACGCGGGCCCTGCCCCTGGCCGCAGCCCAGGATCACAAGCGCCTGGGCGATGGCGACACGGGACCCAACACCGGGGGGATGGGGGCCTTCTCCCCGGTGTCCGGCATCGGCGCCGAGGTGGTGGCCGACATCATGGACGGCGCCGTGCTCCCCACGCTGCGCACCCTGGGCGCTCGGGGGATCGACTACCGGGGGATCCTCTACGCCGGCATCATGGTCACCGCGGCGGGGCCCCGGGTCCTCGAGTTCAACGTCCGCTTCGGTGACCCCGAGGCCCAGGTCGTCCTGCCTCGCTGGCAGGGCGACATCGCCGCCGTGTTGGCCGCCGCCGCCGCCGGGCACCTGGAGCGCGTCGATGCTCCTGATTTTGGCAATGACGCCGCCGTCTGTGTCGTGCTCGCCGCCGGCGGTTACCCCCTGGCGCCGGTCATCGGGGAGCGGATCGAGGGCCTGGGGTCGGCCTCGGCGCTGCCCGGGGTCACCGTCTACGGGGCCGGGGTGGCCGTCGACCCCCGGGGTGGCGGGGGCCTGGTCACCGCGGGCGGCAGGGTGCTCGGGGTGACCGCGGTGGCCGAGTCGGTGGGCCAGGCCCGCCGGAGGGCCTACGAGGCGGTCGAGCACATCTCCTGGCCCGGTCTGGTCTGCCGCGGCGACATCGCCGCTGACCCGTCGGCCATCCAGACGGTGGGCATGCAGGGGGTGGGCATGCAGCGGGTGGGCAGGGAGGGGGTGGGGCCATGAAGGTCGGCGTGTTGATGGGCTCGGCCAATGACCGGCCCAAGATGGCTCCCGCCCTCGAGGCCCTGACCCTCCTGGCGGTGGAGGCCACCGAGCACGTCATGTCCGCCCATCGCAGCCCCGCGGCGGTCGCCGACTTCGCCCGCTCGGCGCGCTCGGAGGGCTACGGGGTCCTCATCTGCGGGGCGGGCATGGCCGCCCACCTGGCCGGGGCGGTGGCCGCCCAGACCACCCTGCCGGTCATCGGCGTCCCCCTCTCGGGTGGGGCCATCGGCGGGATCGATGCCCTCTATGCCACCGTGCAGATGCCTCGGGGCGTCCCCGTGGCCTGTGTGGCCATCGACGGGGCGGCCAATGCCGCCCTGCTGGCCGCGGAGATCCTGGCCGTCAGCGACGCCGAGGTGGCCGAGCGCCTGGATGCCTACCGGGGCGAATGGACGCGCCCGCCGCGATGAGCCCGTATCCATCGAGTCTGCCCCGGCTGGCGTCGGGGAAGGTCCGCGACATCTACCAGCTTGATGCCGACCACCTGGTGTTCGTCACCTCGGATCGCATCTCCGCGTTCGATGTGGTCATGGCCGAGCCCATCCCCGACAAGGGCCGGGTCCTCACCGCCATCTCCGCGTTCTGGTTCGCCCAGCTGGCCGATGTCGCCCCCAACCACCTGGTGTCGCTCACCGTTCCCGCCCCCGCCGCAGCCGGCGAGCGGCTGGCGGGGCGGACGATGGTCGTGCGGCGCGCCGAGATGCTGCCCATCGAGTGCATCGTGCGCGGCTACCTCTCGGGCTCGGCGTGGGCCGAGTACCGCCGGGAGGGGACCATGCACGGCCGGGAGCTGCCGGCCGGCCTGCGGGCCTCCGAGCGCCTCCCCGAGGCCGTCTTCACCCCCTCCACCAAGGCCACCGAGGGCCACGACGAGAACATCTCCTACCAAGCGGCAGTGTCGTTGATCGGCGAAGAGCTGGCCGCCGAGGCCCGCCGCATCAGCCTGGAGGCCTACCGCCGGGGGGCCGAGGTGGCCGCCGAGCGGGGGATCATCATCGCCGACACCAAGTTCGAGCTGGGCATGATCGACGGCCGCCTGGCGCTCTGTGATGAGGTCCTCACCCCCGACTCGTCGCGCTTCTGGCCCACTGCCGCCTGGGCGCCGGGATCGACCCCGCCGTCGTTCGACAAGCAGCCCCTCCGCGACTGGCTGGAGGCCAGCGGCTGGGACAAGGAGGCCCCACCGCCCCCGCTGCCCCCGGACGTGGTGGCCGCCACCGCCGCCCGCTACGTGGCCGCCTACGAACAGTTGAGCGATCTGGCTTTCGCCGACTGGCCGGGAGCCGGCGGCGATGCCCTGGGCGTCGGCGCCCCCCACCTGGCGATGGCCGCCCAGGAGACGGAGGATCGCTGATGCGCTATCCGGTGCTGGTCGAGGTCAGCCTTCGCGACGGCATCGCCGATCCCCAGGGGGCGACCATGGAGCGGGCCCTGCCGGCCCTCGGCTTCGACGACGTGACCGGGATGGCCAGCGGGAAGGCGTTTCGCTTCCACGTCGAGGCCCCCTCGGCCACCGCCGCCCACGCCCGGGCCGAGGACCTGTGCCGGAGCTTCCTCACCAACCCGGTGATCGAAGACGCCCGCATCACCGTCGGCTCGCCATGACCACCAGGGTGGCCGTGGTCGTCTTCCCCGGTACCAACTGCGACCATGACGTGGTCGCCGCCCTCGAGGGCCTGGGCGGCCAGGCTCGCCTGGTCTGGCACGGCGAGCACGCCCTGGGCGACGCCGATGCCGTGGTCCTGCCCGGGGGTTTTGCCCACGGCGACTACCTCCGGCCCGGAGCCATCGCTCGCTTCTCGCCGATCATGGCCGCCATCGAGGAGTTCGCGGCGGCGGGCGGCCCGGTGGTTGGGATCTGCAACGGCTTCCAGGTGCTCACCGAGGCCCACCTCCTGCCCGGCGCCCTGGGCCGCAACGCCGGCCTGGCCTTCCTCTGTGCCCCGGCCGCCCTCGAGGTGGTGAGCGACCGCAGCGTGTTGAGTGCCGGCGTGGTCCCCGGCCGGCGCCTGCGCATGCCCATCAACCACTTCGAGGGCAACTACCTCTGCGACGAGCGGACCCTCGACGAGCTGAGAGCCGAGGGCCGGATCATCCTTCGCTACGTCGACAACCCCAACGGCTCGGTTGACGACATCGCCGGGATCGCCAACCCGGCGGGCAACGTGGTGGGCCTCATGCCCCACCCGGAGCGGGCCGGCAACGCCTTGGTGGGGGGCACCGATGGGCGGGTCCTGCTGGGCGCCCTCTTACGCTCCTGCGGTGCCACGCTCGCCGCCCCCGCCGGTCTGTGAGCGCACCGGGCGAGGCCGCCATCCATCGGGCCCTCGGCCTGAGCGACGATGAGGCGGCGGCCATCGAGGGCCTCCTCGGGCGCCCGCCCAACCATCTGGAGCTGGCCCTCTATGCGGTGATGTGGAGCGAGCATTGCTCCTACAAGTCCTCCAAGGTCCACCTGGGCCGCCTGCCCACCGAGGGCGACCGGGTGCTCGTTGGACCGGGTGAAAACGCCGGGGTCATCGACGCCGGCGGCGGCGTGGCCGTCGCCCTGCGCATCGAGAGCCACAACCACCCCTCGGCCATCGAGCCCTACCAGGGCGCGGCCACCGGGGTGGGCGGCATCCTGCGCGACATCTTCACCATGGGAGCGCGGCCCGTGGCCCTCATGGACCCGCTGCGCTTCGGGCCCAGCCATGACCCCCGGTCGCGCTGGATCGCCGCGGGGGTGGTGGCGGGGATCTCGGGCTACGGCAACTCGGTGGGCGTGCCCACGGTGGGCGGCGAGATCGTCTTCGACGACTGCTACGCGGAAAACCCACTGGTCAACGTGTTGTGCTGCGGGCTGCTGCCCACGGACCGCCTGGTGCTGGGGGCGGCCACGGGCGTGGGGAACCTGGCCGTCCTGTTGGGCTCGGCCACCGGCCGCGACGGCATCGGGGGGGTCAGCGTGCTGGCCTCCGCCGGCTTCGGGGCCGACGCCGCCGTCGAGGAGGCCAAGCGGCCCAACGTGCAGGTGGGTGACCCCTACGAGGAGAAGCGGCTGATCGAGGCGTGCCTCGATCTCCTCGATGCCCACCTGGTGGTGGGCATCCAGGACCTGGGCGGCGCCGGGCTGATCTGTGCCACCTCGGAGACGGCGTCGCGCGGCGGGGTGGGCATGGACGTCAACGTCTCGGGCGTCCACCGCCGGGCGCCCGGCATGGAGGCCTGGGAGGTGATGACGAGTGAGAGCCAGGAGCGGATGTTGGCCATCGTCACCCCCGAGGACCTCGAGCGCGTCCTCGGGCTCTGCGCCCGCTGGGAGGTGCAGGCCAGCGTGGTCGGGCGCGTCACCGCTGGCGGGAGGCTTCGGGTGGTGGCGGACTGGGACGGCGAGGTGCTGGCCGACGTGGCCGCCGCCACCCTCCATGACGGCGCCCCCCTCTACCACCGGCCCCTGGCTCGGCCCGCCGACCACGACCAGCGGGCGGCCGCGGGGCCCGACGCGTCGGTCGCCGTCGAGGACCCCGGCGCCGACCTGCTGGCCCTGCTGGTCGACCCGTCGTGGGTGTATCGCCAATACGACCATCAGCTGTTCTGCAACACCGTGGTGGGTCCCGGCGGCGACGCCGCCCTGCTGTTGCTGCGGGCCCCGGGGGTGGCACCGGGGGAGGGCACGGCGGCGGCCATGGCCCTTTCCACCGACGGCAACGGCCGGTGGTGTGCGCTCGACCCGAGGGCCGGCACCGCGGCGGTGGTGGCCGAGTCGGCCCTCAACCTGGCCTGCGTGGGGGCCACCGCGGTGGCCCTGGTCAACTGCTTGAACTTCGGGAACCCCGAACACCCCGAGGTGATGTGGCAGCTCTCCGAGGCCATCGACGGGATGGCCGAGGCGAGCCGAGCGCTGCGCATCCCCGTCATCGGCGGCAACGTCAGCCTGTACAACGAGAGCCGGGGCCGAGACATCGACCCGACCCCGGTGGTGGGCACCATCGGCCTGGTCCAGCAGCTCGACACGCCGCCGCCGGGCATCGCCCTGGCCGAGGGGAGCCGGATCGTCGTCCTGGCCCCCGCCGGCACGCTCTCCGCTCCCGGCGGGGGGGTATCGCTCGGCGGGTCGCGCTGGGCGTGGGAGCGCCTCGGCGAGCGGGGCGGGACCCTGGCCGCCCTCGATCTGGGCGCCCATGGCCGCGTCGTGGCCTTGGTGGCGGCCATCGTCAACGACGGCACTGTCGATGGCATCCACGACGTGGCCGATGGCGGCCTGGCCGTCACCGTGGCCGAGATGGCCGTGCACAGCGGGGTGGGCTTTCGGATCTCCGGCCTGCACGGCGCCGCTGACCTGTTCGGCGAGGGCCCGTCGCGGGTGGTGTGCTCCCTGCCCCCCGCCGGCGTTGCCGGCCTGGTGGCCCGGGCCGCGGCGGTGGGCCTCGCCGTGGTCGACATCGGGGTGGGGGGCGGTGACCGACTGGTGATCGAGGGGGCGATCAACCTCGGTGTGCACGAGGCCCAGGTGGCGTGGCGCGCCTGCCTGCCCGAGGCCCTGGGGCCTCGATGAGGACCGGCGACTTGCGTCACCCTGTCCGTTTTTGGCAGGGTGTCGGCTAGTAGGCGAATCTCTGGGGGTTTTGCCACGCAGACGAGCACAACCACGATGACCGGGTCTGGGCCGAGCAGCGATGCTCCGACGACGGCAACGGGCCGTCGTCGGGCTTGGCGTTCGGGACCGCCATCACCTCGGTTGTCGTCGGAAGTGATCCCCCTCGGGTGCGGCATTCACGCCGCCCGGAACGATCTTCGCGGTAACTGTCCTACCCGGGCCGGTCGTCATGGCCGGTCCCGGCTTGAGTCGCCGATGCTCGGCACACGATGAGGGCCGCAGGCCCGGAACGAGGTAGCAGGATGCTCCATGTCGGTCATGGTGGTGGCAACAGCCGCCGAGGCTTCGCCGGTGTTTTCCAGCGGCGCAGCGCCGCCTTGGCGATGGTGGTAGCGGTCGTCGGCTCCCTTGTCGGCACCGGGGCCACCGGGGTGGTCCTGGCTGCGCAGGCCGCCGCCGACACCACGTCACCGTTGACGTTCGCGCCGCCGTTGCGGGTCGACGGCACAAACGGTCTCTTTGGCGTTTCGTGCCCCTCGGCCGCACTGTGTGTGGCCACCGATATCAAAGGCAACGTCGTCACCACCACTAACCCGACCGGGCCCGCCACGGACTGGCACATCACAAACGTCGACGGCACAAACCCGATATACCGCGTGTCGTGCCCGACGACGACGCTGTGCGTGGCCGTCGATGGGAAAGGCAACGTGGTTACCTCCACCAACCCGACCGATCCCGCCTCCGCGTGGACAGTTACAAAGGTGGACGGGAGCAATTTATTCTTTGGTGTCTCGTGCCCCACGGTGTCGCTGTGTGTAGCCGCCGATCTCAAAGGCAACGTGGTCACCTCCACCAACCCGACCGAGCCGGCGGCGCCGTGGACGGTGAGGAGCGTGGATCCCGCCGGTGGCGGTTTCGTCAATGTTTCGTGCCCTTCGGTCTCGTTGTGTGTAGCCGTCGATTTCAAGGGCAACGTGGTCACCTCCACCAACCCGACCGACCCGGCGGCGGCGTGGACGGTGACGAATATCGACGGCACTCAGAAACTCGGCGGCGTCTCCTGCCCGACCGTCTCACTGTGTGTGGTCAGCGACTATGCCGGCAACGTGATCACCTCCATTAACCCGACCGGGCCAGCCACGGCCTGGAAGTTGGTAAACGTCGATGCCAGCAACAAGCTCTATGGCGTCTCGTGTCCCACGGTCTCCTTGTGTGTGGCCGTCGACAGCGTCGGCAACGTGGTGACCTCCACCAACCCAACCGGCGACGCCACGGCCTGGTCGTCGGTGAGCGTGGAGGGGCGGGCTTTGAACAGTGTCTCGTGCGCGTCGGTTGCCCTCTGCGTCGCCGTGGACGGTGTTGGCCAGGTCGTAGTCGGGACACCCCGCACGGCGACCGTGCCGACGGTGACCGGTATCGCCCCGGCCACCGGCCCCCAGTCGGGGGGCACGTCGGTGACGGTCACGGGTACCGGCTTCGACCCGACGGCGGGGGCTACCACGGTCAAGTTCGGGAGCACCCCTTCTACCGGCACGGTCACGTGCACGGCGACGACGTGCACGGCCACCTCCCCGGCAGGGGCCGGCCCCGGGAGCGTTGACGTCACCGTGACCACCTCGGGCGGTACCAGTGCCGTATCGAGCGCCGACCAGTTCACCTATCTTGCTCCCACGGTGACCGGTATCGCTCCGGCCACCGGCCCGCAGTCGGGGGGCACTGCGGTGACGGTCACGGGCACCAATTTCGATCTGACGGCCGGGGCTACCACGGTCAAGTTCGGGACCAGTCCCTCGGTAGGCGCTGTCACGTGCACGGCGACGTCGTGCACGGCGACCTCTCCGGCGGGGACCGGGACCGTCGACGTCACGGTCACGACCTCGGGGGGTACCAGTGTCCCGTCGAGCGCCGATCAGTTCACCTACGGCCCCACGGTGACCCGAATCGATCCGATGGCAGGGCCGACAGCAGGGGGAACGGTGGTGACGGTCACGGGTACCAACCTGGCCGGGGCCTCCGCCGTCAAGTTCGGCCTCAATGCCGCCACCGCGCTTTCGTGTACGGCCACCACGTGCACGGCCACCTCGCCCGCGGGGTCGGGGACCGTAGACGTCACCGTGATCACCCCCGACGGCACGAGCGTCACCTCCAGCGTCGACCGTTTCGCCTATGTTGCCGTCCCCACGGTGACCTCGATCGTCCCGTCTTCGGGCCCGGCGGCCGGGTCTACCGGCGTGACGGTCAACGGTACCGACCTGGGGGGGGCGACGGTCGCCCGTTTCGGTCCCAACGCCGTTCCGGTGTCCTGTAGCAATGCGACGACCTGCAGCATCACCGCACCGCCCGGAACCGGAACGGTGCATGTGACGATAACTACGCCGGGCGGCACGAGTGCGACCACCGCGGCCGACGTGTTTACCTACAATCCCGCTCCTGTTGTCAGTTCGGTCAGCCCGGCGGCGGGCCCGGCGGCGGGTTCGACAGTGGTCACGGTCTCTGGCTCGAACCTGAGCGGGACGACTGCGGTCATGTTTGGTTCCAAGGCGGCAACGTCGGTGTCTTGTACCGCGTCGGCTTGCACGGTGACATCGCCGGCCGGGTCGGGCACGGTCAATGTGACGGTGACTACACCTGACGGCACGACAGCCACCGGCATGGGGGACACGTTCACCTATGCCTCACCGGCGGCGAGCCCGACCACCCTGGTGGTGGGGTCGGGTTGCAGCCTGCCTGACGCGGTGGCGGAAGCCAACACCGGCAGCGCACCGGTCGGTTCGACCTGCTCGCCGGCGTCGGGTAGTGGTCCGTGGATCATCAAGGTCCCGACGGGCGGGGCCACACTGTCGCAGGTGGCGAGCGGGTTCAACGGCCGGGACGGCTTGGCCCCGATCGTGTCCGATGTGACGGTGCAGAGCGCCACGCCGGGCACGTTGGCTCCAATTACCGCTGCCCCGGCGTCGGGGGTGCCGGCGTTTCGTATTTTCGACGTGGAGCCGACCGGCAGTCTGCACCTTGTTAACGTGACGCTGTCGGGCGGGAAAGCGCAGGGCGGAAACGGGGCGAATGCTGGCGGCGGAGGGGCCGGCCTGGGCGGGGCAATCTTCTCCAATGGTGGGACAGTCACCATCGCCGACTCGCAACTGACCGCTAACACAGCCACTGGCGGCGCCGGCGGCGCCTTTGTGGCTGGTGCGAACTTCGGCGGAGGTGGCGGCCTGGGCGGGGCTGGCAGCGCGGCCGGTGGTGGTGGCGGGAGCGGCAGCGACGCAGTGAGCGGCGCCGGCGGCAACCAGGCCTACCCGGGCACGCCTGGGGCGGCGAGTGGCGGCGGGCAGGTTAACTGCATCGCCACAGCGGCCGACGGCACGTTCGGCGGCGGGGGCGGCAAGTGTGGTCCCGGTTCCGGCGGTGCCGGCGGCTTTGGCGGCGGCGGGGGCGGCAATGGGCACGACGCCTTCGGTGGCTTCGGCGGCGGCGGCGGCGGCGGCTCCTTCGCCTGTTGCAGTCAGTCCGCTCATGGTTTCGGCGGCTTTGGCGGCGGTGGTGGTGGCGCCGCCAGTGACGGCATGGGAGGTCACACCGATCTCGGCGAGCGCGGCGGTTACGGTGCTGGTAATGGGGGAGCCACCGGCGGCGGTGGTGGCGGTGGCTTGGGCGGGGCGATCTTCGCTTATGGCGGCATGCTGACGATCAACGGTTCCACATTGAACGCCAATCAGGTCCATGGCGGTGCCGGGGTCGGTGGCGGTGGCAACGGCCAAGGTTTGGGTGGTGCGGTCTTTGTTGACGGTCTGACGTGTGTCTACGGGTTGGCCGGCACTTATGCGGGTTGCGCGTCACCCGGTTCGACAAATGCCCTGTTCCCCAACGCCTCCATCACCAACTCGACACTTACGGCCAACACCGCAGAGGTAGCGGGGGGAGCTGTGGGAGTGTTGGACACCTCGACGGTCACCTCAGCCGGCTCGGCCGTCCCGACAATCAAGCTGAGTTCGAACACGGTGGATGGTAATGTGGCTCCTACCGGAGCGGGCCTGAACCTGGTGTGTGTACCCAACAGCAGCTTGGTCGGCGACACTGCCGCAACCAACTCCGCATGCACCCCGACCACCCCACTGGCGAGCCTGGCCGACAACGTGGTGGCAGCTAACACCGCCACTGCGGAGGGCTCCGACACCGGTGACATCGCCGGGGCGGTGACCTCGACGGGGGGCAACGTGGTCGGCAACCCGACCGGTGCCGCCGGATTGAACCCGTCCACCTCGGCCAACCCCGATCGCGTCGGCACCGCCGCGGTCCCGCTCGATGTGCAGCTGGGCGCCTTGGCGAGCAACGGTGGTCCTACTCCCACCCAGCTGCCGGCGCTCGGCAGTCCGGTGATCGGCGCCGGGCTGGTCGCCACCTGCCCGCCGACCGACCAGCGGGGCCTTTCCCGCTCAGGAGCCTGTGATGCCGGGTCGGTCCAGGTCCAACCTCCCCTACCTCCCCGCCCCACCCTGAGCGCCGTGGCCCCCACATCGGGCCTCGCCGCGGGGGGAACGGTGGTGACCATCACCGGCACCGATCTGGCCGGGGCCACGGTTGCTTTCGGCACCAAGGCAGCAACCTCGGTGGTCTGTGTCGCTACCAGCTGTACGGCCACCTCGCCGCCCGGAGCCGGCATCGTGGACGTGACGGTGACCACCGCTGGGGGGACGAGCGCCACATCGGCCATCGACCGCTTCAGCTACCTCTCGAGCGGTGGGGTGTTTGTGCCGGTGGCCCCGACCCGGGTGGAAGACACCCGCACCGTGTCGGGGGGCCGGCTGGCCCCGGGTGGGTCGGTGACCGTGACCGTGCCCCTTACCCTCGTCCCTTCCGGGTCGTCCGCCGTGGCGGTGAACGTGACCGCGGTGGGGCCGTCGGGGGTGGGGAACCTAGTCGCCTACCCCGGTGGCAGCGCCAAGCCCGCCACCTCGACGGTGAACTTCGATCCCGGACAGGACGTGGCCACCGCCGCCATCATCCCCCTTTCCGCCCAAAACACCCTGACGGTCACCAACAACTCGGCCACCGGGTCCGTGGACGTCATCGTTGACGTGGACGGTTACTTCACCACCACCGCCAACCCGAGCAGCGGGGCCGGCCACTACTACCCGCTCGCCCCCAATCGGATCACCGACACCCGCGTCGGTAACGGCCTGCCCAACGCCGGCCACACCCTGACTCCCGCCTCTACCCTGACCGTGCAGGTCACGGGGCAAGGAGGGGTTCCCTCTTCGGGGGTGACCGCGGCGGTATTGAACCTAACCGTCACCAACTCCACCGCCACCCCATCGGACTACCTGTCGGTATACGCCGCCGGGGCCACCCGGCCCAGCGTGTCCAACCTCAACCTGCCTGCCGGTGACACCCGAGCCAACCGGGTCATCGTCCCCCTCTCGGGCTCGGGGGCGGTGTCGGTGTACAACAACGCCGGCACCGCCGACGTGATCGTGGACGTGGCCGGCTACTTCACCGACCAGAGCGGATCGCCCACCGGTGGGAACCTGTTCACCCCCACCACGCCTACCCGGGTCCTCGACACCCGCATCAGCGGCGGCCCTCTCTCCCAGATCCCTAAGGTCACCACCCTGGCCGGCCAAGCCACCCTGCCCCCCGCCGGCCCTAGTGGAGCCACCGCAGCGGTGATCAACGTTACCGAAGCCGACTCGGCGAACGTTACAGCCGGGTCCAGCTTCCTCACCGTCTACCCCGCCGACGGCACCCCACCCGTGACGTCAGATTTAAACTACCCGCCCGGCGATACCCGCCCCAACCTCGACGTGGCCACGTTGAACTCCCAGGGCCAGATCGCTGCGATGGTCGGCTCCGGCACCGCTAACGTCATCTACGACATCACCGGCTACTTCACCCCCATCCCCACCCCCCCACCAGACACGCCGACTACTCGGTGAGCTTGTCGCCCACCAGCGGCCTCCCCGGCACCGTCATCACCGGCACCATCACCCAAACCTCGGGGTCGTCCAGGGCCCTGAGCGCCATGGCCCCCACATCGGGTCCCGCTGCGGGGGGAACGGTGATGACCATCACCGGCACCGATCCGGCCGGGGCCACGGTTGCTTTCGCCACCAGGGCAGCAACCTCGGCGCTCTGTGTCGCTACCAGCTGCACGGCCACCTCGCCGCCCGGGGCCGGCATCGTGGACGTGACGGTGAGCACCGCGGGGGGGACCAGCGCCACGTCGGGCGCCGACCGCTTCAGCTACCTGGCGCCTCCCCCCCTCCGGCTGCCACCCAGCAGGGGTACTGGCTGGTGGCCTCCGACGGCGGGGTCTTCTCGTTCAGCGCTCCGTTCCTCCGCTCGGCCGGCGATGCCCCGTTGAACAAGCCGGCGGTGGGCATGGCCGCCTCTGTCGATGGGGGCGGCTACTGGCTGGTGGCGTCGGATGTGAGGGATCTTCAACTTCGGCACGGCCTACTTCTACGGCTCGACGGGAAGCACGCCATTGAACAAGCCGGTGGTGGGCATGGCCGCCGGTCCGCTCATGGCCGTGGCTGCTGCGCCAAGAGCGCGGCCGCCAACACCCCTGCCGCCAACACCCCTGCCGCTCAGGGCGCGGCCCCGAGACATCGCTAGAGGATCGTCTGGTGCCCGGAACACGCCGGCCATGACCCGACCGGCCCGCCCGGTCGGGTCTGGGGGCCGCCCGAGGATCGCTGTCGTCGCCGCCGGCCTGCTCGGGCTTTTGGCCCTCGGTCTCCTGGGCCCGACATCGGCGCAGGCGACGCCTAGCGCGGCCCAGGCAGTGCACGCCGCGCAGGCAGTGCCGGCAGCGTCGGGCGGTGGGCCGACGGTGACCAAGATCGTCTCCGCCCGGGGCCCGGCAACGGGCGGGAGCTCGGTGCGGATCACCGGCACCAACTTCGACGGCGCCACCGTCGTGCGTTTCGGGGGGGTGGCCTCGCCCAGCTTCCACCCCGCCGAGGCGGGAGCCCAAGTCCGGAACCTCGACGCTATTGCCCCCCCGCACGCCGTGGGGGCCGTGGCCGTCACGGTGACCACCCCGGCGGGCACCTCTGCGGTGGGGGCCGCGGCCATGTTCTCCTACCAGCGTGTCCATGGCCATTGGATAGCCCTGCCTGCCCGCCAGCGGTTCTCCCATACCGCCACCCTCTTGGCCGACGGCAAGGTCTTGGTGGCCGGCGGCTGCATTCAGGTGGAACCAAACGGTAGATGTGGAAGAGCAACCGCAACCGCCGAGTTGTATGACCCGGCCCGGCGGTCGTGGTCGGACACGGCGCCCATGACCGTGCCCCGCATCGGCCAGCTGGCCACGCTGCTGGCCGACGGCAGAGTCCTGGTGTCGGGGGGCTGCGCCACGCTCGGGTGCTCATCGGAGAACAACCCCGCCGCCGACTTCTCCACCGAGTTCTCCGCCGAGATCTACGACCCGTCGTGGCGACGTTGGACGCCGACCAGGAACATGTTGTTCATCCACAACCATCCCACGGCCGCCCTGCTGCCCGCCGGCCCTCCCTCGCAGTGTGCGCCCAACTGCGGCAAGGTGCTTGTGGTGGGCACAGCGGTCACCCTGGCCGGCGGCCGTGCCGTCCCGGCATCGACCGACGCCGAGATCTACGACCCGCGCTCGGGCACCTGGGCGGCGACGACGCCGACCGAGCACTCCCGGGATCGACCGAGCGCTCTGCGGTTGGGCAACGGAAGGGTGCTTGTCGTCGGCATAGTCTCCGACCTGCCGCCCCTTACCGCCGTGGCTGCCGAGCTGTTTGACCCGGCCACCGCCATGTGGACGCCGACCGGCAATGCCGAGCCGTTCCCTCAGGCGTCATCGACCACCACCGCCATGGCCGACGGCAGGGTGCTCGTCGTCGCCTCCGATCCTACGGGGGTGAGGAAGGGCGAGGAGCTCTACGACCCGAGCGCGGCGCCCGACCCCGCCAACCCGTCGGTGCGAGGCGGCGCGTGGAGCGTCACCGGGGCGCTCGCCGACCTACGCGTCGGCAATACCGCAACCTTGCTCCACGACGGCACGGTGCTCGTTGCCGGTGGTGGTTCCGTCCCACCGTTCGGCACCGCCGAGCTCTACAACGAGAAGACCGCAACGTGGACATCGGCGGGGACCATGGCCGGCGGGCGTGGCCTCGACCAGTACAACTGCAGCTGCACCGCTTTCACCGCCACCGCGCTGAAAAACGGCGCCGTGCTGGTTGTCGGCGCCAGCTTCCGGATAGTCGGCTTCCTTGACCGCTTCGTGCCGCTCATCGCCCAACGATCGTTCGGCCCGGACGCCTATGGCCCCTCTGCCGAGCTGTACACGCCGGCCACTACCAGCTCGGGAGCCAGCCCGGTGGTCCTCGTCCTCGTAGTGGCCGCCGTTGTCCTGATCGCCATCGGTGCCGTCGTGATTGTTCGGCGCCGGGGCCGACGAACTACTGAAGATGGGCGACGCGCCGCAGCACTAAACTAAAACCTCCTCGTTGCCGTCCAAACAGCCGGATGTGTTTCATTTTGGGCCGTCCTGGGGTAGAGTCAAAGTGCGTGTCCCTTGGCGGGGCTGCGTACCACTACCAATGGAGGTTACTTGTGATCAGAAACCAAAGGTATTCTCACGTTCAGCAATTTCAAACGAAACGAGAGGGACTGCTCACCGGGCGTGAACAGCACCATCGTTTCGGTGTCGCCCGCCGCGGCGGCCCAATAGTCCTTCTGCTGTCCCTGGCCATGCTGGCTTTCGGGGCGAACGCGGCCTCGGCGACTACGGCATCCAAGACGTTGCTCCCGGCGTTCACCTGCACCGCCCAATGTTCGGCTCCCCCGTCGGCGATCAGCGCCCCCTCGCCTGAGTCGAAGGGCCGTTGGGGCGAGCGTACGGTGGCAGCGAATGCCGACCTCAACGCCGACGGCATCAACGATGTGTGGGTGGCCGACCCGTTCGCCACGGTTGGCACTACCCTAGAAGCAGGCAAGGTCTACCTGGTGAGTGGGGCCAGCCTGGTCACGAGCAGCTCGACGCCGACAACGCCGAACGTGATCTACACCCTCACCGCGCCGACACCGGTGTCTCATGGGCACTTCGGTTTCGTAATCTCGAACATCGGTGACGTCAACGGTGACGCGAAGCCGGATCTGGCCGTCGGTGTCGATGCCAACGACCCGACCACGGGCGCCTCTACCGGCAACGGCAACGTGTGGGTCTACGACGGCACCAACGCAGTCGCCAACACGCCGATCTACACCATCGACAACCCGACCGCTACCAGCGGCGAACGTTTCGGTTCCCGGATCGGCAAGGCCGGCGACATCTACAACACCGCATCAGGTGCATCAGGTGCCTATGTCACACCGACCGGCGTCACCCCGGTTGTCACCGGTGATGGCAAGTCCGAGATCATCGTCGGAGCTTCCAAAGCGGCCAGCGGGGCCGGCGTTGCCTACATCTTCGACGGCAACCCCGCCGCCTACCCCGCGCCTTCTAACTCGTCGAGCACTACTCTTCCGAATGGCACGTTTGCCGCGCCGAACGGCGGCAGCTTCGGCCTGTCCGTCCAGGGTCCGGGGGACTTCAACGGTGACGGGGTGCCCGATCTGCTGATTTCCGCCCCGGCTGAAACTGTGGGCGGCCTCACAAGCGCGGGAGCGATATATGTCTACAGCGGCTACAACATCCTGGCTGCCCATACCTTGCTCCAAACCATTCACGACCCGGTGGCCCAAGCCGGCGCGTTCTTCGGTTTCCAAGATGTGACCCCGAACTCGCCAGGTGACGTCAACACCGACGGCAAGGCCGACATCTACGCCGAGGGTTGGAAGCAGAACGTCACCGTAGGCACTGTCACCACATCGCATCAGGGAGAGGCGTGGGTCTTCGCCGGTACGGCAACCGCCGGCACCACGAACACCCCCCTCCTCACCATTGATGACAAGCACCCCCATATCGGTGGCCAGTTCGGGTGGTCGATGACCTCGACCACCAAGGGGAACACCCCCACGCCGGTGATGTTGATCGGGGCGTCCCCACATGACGGCGCCACCACCAACGAGGACGGTGGTGCCTACCTGTACACGTCATCGACGGGTGCCTGGGATACCGACCTGCCCCTGCCGCAGGGTTACCAGCAGGGTACGACGTCGACGGACCAAGGCCCCAACCTGGGCTGGACGGTTTCGGCTCCCGGTAAACTCGACGCGGCCAACCCCACCTATCAGACCTATGTGGCCGGCGCCCCGTTCGTGGACAACACGAGCCCGACGCCCCCCACTCAAGACGAAGGGCTGATCTTCACCTTCTGGGGCCCGACCTACGCCCATGCGTATTGCGAGCCGACCAGCACCGGAGCCCCAACGGGAACGTGTGTGTAGGTAACGCCAGCACACAGCGATTGCTGGGCTGAAACAACTGAAAAAGAAGGCAGGTCAACCGGGTCTGGATAGGTCCCGGTTGACCTGTCTTGTTTGGCCGATGCGGATCGAGGCGCCTCTGACGGACGAGGCTAGTGGTTAGCGTGCCGGAGTCCATCGGGTTGGTTCCTCTTCGAGTCGAACAGCTTATAAAGGCATGGGTGGATACGAAGTGAAACGGCAACACCAAAGACCGAGACGCCGGCTGGCCGCTCTTGTTCGTTTGGGGGCGGGATTGATCATGGTTGCGCTGGTTGTGGCGAATGCCGAGACGTCGGCGTCGGCCGACATTGGCGACATCACCACGGTGGCCGGGAACGGCAACGGGGCTCACGGTGGTGACAACACGGTAGCCACCTCTTCAACTGTCGGAGTGCGTCCTGTAGACGTAGCGGTCGACCGGTTTGGCAATCTGTTCATCGCGGACTACCCCAACCATCGAGTCCGCAGGGTCGACGCCGTGAGCCATCTGATCACCACGGTGGCCGGAGACGGTAGCGGCGACTACAACCGTGACGGGGGCTACAGCGGTGACAACGGTCCGGCTGTCTCGGCTGGTCTCGACCTCCCCACACTTGTGGCCGTCGATGCCACGGGGAACCTGTTTATTGCGTCTACCTACCGGGTCCGGAGGGTCGACGCCGCAACCCAAACGATCACCACCTACGTCGGCAACGGCATCGCCGGATCCCGAGGCGACGACGGTCCTGCTCTTTCGGCTCAGGTCAATGGTGTCCAGGGTCTGGCCGTCGATGCCGCCGGCAACCTGTTCATCAGCGACCTCGGGAACAACCGGATTCGCAGGGTCGACGCGCTCAGCCAGGTCATCACCACCGTGGCCGGAAACGGGACGAGAGGCTTTATCGACAACACCCAGGCGACCTCCGCGGAGCTAGCCGAGCTTGGTCCGGTGACCCTCGACAGGGCCGGCAACCTGTTCATCGGCGACGACCATCGCGTCCGGCGGGTGGACGCCTTCACCCACGTCATCACCACGGTCGCCGGCACCGGCAACCGCAACGCCGGGGCGAGCGGCGGCGACGGCGGCTTAGCCATCCGGGCCGAATTCGGCGGCCCATTCGGCCTTGCCGTCGACTCGATCGGGGAGCTGTTCATCACCGACTACTCCCACATCCGCAAGGTCGATCCCTTGACCCAGGTCATCTCCACGGTCGCCGGCCAACCGGGTGCCTTTGGCAACCAGGGGTCCTCCGGCGACTTCGGTCCGGCTGTCAGAGCCCGACTCAATACGGCCGAAGGCGTCGCTGTCGACCCGTTCGGCAACCTGCTCATCAGCGACAACGGCAATGCCCGGGTCCGGCGGGTGGAAGGCGCCGCTCTGCCACCGCCGGCGGTCAGCGCCATCTCACCGACAGCCGGTCCGTCTAGTGGAGGGACCGCAGTGACCATTACCGGCAGCGGCTTTTCGACCTCCCCGGGGACCACCACGGTGCGCTTTGGAGCTACCCCGGCCAGCGCGGTGAGCTGCTCGAGTCCCACCACCTGTGTAGCCACCGCCCCGCCCGGGAGCGACGTCGTGGATGTGACGGTGACCGTGGGACCCAGGCCGCCTAGTCCGACTAGCCCCGCCGACCGCTTCACCTACCGCTCCCCGCGGCTCAGCGCCCTCAGCCCGACTTGTGGGCCTCTGAAGGGCGCGTCGGCGGTGACACTCACCGGCACCGGCTTCACGGCGGCCAGCGCCGTGGAGTTCGGTCCCACTCCCGCGGCGAGCTTCACGGTCCTGTCTGACAGCACGATCAGCGCCGTCAGTCCGCCCTCAGCGGCGGCGAGCGCGACGGTGACGGTGACCACTCCCGACGGCACCTCGCCGGCCTCCCTCGGGGCCACGTTCGCCTCTCCCTGCCCGGCGACGCCGCTCGGCAAGGATGGTTCAGGTTCCGGTTCCGGTTCCGGACCTCCCGGCAACGGCCCCTCCCAACAGCCCGGATCGCTCGCTGGCCCCGGCAGCGGAGGAGGAGCGCCCCCGTCACCCGCATCCGCTCCAGGCCCCGCCCCCGCTTCGGCCCCCGCCCCCGCCTCGGCCCCCGTCCCGACCCCCGCTTCTGGGGCGGCGGTGGCCCCCACACCCGCTCTGGTACCTGCTCCGGGCCCCGGGGCGCTCCAGGCTCCCGGCCAGCTCCAGGCCCCCGGCCAGCTCCAGGCCCCCGGCCAGCTCCAGGCCCCCGGCCAGCTCCAGGCCCCCGGCCAGGCTCCTGCGCCGATGGTCGGGCCCGTCGGGCAGGGCGCGGCCAGCCCGGGGATCGCCCCGGGGCGAGCGGGCGGCCCGGAAGGTGCGCCTGATTATGCGATGGTTCGGGCATCGAGCAGCGATGGGGTTTCGGGGAGCGTGCCACCGGTGGCGGTCGGAGCCGGGCTGGTGGTGATCGGCGGGGTGGTCGTGGGAGGCCGGCGGAGACGGCTCCGGGCCTGCCTGGCCCTGCCCCGAGGGGCCCGCCCGTGAGCTCCGGGGCCTCGGAAGCAGAGACCACCGACGTTGGGAGAGCGCAACCGTTGACGACCGAGACGATGTCGAAGGCAACGACCCCGCCGCCGGCGACCGACGCCGCGGCCGTCGGGGCCCCAGAGCCCGGCCGCCCGAGCCCTGGTGCCCGCCCACCGCTGCGCCATCGCCTGGGAGGATGGTCGGGGCCGGGATTGCTGGTCAAGGCCCTGGTGGTCCTGGTGGTCCTCTACGGGGCCACCCTGTGGTGGTTGAGCCCCTCGTCGCCCGGTCAGGCGTTGAGCCTCAGCCAACTGAGCCGCGACGCAGTCTGCTCCCCGGCCCCCGCCGGCGCCCCAGCCACGGCGCCGGCCGGTTCGTGCGCAGGAGCGGAGCGGATCGTGTCGGCTCGCTTCTTGGACCAAGACGCCCGCATCGTGGGGACCCTGGCCCCCAAGGGTGGGGGCCCGGCCCGGCGATTCTGGTCGGCCTATCCCCGAAGTGACGCCGCCACCGCCCAGTTGCTCTCCGAGGTGGTGGCCTCGGGGGCTCAGGTGAGCGTGGATTCCCAGTCGCTTCGAGGCGTGGTCCGCTTCGTGGCCCAGTTCCTCCTGCCCCTGGTGGTCCTGGCCGTGCTGTTCACCTTGCTGCTGGCGCTATCGGGCAAGGACGCCTCGGGGGCCGGGGAGCTGCTTTCCTTCGGGCGGGTAGGCGACAAGCGTCACCGCCATGGCGAAGCGTCGCGCCGAGTGGGCTTCGTGGATGTGGCCGGCGCCGATGAGGCCATCATCGAGCTGGCCGAGGTGTGTGACTACCTGGCCGATCCGGCCCGGTTCGCCGCCCTGGGGGCACTGGCGCCCAAGGGGGTGTTGTTGATGGGACCTCCGGGGTGTGGCAAGACCCTGCTCGCCCGAGCGGTGGCCGGAGAGGCGCGTGCCGAGTTCTTCTCCATCTCCGGCTCGGAGTTCGTCGAGTCCCTCGTGGGCATCGGCGCGGCGCGCGTCCGAGACCTCTTCGCCCAGGCCCGGAGCTCGGCGCCGTCGATCATCTTCATCGACGAGCTCGACGCGGTGGCCCGCCAACGGGGCGCGGGGGTGGGCCAGGGCCATGACGAACGGGAGCAGACCCTCAACGAGATGCTGGTGCAGATGGACGGGTTCTCCCCCGCCGAGGGTGTGGTGGTCATGGCCGCCACCAACCGCCCCGACATCTTGGACCCCGCCTTGTTGCGAGCCGGGCGCTTCGACCGCCACGTCACCGTGGAGCGCCCCGACCGCGACGGACGGCTGGCCATCCTCGGCCTGCATGCCCGCTCCCGGCCCCTCGTCGATGCGTCGCGCCATCTGGTGGCCGTGGCCGCCCGCACCGCGGGGTTCTCGGGTGCGGATCTGGCCAATGTCATCAACGAGGCGGCGCTATTGGCCGTGCGCGACCGGGCCTCGGCCATCTCCGCCGAGCACCTCGACGAGGCCGTGGAGCGGGTGGCGTCGGGACCCAGGCGGCGGGCGCGGATCATCTCCGAGGATGACAAGTACCGCATTGCCTGCCACGAGGCCGGCCATGCCGTGGTGGCCACCGCCTTGGGCCACGGCGGTGACATCGAGCGGGTCTCGGTGGTGGCCCGAGGCCGGGGCGTGGGCCACGTGGCGGTCCTCGACGACGACCGGGTGATCCTCACCCAGCCCGACATGGAGGCCCAGATCGCCGTGGCCATGGCCGGCATCGCCGCCGAGGAGATGGTCTTCGGCCATCCCTCCACCGGGTCCGAGCAGGATCTGGAGCGGGCCACGGGCACGGCGCGCGACATGGCCGGGCGCTTCGGGATGAGCCGGCGGCTGGGCCGGGTCCGGGTGCTGCGAGACCGTGGCGAGGTGTTCTTGGGCCGCGACTACCTGGCCGCCGGCGATGCCTCGCAGCCCACCCTCGAACATCTCGACGCCGAGGTGCGGCGCATCCTCGACGAACAGGAGCAGGCGGCGCGGCGCATCCTCGAAGCCAACCGGGCCAGCTTCGAGACCCTGGCTTCGACCCTGGCCGACCACGAGTCCCTAGGTGGCGCCCAGCTGGCCGACATCCTCGCTGCGGTGCGCTCACCGCCGTCGGAGTCGGCTGCCCGCTAGCCCTAAACGGGCCCCCGGCGAAGGACGCTCAGGGTCCGCTGTAGCCAAAGGGCGCGCAGGGCTGGCCGACGAAGCTCTGGGGACTAGACGACGTCGATGTGTTGCCCACGGTGGTGACGACGCGCCACGTGTAGCTCTGCCCGGGCTTGATGTTGGGCCACGAGAACCCGAGGTCGTTGGCCATCAAGGCCGCCGAGCTGGCGAAGTGCCCGTTCCCTGAGCCCTGAGCATCGCTGCTCAGCTCGACGTGTTGTGCTTGGCCGGGGGGCACCCCGGGGGTCCAGGTCAAGGCCTCGCCGGTTGTCGAGGTGTCGTTGGGAAGATACGTGCAGGCGGGGGCCGCCACCAGCCCGGTGGCCGCCCCGGGTGCGCCCCGGGGGGGAGCTACCGGGCCGGACGGAGCCGTGCCCGGCGGCGTCGCTAGAGGCACGGGCGTCCCACCGTTCGTGGTGGCGGTGGTGGCGGTGGTGGCGGTGGTGGCGGTGGTGGCCGTGGTGGCCGTTGTTGGGCCGGTCGTCGTAGCCGCTTGGGATGTCGAGGTGCTCGACGCCGGCGCAGCCCGGGGGCGGCCGCCGCCGGCGCCGAGAGTGGTGATCACCACAACGCCAAG
>JAABUQ010004360.1_pt1 | contig 24241 bp, 22 predicted proteins | sample 5560001 | NCBI WGS metagenome assembly JAABUQ01 (sample SAMN10711888, study PRJNA513371) | rock metagenome | isolation source: Antarctica rocks | place: Antarctica: Victoria Land, Finger Mt nord | collected 2015-12-18
ACTCGGTCTGCACAATTTTGATTTCGGCCTGATTAAGGACACGCCTTTCGGAACACACGGCAACGGTGAGCTTATGAACCTTCAGTTCCGTGCAGAGTTCTTCAATATCTTCAACATTGTCAATTTCGGCCTGCCTGCGAACTTTATTAAGGGCTCAGGATTTGGCGAGATCAGCCGCACGGCATCGAACTCGCGCCAAATCCAGTTTTCGCTCAAACTTCTCTTTTGAGCGACGGAGAGAGCGCGCGGGGAAATACACATCCCGGCGATCCCGGCTGCTTTCACCGTGCTCGGGCAGATGCCGAGAGCACAGCTTCGAACATTTCCGCGGGTGGATCATTTTCCGCTACCACTTCGATCATCTCGGCGGTCACGTTCGCTTGTCCACGCCAGAAGAGCAGTCTCTTGGAAGGTACGAGAACCGTAAAGAGCTCGCTATTGACGTAGACAATTCCCACCTGGGCATCGTTCGTTTCAACTCGCGTGAAGTGCTGTTCGACGACCTCCGGCCGGGCGCGCAGGAGGTAATCAGCCCAGCTGCTTCGAAACACCAGGTCGGCGACACTGTGCTTCTCTCGTTCGAGAGACACAAAGGGCGCAACCCGGATGCGGTACTCACCAGGCAGGAGGATCCGGTCGAACCTGCCGTTCTTGGAAATCAGGAGCCGCTCCTGATCGCGAACAATAACTCGCTCCCAAAACATAAATACCTCGGACGGGAAAAATCAAATGGCGCACGCACGTTCCTGTGCCGCTCGCGAATACTCGCAAACGCTGCTGCCAAAAATTAGGATTGATTACGACAGTGCGTCGAGGAGGGTGATGAGGAACCGCACGTCGACGAACGATACTTTAATGGAGCCGTATCGTTTACTGAGCGTAAGCTCGATCGCTTGACGTGTGGTTACCATAAGAACTGCTACCTTCTGAGCTATAAGTCTAGTTCAGGAACCGAAAGTAAGTCAATAGCACAGTTGAATTCTGGAAAGTTGTAAGTGGAGGTTGGCAATGGAAGATCGAAATACCCGCCGCGGTTTCCTGCACTCGTCTTTGCAGGTGGCTGCCGGCGTGACAGCAGCGTCCGCAATGGGAGCTCAGACAACGCCGCAATCTAATCTCTCGCCTCGTGCGCCCATTACGGCGCCGACAGCGAATGTCGAGTGGCGCAATAAGCAGGCGGGCATGTCTTATCGCCGTTTCGGCCGTACGAATCTGATGATCTCTGAAATCGTGTCCGGAGGAGATCCCATCAGTTCGACGAATTACGAACATCTGAACCTGGCACTAGAGATGGGTCTTAACTATCTTGACATGGCGCCTGCTTACGGGCACGGCGATTGTGAAATCGCTTACGGCAAGTTCCTGGGCGGGTCAGCGAAACGCGACAAAGTATTCTTGCAGACGAAAGTGAGCGCCTTCGGTAATCTCCGGAACCAACTCTATAGCGACATTTTCAAGGGCCTGCCAGCAGATAAGCAGAATGCAATCACACAGCGGGCCGATGACATTCGACACAACAATTTGGCAGAAACACCGGGTTATTACTTGACATATTTTCCCGGGCAACACGATCAGTTCGAGGGCGCTTATCTTAGCGCCGCTATGATGCCCGATTACGCTCATCTGGTCGAAGGCAGCCAGCAGTTTCGAAAATGCATCACCGATTCACTCGAAGGCAGCCTGAAGCGGGTCGGCACCGATCACTTTGATTTATTGATGTGCCCGCACGGGGCCAACCTCGCGACTGAACTCGAAAATCCGCACATTCACGAGACTTTCCTGGATCTCAAGAAACAGGGGAAAGTGCGCTTCCTCGGCGTGACGTCGCATAATGCGCCCGGGGCCGTGCTCCAGAAAGCTGCCGCCCTCGGCCATTTCGACGGAGTGCAGATGGCTTACAACGTGATCAATGGCGGCTATGTAGAACAGGCCATTCTCGATGCTGCCTCGCACGATGTCGGTATGATCGCGATGAAAACGGCTCACGCTGTAGCCACGCATCACAAACCGCTGCAACCGATTCCACAGTGGCGCATTGAGAAGTTGGATCGCATTATCCCGGGCGACATGAAACCGGCTTTGAAGGGTTATCTGTGGGTCTTGCAAAATCAGAACATAGCTGCAGTGAATTCGAATCTGTGGGATGAAACCTTCGTTCGCGAGAACCTCGCTCTGGCAGGAAAGAAAGTTCAGTTCCAGCCTGCGTGACAGCTTTCGGCGAACGCCCTACCTGCTGACCCTCGGCGGCCTCTCGCTTGTTTTCTCGGCGGTCGCTTACTCGTATTCGCGCCGTTTTGCGCTCGCGCCGTTCGAAGAAAGTTGTATTTATCTCTCGTTCGTAGCGTTGCTGGCCTTGGTGATGGCGCCCGGATTTTGGACGTCGACTCATCGCGATTTTGTCCAAAGGGACGGACGGCTGAAATTCCTCGCCATGATCCCGCTTTGTTGCTGCCCGTATTTGCTGTACGCCATCGGAACGGGTGATTTTCATCTGAGCGCTCTGCTGAAATTACTGGCCGCGAGCGCTCTTTTCCTAGCGCTCTATGGCGTGACGGTAATCAAGAGGCTGAATGTCGTTAACTGGCAGGACATCATCGTCGCAATTGCTCTCCCCGCATTCGTACTCTCCGGACAGCTAAAAGGAATCTGGAACGCCCCGGTCAATCTCGATTTCATGAGCCGGCTGTTTCTGATCGCAGTGGCGGCTTGGGCGTGGGTGTTTGTGCGACCCGTGCCAGGAATTGGTTATACGTTCCGTTTCGGGCGCCAGGTCTTTGCTCAAGCCGCCTTAAACTTCTTATACTTCGCGATCATCGCCGTTCCTTTGAGCTTGGGGCTGCACTTCACCAGGTGGAACCCTCGCTGGCGCGGGCCCGGATCGTTCGCGCTCGACTATCTCGAAATCCTGCTCTTCGTGGCATTGCTCGAAGAGCTCTTCTTCCGCGGATTCTTGCAGACGTTGCTCTCTGGCACTATGCGCAACGCTATCGCTGCGCAGGTTATCGTGTCAGGGTTGTTCGGGCTCTTCCACATCCTCCACGCTCCGTTTCCGAATTGGCATTACGTCGCTTTAGCTTCGCTGGCCGGATGGTTCTATGGATCTGCCTTTAGGAAAACCGGCAACCTGATGGCGTCCACCATTCTTCATGCAGCGGTCGATACGGTCTGGCGTACATGGCTGTCCGCACGCTGAGGCGACATTCTTTGAAAAGATCAAGGAAGTAGATCAATGACACTTTTGCTCTGAACGGGTCCACCTCGTTTTTTTCACGGCCGCTGTCGGCGCTGCGCTACTGGCGTCAACCCTGGTATTTGCCCAGGGTCGTTTCAACGATAAAGACGTGGAAATGCTAATGAGAAATCTGCGCGACGAGGCCAAGTCATTCCGTCCCGTTTTCGAAGCGGAACTCCACGGGAGCGCAATCCGCAAACCCAGCCGCAAGAAGGAGGCGAAGGAGCTTGCTTCCCGCTTTGAAAAGCAGACCCGGGCATTGCTAGACAGCTTTAAGCAAACGAAGAAAGGTGATTCGCAGCTGGCTCTCGTCAGGACGACGGCCCAGGAAATCGATGGCTTGGTGCGCACTCTCAAGTTGGGTCCGCAGACGCCTCCACGGTGGGACAAGATTCAAGCCACCATCGGCCAGATATCGAGTGCTTTCGGCATCCGGTCGTCAGAAAACGACGAGAATCCTCGCGGCATTACCCCCTATCCGCAAACCGCCGCGGCGGATCCCACTGCTTCGACCTGCCTGAAGGCTGTTGGTCCCGAAGGATCGAAGCGCCTGGTCGAGGAGTGTCTGGCGGTCTCGCCTGCAACGCGCCCGCCTTGCAATGCTCAAAACTCATGCGTGCTGATCATCGACGAAATTAAGCGCAGCTGTTCGCTGCTCGACGCTCGCACGGCCCCGGCATTTTGCAATGAGTACCGCTAGGAATTTAGCGCCTCCATCGAAGGAGCTTTAGCCATGCCTGACGTATCGTGAGAAGGTGCGCGTCTCGGCCGTGATCCCTACCTGGAACCGTGCCGATCTCATGCGCTCCGTTCTGAAGAATCTTAGCTCTCAAACGCGTCCTCCGGACGAGGTGATTGTCGCGGATAACGGCAGCACGGATTCGACCGAAGCGGTCGTTCGTGAATTCGGCGCGGTAAGCGTCCGCTTCGATTCGAACCTTGGTTTTGCCGTAGCTGTTAATGAAGGGGTGCGACAGGCAACCGGGGATTGGGTGCTGATCCTGAATAACGATGTTGTACTCGAGCCGGATTGGCTCGAACGAATACTCGACGCCGTGCAAACCGGCGATTACTCTTTCGCGATGGGCAAATTGTTTCGATCTGGTCAGGGAGATCAGTTGGACGGCAGCTGGGACCTGGTTTCGCGCGGCGGCTATGCGTGGCGCTGTGGTTACGAACGTCCGGACGGGCCGGTGTGGGCTGCGCGCCGGGAAGTCGCGCTCGCTCCAATGACGGCCGCGCTGTTTCACCGCGACGTGTTTCAAAAGGTTGGGCATCTTGAAACGCGCTTCGAATCTTATTATGAAGATGTTGACTTCGGGATTCGCTGCGCTCTCGCCGGGCTCAAGGGCGTGTATGAGCCCGCGGCACGCGCCGTCCACATGGGGAAAGCAACTTACGGTAAACGTGCTGCGCGCGTATATTTTCTGAGCGCGCGGAATCAAGTCCTGCTCCTCGCGAAGCACTATCCGCCTGAAAGTCTACGGCGCTTTATGTGGCCGGTTCTCGTTGGCCAAACGCTCTCGCTTCTTGCGGCCGCTCGGCAGGGTCACCCGTTTCCCGCTTTACGTGGAAAGTGGCACGCCTTGCGCCATTGGTCTGCCTTCCGCAATGACTTGCCTCCGGCCCGCCAGATCGAAGCCATTGCAGCCGCGAGCGAACGCGAAATCCTGTCGCTGCAAAAGACTTTGGGATTTGATATTTACTGGCGATTGTATTTTAGTCTGGTGCGCCATTGATGGCGTCGTCCCCAAGAGTAGCGCTCACGATCGTGACGTTCAACAGCGAGCGTTACATCGCCGGGTGTCTTGAACACGCACTCGCCCAGGACCATCAACCGCTATCGGTCGTGCTAGTCGATAACGCCTCCATCGACGGAACAATCGACATTTTGAAACGGGCCGATCCTCGCGTTCGCATCTTCTACAATCGCGAGAATGTGGGGTTCGCGGCCGGGCAAAACCAGGCGATTGCGGCAGCACCAGAGGCCGATTGGATTCTCACGCTGAATCCGGATGTGCGCCTTCGTCCCAATTTCGTCAGTGCTCTTTTGTCCGCAGCCAGCAATCTGCCCGAAGCAGGCAGCCTTTGCGGTAAGCTGATTGCCGCTTCTCCTGACTTTGAAGTTGCCTCACCACCCCTGCTCGATTCCACCGGGATTTATTTCACACCTGCGCTCCGCCACTTCGATCGCGGCAACCGGCTCCCGGATAGCGGCCAGTTCGATCGTCCCGAGTATGTCTTTGGGGCGACCGGCGCTGCCTGCCTGTATCGCCGCCGCATGGTAGACGACATCGCAATCTTCGGTGAGTTCTTCGACTCCGATTTTTTTGCCTACCGTGAGGACGCCGACGTCGCCTGGCGCGCTCAACTGTTCGGATGGCACTGTGTGTATGCGCCGGCTGCTGTGGCTCTCCACGTGCGCAGCGTGGTCCCGGAGAACCGGAGATCGCTGCCGGCAATCATCAATATGCATTCGGTGAAAAATCGCTGGCTTCTGCGGATCAAGAACACGACGCCGGATCTCTATCGACGATTCTGGTTGCCGATTACCTGGCGCGATATCGTAGTCATCGGGGGTTGCCTGCTGCGCGAGTGGAGTTCGCTCGGCGCCTTCCCGCTTGTGCTCAAGATGTGGAAGCGCACGCGAACGAAACGCCGCGAGATCATGAAACGGAAACGCGCCGGCGATGCAGCAATGGCCCCGTGGTTCTGTGATCAGCCTGTGAGTTTTCCGCTTTCCGCCAAACCGGAGCAGGCGCAGGCGATCTCTCGCTAATCCGCCCGTATGCGCATCGCTTTACTCGGAACACGCGGTATTCCCGCGAACTATGGAGGATTTGAGACTTTCGCCGAGGAGATCTCAACTCGCCTTGCGGAGCGCGGCCACGATGTTACGGTTTACTGCCGCGAGCGCCACGCGACGCCAGAATATCGCGGCGTCAAGCTTCGCTATATTCCGACCATTCGGCACAAGTATTTCGATACGATTGCGCACACCGCTCGTTCCACGTTGGATCTGCTGTTTCGCCACTTCGATGTGCTGCTGTACTGCAATGCCGCGAATGCAGTTTTCACTGTCTGGCCGCGGCTCTTCGGCGTACCAACGGCTCTCAACGTGGATGGCATTGAGCGCCGCCGCAAGAAGTGGAACCAGCTGGCGCGAGCCTGGTATCTGGTATCGGAATGGCTCGCTACCTGGTGCCCTTCCGCGGTGGTGACCGATGCCGAAACCATTCGCGAGTATTACCGGGAGCGCTTCGGCAAAGAGTCCACCTTCATCCCGTACGGCGCAGACGTCGGCAAAGCTGAGGCCGATGATCAGGTTCGGGCCCTTGGTCTGGTTGCTGGACGTTATGTGTTGTATGTCAGCCGCATGGAGCCCGAAAATAATGCGCTGCTCGTCCGTCAGGCTTTTGAGAAGGTGAAGACTGACTATCAACTCGCGCTGGTGGGAGATGCACCCTACGCAGCATCCTACATAGGCGAAGTCAGGAATACCTGCGATACTCGAATCGTGATGCCAGGAGCCATTTACGGCGAAGGCTACCGTCAGCTTCAGTCCCACTGCGCAGCGTATGTGCAGGCCACCGAAGTCGGCGGCACTCATCCGGCGCTGATCGAGGCAATGGGCCGGGGCGCGCTGGTCCTGTATCTAAATACGCCGGAGAACGCCGAGGTGGCGGGCCAGGCGGGAGCGCCCTTTGAACTCTCTCGAGAGGATCTCGCTGCGAAATTACAATGGGCAGTAGATGCTTCGCGAGACGAGCGCACACGCTGGGGCACTCTGGCTATGGGGCGCATTCGAAGCCGCTACAGTTGGGAGGTTGTTACGGACCAATACGAAATGTTATTAGCGCAGCTGGCGGCGGGTAAATGAAGTATCCTTCCTCTCTGGCCGTTGAGCCGTCCTCGCAACAGCCGTACACGCCTCCTGCAGCTCTTCCTTACCGGTCCTGGGTAGAAGTCTCCCGTCAACAAATCGCTGCCAACTTTGAAGCGATCCGCCGGGCGGTTGGATCGTCGGTTGAAGTAATGCCCGTGGTAAAGGCAGATGCTTACCGACATGGCGCGCTTGAGGTGTCGCGTGTGCTGGAGGCGAATGGCGCCCGATGGCTGGCCGTCAGCAACACGGAAGAAGGAATTGTGCTGCGCGACGCCGGTGTTCGCACCCGCATTCTAGTGATGGCCGATTTTCTGCCGTTCACGCGCGAAGCGATGCTCGCTTACGATCTCACGCCGGTGATCCACTCGTTGACTGATTTGGCCGAACTCAACCGGCTCGCCGGATCCCGCTCCGAGCGCTATCGCTGCCATTTGAAGATCGATACGGGGATGGGCCGGTTAGGGGTTCGGACCAAGGCTGCGGAGATCGCTCAAGCGATTCTCGCCGCTCCGCAGGTCGAAGTCGAAGGCTTGATGACTCACTTTGCGTCTTCGGCCAACTATATTCATCACCAGACCGAAGAGCAAATCGAAGCCTTCGAAACTGTCGCCGCCGCGCTGGCTGAAGCTGGGGTGCGGCCCGCTCTGTTTCATCTGTCAAGCTCGATCCCTATCGCTTATGGGCGGACGGCAGCGTGGCAGCAGATGGTTCGCCCGGGCCATGCCATTTACGGCTACATCTCGCCGGCACGGGGCCACGCTCCTTCAAAGATTCTGCACGTAAGGCCGGCGCTCAGCTGGCGTGCCACTATCCTGTCCGTCAAAGAACTCCCGGCTGGAGCGCTGGTCGGATACGGTGGAATGTACCGTACCGCCCGGCCCACGCGTCTCGCTATTCTGGCCGCGGGTTACGCGGATGGCATCCCCCATCGCCTGGGTAATCGCGGCAGTGTCATCGTGCATGGAAAGCTTGCCCCGATTATAGGGGCGGTGAGCATGGATCTTACGACGGTCGACGTTTCTGAATCAGAGGTCAAAGTGGGCGACGCCGTGACTCTCCTTGGAACCGAGGGCAGCGTCAGTATCGATGCCCAGCAGATTGCCCGCTGGGCCGGAACCATCTCTTATAGCGTCTTGTGCGGGATACACGCGCGGGTGAAACGTCTATATATATGAGCGGCTCGAACGTAACCAGCATGTTTTCAATACAAATCTGGAACATTCGATTGCTCGTTTCCGTCTGCCATTGAACTGGAGCCAACGTTGAAGAAGAAGTGGAAAATTATTATTCCGATCGTTCTGCTGCTCATTATCGCGGGCGCGGTCGTTGCCAGCATCCGTATCAGCGAACGGGGAATTGTCACGGTTCAGACTAGCAAAGTGAGCCGGATGGACCTGGTTTCAGTGGTGACGGCATCGGGCGAGATTAAACCGCGTAATTACATCAACATTGGGGCAAATACCGTAAGCGCCACGCCGATCACAGCCATTTACGTGAAGGAAGGCGATCACGTAAAGAAAGGTCAAGTGCTGGCGCGTTTGGCGTCCGTGCAGCCGAGAGCCGACCTGAGCGCGCAGGAAGCGGCCCTCAACGCTGCTTTGGCTGATTCCGCGGCTGGTGAAGCATCTGTGAAATCACAAGAGGACAACATTGCCGTCGCTCGCTCGCAGGTGGACCATGACCGAGCCGATCTCGAGCAGAAGAAAATGGATTTGAAACGCAGTAAGGATCTGTTTGACGCTAAGCTAATTTCGTCGCAGGATTATGAGGCGAAGAAGGTGACGTACGATCTCGCCGCTTCCACTCTGCAGGCCTCTGAGCAGAAGATCAATCAGGCTCAGTCAGCCCGTGCGCAGTCCGCTGCGCAGCTGGGTTCGGCTCAAAAGAAAGTGGCGCAAAATCAGGCCATGGTCGCGCGTTCTTCCGATGTGCTTGCGCAATACAATGCAGTGTCCCCGCTCGATGGCGTGGTGACCAACCTTCCAGTGCGCGCCGGCGAGACGGTGGTTCCGGGCTTGCAGAACTCGACGGCTTCGACCATCATGACGATTGCCGATATGTCGATCATCACCGCCGAGGTTCACGTGGATGAGACGGACATCGTAAGCGTCAAAATGGGACAGCCTGCTGAAGTCACAATCGATGCGATCCCGAACAAAACGTTCAAAGGGAAAGTCATCGAGATCGGCGACACCGCTCTTGTCCGGTCGACCGGCGTGGCCGCTTCGCAAAGCCAGACGTCGAGCCAGGAAGCGAAAGATTTCAAAGTAGTGATCGCCCTCGACATAGCCGAGGATGTGGTGCGTCCGGGGCTTTCCTGCACAGCGAAGATCACGACTGCCACCAGAGGGCACGCCCTGGCAGTTCCGATTCAGGCGCTAACCGTTCGACAAAAGGGCCAGCTTGAGGAACATAAACCGGGCGAGGCGCCGAAGACGGATCCGGTTTCGCAAAAAGCGGCCAAAGAGGAACTACAGGGTGTCTTCGTTGTGAACTCCGGAAAGGCTAAGTTTCGCGGCGTGACCACCGGCGTGACGGGTGCGACGGATGTCGAAGTGGTGAACGGGCTCAAAGAGGGAGACGAGATCGTTACCGGCAGCTACCAGGTGATCCGCACGATACGAAATGATGCGAAAGTGAAGGTGGATAACAAAGCGGCTCCTTCCGGTCCCGTTTCAAGTTAGCCTGCACAAATAAACGAGGTTTCTCGAATGGCAACACTAGAAACGAGTCAAGAGCTTAACCCGAAACAGCGCGAAGAACTCGGCCGGGATCTCCAGCGCGAGGGCGTCGTTATCCGCACCTTCGATCTCTGGAAAACCTACATCATGGGCGACCAGGAAATTCATGCTGTTTCGGGCGTCGACATTGTGATCCAGCGTGGCGAGTACGTTGCCATCATGGGGCCTTCCGGCTCGGGCAAATCAACACTGATGAACCTGATTGGGTGCCTCGATACTCCGACCAAGGGCCTGTATTATTTGAATGGGAAATTGGCCAGCGATATGGAGGATGACGAACTGGCGCGAATTCGCAACAAAGAGATTGGGTTCGTTTTTCAGACATTCAATCTTCTGGCGCGCGCCTCGGCATTGCACAATGTGGAGCTACCGCTGATTTACGCCGGCATGTCGGCCCAGGAGCGTTTGGAACGCGCCAAGCAGGCACTGAAGGCCGTGGACCTTGAAGGCCGAATGCATCACAAACCGAACGAACTTTCGGGCGGCCAGAGGCAACGCGTCGCCATCGCGCGGGCCCTGGTGAACAAACCGTCAATACTGCTGGCTGACGAGCCGACCGGCGCCCTCGATACAAACACCGGCAACGAAATCATGGGCCTTTTTGAGCGGCTTCACGCCGAGGGAAACACCATTGTGCTTGTCACTCACGAATCGGATATCGCAGCTCACGCCTATCGCACCATCCACATTCGCGACGGCAAAGTCGAGCGTGACGAACAGGTGCCGGAATCAAAGAGAATCTCGTTTTATAAGAAATCTGGATAGAATTTTGATGTCCGCCGCCCGCTCGCGCGCGGGTGTTATCTTAGTTAGCAGTTCAAGGCAACCTACTCTACCGAGTGCGTTCAACACAGCGCGCAAAACAGGCGTGTTCTTGTTTTGAAATCCTTGTCATCGTTGCCCGAAGCTCCCCTTTAGGGTCGTATCGGCGTTTGCAGTTGAGGCTTATTTGTGGGCGAGATCTCTTCCACTACCGAATTACCGCTCAGGATCCTGATGGCGGAAGACAATTCAATCAACCAGCGCGTAGGCAAGTTGATTCTGCAGCGCGCCGGGTTTCCCATCGACCTGGTTTCCGATGGCAGTGAGGCTCTAGCCGCGCACCGCGCTCAGCCTTACGACCTGATTTTGATGGATTGTCAAATGCCGACCATGGACGGCTTTGAAGCCAGCCGGCAGATTCGCCAGCTGAAATGCAAGCAGCCCGTCATTATCGCTGTGACGGCGAACGCCCTGCTCGGTGAACGCGAGAAATGTCTGGAAGCCGGCATGGACGATTATTTGTCGAAGCCGTTCCAGGCAGAGCAATTGGTAGCCGTTGTGAAGAAATGGGCAGCGACGATGCCCGACGGGTCATGGTTTCCAGAAAAGCAATAGCGCGAAGAGTAAGAGCCACATAAAATCGAGGTAATGCCAAAAGACGGCAACGCCACTTGCAACAGCGCGCGTCTGCATCTGGTACTTCGGGCCGCTGGCGGGCTCTCGCGTGCGGAATAGCAGGTACGCGAGACCGGCCAGTCCGGCGACAATATGCAGTCCGTGCAGGCCCGTAAACAGAAAGATAAACCACGAGTGGGGATTGCGGGCCAGAATGATGCCTGTGTGCAGGATCTGAAACCACGCGATTATTTGCCCGATGAGAAACAGCATCCCTAGAGCCGTAGTCCAGGCGGTCAGCTTAAAAAAACCGGACTGGTGATTGCGCGCGAGTTGCCGCCTGGCAGCCTTGAAAGTTGCGCTACTTGCAAGTAGTGCCGCCGTCGTGCCCCAAAGCACGCCAGGAATCCGGATGTGTCCCCAAAAATGCTGACTATTAGAGCGGATGACAAACACAGCGATGAGGGCGCCGAAAGTCATGGTGACCGTGGCAAGCAGGACCACGACCGTGAAAATTGAGAGTGAATTCAGCTCACGCTGCCGGTTGACGGGTTCAGTTACAGATTCCACTTCACCTCCTATCATCTCCTTTTCCAGTCATGGAACTAGTTGCCCGACGCTGCGCAGCTTCAGTCCACCCGCTCTCTTCGCTACAGTAGGGGATCATGCCTAGCTCCGCATTGAAGCTCATTGCGTATCTCCTGTTCGCAGGTTTGGCCGCAGCGCGCACGCCCTCACCCCGGCAAGGAGACAGCAACTTGGCGGGCGGTTTTCGAAATCCTGAAAAGGCTGGCTGGATCTTCTTGCACCTGGAGGGTGCGCCCCAGGCTCTCGGGTATCAGCACGGATATCTTCTAACTCTTGAAATCGAAGATGCCCGGCGCGCCATCGAGCTGAGTGTCACACATGACGTGAAGCACAATTGGGCAGAGCTGCGGACCGTGGCCGAAAGATATTTCTGGCCGGCGGTCCCTGAAGAATACCGGCAAGAACTGCAGGGCATTGCGGAAGGCGCGCAAGCGCACGGCGCCAAACTCGACGTAATGGATCTCGTCGTGATGAATGCCTTCATGGAGTTCTCTTACTATTACGGCAGTTCAGAGCAGCATCAGGCGAAGGGCGTGGCCGCAAACGTCGGCGAGCATTGCAGTGCCTTCGTGGCCACTGGTAAATACACAAGAGACGGCCGGATCGTAATCGGGCATAACAATTGGAGTGATTATCTGAGCGGAAGCCGGTGGAAGATTGTCTTCGACATCGCTCCGCGCAACGGTCACCACCTGATCATGGACGGTGTTCCAGGGCTTATCCACAGTGGCGACGATTTCGGAATCAATGACGCCGGAATTATGATCACGGAAACGACGATCGGCAACTTTCATGGCTTCAACACCAAAGGCGTTCCGGAGTTTGTGCGTGCTCGCAAGGCGATGCAGTATGCGGAATCCATCGATGACTTCGCGCGTTTGATGGAGCAGGGAAACAATGGCGGTTATGCGAATACCTGGCTCATTGGCGATCGCAAGACTAACGAGATCGGGCGGCTTGAACTCGGCCTGAAATACGTCACGCTTGAGCGGACAAGTGACGGCTTTTTCGCCGGTTCAAATTTTCCGATCAATCCAAAGCTAATCGCGGAAGAAACAGATTTTCCGATCAATGACCCGAACACGCCTGACCTGGTTCGCTTGCGCCGGTGGAATCAGCTGATGTCCGAGAACAAAGGCCGTATCGATGTCGAGACCGGCAAGAAATTCGAAACGGATCACTTCGACATGATTACCAAGGAATACGATCCGAACGAGCGCACGATTTGCGGTCACATCGATAAATCAAGCCGCGGCATGAAAGGCTGGCAGAACCCTTTCGGACCTGCGGGCGCGGTAGAGGCGAAGGTGGCGGATAGCGCGATGGCCGAGAAGATGTCGTTTGTTGCCGGTTCAGGGCATCCGTGTGGCGTTGAGTTCCATGCAAAGGAGTTTCTCCAGGCGCACAAGGAATACGCCTGGCAGAGCAGCGAGCTCGAAGATCTGAAGGCCCATCCCTGGATTGTCGTGGCTGCTGCAGAGCGGCCTTAGTAGCGTGAACTCCTTTTTTTGTTGAATGGCTACTGATTATTTCCGGCTGAATCCATCCATCCCGACCAAAGCCGCTGAGGGTCTCGGTTGGCGCATGCAGCTGTTGCTCTTTGTCATTGCTGCATTGCTCGTTATCTCACGGCGGCCAGACGTCGTCACTCACCCGCAATTTTTTGCCGAAGATGGGGCTGTGTGGTTCGCGGAGGCTTACCGGCTCACCTTCCTTCATTCCTTGTTGACTCCCGACGCCGGATACGTTCAGACGTTTCCGAGGCTGGTCGCGGCACTCGCTACCGCTGTTCCTCTCCTCTTTGCACCAGCTCTCATGAACGTGATCGGGATAGTAGTGCAGGTGCTGCCCGTTAATGTGTTAGCCGCTGAAAGATCAGCGATCTGGGGCAGCCTTCCTCTCCGGCTGCTCATGGGGTTGACCTATATCGCCCTGCCTAATTCGAGAGAGCTCGACGTTGTCATCACAAATGCGCAGTGGCATCTGGCCTTGTTGGCTTGCCTGCTTATATTGGCCGCGGCTCCCAAGACGTGGAAGGAGTGCGTTTTCGACTGCACGGTTCTCCTCGTTAGTGGCCTCACCGGCCCCTTCTGCATTTTCCTCGTTCCCGTTGCGGCCGTTATCTGGTGGGTGCGGCGGGACAAGTGGCGCGCGGTTCCATTCATACTAACTGCAATCTGTGCCGTGATCCAGATCGCCGTCGTGTATCAGGCCGACCCCGTCATTCGGTCCAGGGCGCCACTTGGCGCGTCGCTTCGCGTCCTTGTGGAGATACTCTCGAGCCACGTATTCCTGGCTGCTCTACTCGGTTACGCGAACTATCCTGCCCACCTCAGCTTACGTGCCTTGACGGTGGTTGCAATCGCAGGATTAGCGATCATCGTCTACGCGACTCTAAGAGCTAAATGGGAATACAAGCTCATGATTGTGTTCTGCATGCTGGTATTCGCCGCTTCGATGGCGTCGCCCCTCGTCAGCAAAACTGAGCCGCAATGGCTGGTTCTCCAGCAAGCGTACGGCATCCGTTATTGGTTTTTTCCGATGCTGGCATTTTCCTGGTCTTTGCTCTGGTGCGTTCAACATGGAGGCTCAAAGATTATGCGCGGGAGCGCAAGCTTTTTGCTGATCCTGATGGTAGCCGGTGCTGCAAAAGATTGGGAGTATCCTGCTTTCCCGGATCGCAACTTCGCTCAGTCAGCCAGGAAATTCGAGGGTTTACGCCCGGGCGAGGCGATGACTTTCCCGTTATACCCCGATGGCTGGAGCATGCAGCTCGTTAAAGACGTAAGAAACTGCTCAACGTTACCCAATGGCTCCATCGATGCACCCCCGAACGCGGCACATGTCTCCGGCACGTTCGAATTGAGCGGCTGGGTGAATGCCGATGAGCCGGTAAAAGAATTGTCGGTTTACCTCGACGGCACGAAAGTCAAGACTCTCATACCGACTATCCAGCGACCCGATGTGGACCGGCACTATCCAGGAAGTCCTTTGAAGAATAAAGGCTGGACGGGCGCCCTCAATGTTTCAGGCGCCAAGCCCGGCGCTCATGTTATTGAACTGCGCGCCCGCTTAAGCAATGGATGTGAAGCTATCGTCGGCGCCGGATCGGTCGAAGTAGCCGCACACTGATTGCTAACGGTAGCGGTACAGCCAGAAACCATCGATGGGCTGCTCCGCCAAGGGAACAAGGCCGGTCGTAGCTGCTGGCCCAGGCTTGCGATCAAAAGCAAAATACCTTATGCCTATTGCGTGCAACACCGGATCATTAGGGCTTACGTTCCATTGCATGATGACGTTGGCAGGCATCGTAATGCTCGTCTTCTCATCGAGTCCGCGCAAGTGCGCATCCAGATACCCGAGCCGGTTGAGCAACTGCAGATTCAAGTGATCAGCAGCAAAAATCGGAAAATGGTCGATGTCGGGCAAATAGTGCGTGCCAGTATAAACGTCGCAGCCCGTTGAGGCAACGAACCCTGAGATCACGGGCGAATCGGAGAAAATCAGCCATTTTCCTTTCAAAAGCTCAGGATGGCGTTGGACAAAATGGAACAGCTGAGACGACGTTATGACTGACAGCCCTCGTTGCAGCGGATTGACAGAGCCGAACGCAATCACTTGAGGAACTAACAAGCCAAGCGCTAACAGCCACTTTCTTCCGCTGAGTAAGAAGGTAATAAGAGCAGCTGTCAATACTGCGGAGAAAACGAGTTGGCCGGTCGAAAAAAACGAGCCCAGCCAGTAATTCGTCGCGCGCAGTGTGAAGAAGACAAAAAGTGTAGCGACCGCTGCGACCAAGGCTTCACGAAGGTGTCCCGAACCACGACTCTCGCCATCGACCTTCCTAAACCTGGCCGCGGTCACGCATACAATCGCGACATTTGCTAATCCGAGAGCGGGAAGGATGCGTGCTCCGGCAGTCCTATTTAATAACAGCAAAGCTCCAATTGTTTGATTGATGGGCAAGAGGAGCCAGCCTAAAAGCATGCACGAGAAAATCCACAGGGAGGCCAATGCGTATTTCTGAATCCGCGAAAACTGTGTGCGGCTTAGGCAAAGCAATGTTACGGGTGCGAGCCATAAGAATCCGGAACCTTCACACATGTTGCCTATGGCCGTCGGAAACCGTCCTTCTGTTTCAGTCCATTGCAGGAAGTGGGATGACAGCAAATACGGAGACACGCTGGCGCCCGTAAGTATTCTCCTGCCGGGATAAACAGTATTAGCGATAGCAGAAATAGCCGTTCGCAAGTCCCAGAAGACCAGCAGTCCGGTCACGGCAATCACACCCGCGGCGAGCAGAACAGCTGTAAGCCGCGTCTCAGCCGCTTCGGGCAGCCGGATACGCGTCCTATTCGCGACACACCAGGCGATCAAGAAAATTACACCAAGCCACGCCAACGGAACCAGGTGCGGAGGATAGGCGCACATTGCAAAATTGATGGCACATGCAACCGAACCCAGCGCAGCCAAAAATAAGCGCGTCTTGCTTCTGCCGGCAGTTAGATAACACACGAGCACCATCGTCCAGCAGATCAATCCAACCATTTCCGCAAGCGCCGATGGCCACGAAAAGCTCCATTGCGTAAATGCAGAAAAGAAATACCACAAGCTGCCTGTCGCAGACCAAAGACTTGAGCCCGTCAGCAACAGCAGCCAGGTGAAAACGCCGGTCAAGAGGATCAGTGATTTGAATTGCCAGTACACCGCGAATGCGTAATCCACGGGTAGAACAAAAAAAGCCCAAAACTGCGGCCGGAAGATTGTGCTGAAATGCCGCACGGGGATATTGCCCGTCAAAGCCACTGAGTGAGCGCCGAGTTCCGATTCCTGCACAGCGAACCGGTTGAGTCGAAGGCTCTGATTTAGTATATCCGGCGTAACATATCCCCACTCATCTGAATGCGATCCTCGAGGCAATCCGATCCAGGTCTTTTGAGGCGCACCATGCCCGTAGCTCTTGCTGTACATCGAAATCGACGAGCCATTCAAATCCGCCAGGCTGAACACGACGAAAGTGGCCAGGCAAGCTCCGTAAAATCCGATTGCGTACGAATCGAAGCAGATAAATCCGTCACCAGACAGCCGTGCCGCCAGGGCGTGCGCAAGTCGTACCGGATACGACACTGCCCTATCCAGCATGTGCTCGAATTGAACGAACGGTTTGCGCGTAAGTAGAAAGGACAACACCGACAGCAGAAGCAATCCCAGAAGGAAGAGCCGGACGTTGCTCCAGAACGAAATTCGTCTCAAGCGCAAGCGCTGCTGTAGCGCAAATACCAGACTCGGGTCGCTGGCGCCCGGAGTAGTAGAAAATTCAACGCCGCCGTTGTGCTGTAAGCGTCCTGATATCTGATTGAGAGGCGTAATGGCCGAAGAGGAAACGTGAAGGAGTACGCGCGATCCCTCAATCACCCTTACGTTCCGGACAATAAACGTGCCCGGCAGGTCCAAGGGGTCAAACCTGAACTGCGATATGTTCTCCGGCGGCAGATTGAAGACCAGCGTTCTAAAGTCACCCAGTGAACTGGACGCAATTGCTGCTTTGCGGGAGTCTCTTTCATTCCACCCGCGGCCCGCGTCAAAAAACAACTGTGCCGTGGAGTGAGCAGAGGAAGACATTTCGAGCCGGAGATGGAAATCGGGAAGGCGGGTAAATATTAATATGGCGAGAGCGGCGCTACAGAATAGCCACGCCAGCAGCAGGCCTCGATGAGTTCTTAATAACGAATTAACCGGCTGCTGTAGGGAAACATCCCCAAAGTGCTTGGTCATAAGAGAGCTTCAAGTTCGTTTGAACTCATCTGCGAAGTTTCGGACGCTCTCCCATCAGGGTCAGGTCAAGTAAACACAACCTGCTTCCATCAGACGTGGGGTGCTCCTGTTCAGTATAGTGGTCGCCCTATTTAGCTCCTTGAGAGCCCAATCCTTCCCTGGACACTTTCTAATGACGGCTTCTGAAGATTCTTACCTGCGAGAATTAGAGAAGAATCGTTCGACAGATTCAGGTAGTTTTACAAAAAAGTGACGATAACAGAATCCCTCGAAACCCTGCGTGGTGCGCAGGCTCTCGGCAATCCTTTTGAGGTACAGCTGGCCTGCAGCTTCACGCCGCTTCACCTGAAAACCTTGTTGGCTGCTCATCTTCAGAAGTCGATCGCGCAGCGCCGGATTGTTATCGCGGAAGGCACGTTTGGCGATCTGGTTGGCACGATCGAGAACTGCGGAAGTGTCGCGGCGCTTGCCATTGCGCTTGAGTGGCAGGATATCGATCCCCGCCTCAAATATCGCGAGGGAGGAGCTTGGGGCAAGGTGCTTCAGGCTGACGTGCTCCCTACCGCCGCAGCTATGCTGGGCAGGATCGAACAAGCGATTCTGCGGTTTCCGGAGCACATTTCGTTCGCTGTCTCTCTGCCTACGCTGCCGCTGCTGCCCATCTTTCACCCGCCGACTTGGCAGACGGGCCAGACACAGGCGCTTCTCGATCTGGAAGTGGCCAAGTTCGCTTCGCGGATCACGTCGCGGAAACAGCTCACCCTAGTCAACGCCGCGTGGCTCAATCAGCACTCTCCGCCAGCCGAGCGCCTGGACCTGAAATCTGACCTACTCATCGGTTTTCCGTACACGGTTGCTCATGCCGATCAGCTCGGCGCTGCTCTCGCCCGCGGCCTCGCGCCTCGCCAGCCGCTGAAGGGGATTATTACGGACCTGGACAATACTTTGTGGAGCGGTCTGGTAGGCGAAGTGGGCCCGGATGCCGTCCGCTGGGATCAGGCCAGCCGCTATTACTTGCACGGGCTTTACCAGAAGCTTTTGGCTGCGCTGGCCGATGAAGGTACGCTCGTCGGGATTGCCAGTAAGAACAACCCGAAAGTGGCGGGCGAAGCAATCGATCGACAGGACCTGCTCATCGCCAAGGAAAAGATTTTCCCGGTCGAGGTGCACTGGGCTCCGAAGTCCGAATCGGTTTCGCGTATTTTGAAGGTCTGGAACATCTCTGCCGACAGCGTCGCTTTTGTTGACGACACGGCTCTCGAACTGGCTGAGGTGGCGAGCGCTCACCCCGGCATCACTTGTTTGCAGTTCCCAGTTGGCGATTACAAAGGCGTCTGGCAGCTTCTTTTGCTGCTTCGAGATCTCTGCGGGAAAACGCAGCTGAGCGAAGAAGACGATTTGCGCCTGGAGAGTATCCGCAAGGGTGCTCAGTTTCAGCTAGAAGCGAGTGACGCCGGCCAGAGCGATGCTTTTCTCAGAACAGTGAACGCGACGATTGTTTTTGATTTCGACTCTTCCGCTTCGAGCGCCAGGACAATCGAACTGATCAACAAGACGAATCAGTTCAATCTAAACGGCGCGCGGCTCACTCCTGCCGAATGGCAGAGGCGCATGGAGCGAACCGGAGCGTTCACAGCCGCTATCAAATACGAAGATAAGTTCGGTTCTCTTGGGACGATTGCGGTTCTGCAAGGCTACGCAGTGGGCCAAAAGCTCGAAATTGCTACCTGGGTCATGAGCTGCCGGGCCTTTAGCCGGCGCATCGAGCACCAGACGCTCCGCAAACTGTTCGAGAGATTTGATCCGGAATCGGTCGAGTTCGATTTCGCCGCCACTCCGAAGAATGGACCTTTGCAGGAATTTTTCGCTACCATCTTAAAATGCACGCCGGATGCACCATTCAAACTCACGAGAGAAGAGTTTGAGAGATCCTGTCCCGCGCTTTATCACCAAGTCGAAGAAATGAGTGGAGTCAGCCTGAATGGATGAGATAAAAACGCGTTTAGTCAAATGCTTTGAAACCGTGTTTCCTGATATGCCCGCGGGCGAGATTCCTGGCGCCGCCCAGAGTTCCGTTGCGACCTGGGATTCGATTGCCGCGATTACGCTGCTGAATGTGATCGAGGATGAATTTCAGATCACGATGGATCTCGAATTGGCCGGCGAGCTCGATTCGTTTCCCAAGATTTACGATTACCTGAAGACAACCGTCGTGAATGCCTGAGAGGGTGCCTATAGATCCGGATTCGTTAGGATTTGACATGCGCCTGCACCACGTGGGCTTTGTCGTCGGCGACATTGAAAGCTCGATTCGCAGTTTCAAACATTCGCTTGGCATGACGTGGGATGGCGCGATTTATCATGATCCGACGCAGAAGGTGAGAGTAACTTTTCTCGCGACAGACCCTGCGTGCGCGCAGATTGAGCTGGTCGAGCCGACAAGTGGAGACTCGCCCGTTACGAAGTTTCTCGCCAAGGGCGGCGGGCAGCATCATCTTTGCTACGAGGTGGACAATATCGAGGAAGCTTTGCGCGTGTTCAAATCGAGAAGAGCCGCCATTGTGCAGCGCCCTTGTCCTGCAGTCGCTTTCGAGGGCCGCCGCATCGCATGGTTTGTTACGCCTGAAAAGTTAGTAGTTGAGCTTCTGGAGAAGCACCTTGGTTGAACAGCTCATTTTAAAGATCAAACGTGGAGAAACACCGTTCTATCGTTTCCTCCGCGACGTTGCGAAGAGCGCCATATCCAGCACGCTGCCACTGCCGCGGTTTGTTCATCCGGTTCTGCGGCTCGCCTTCAACCTGCAAAGCATTGCAGGCAGTTCCTTTCGCGGAGCGTTGAGCTATTTCTATCGCGAGCCGTTATTTCGAGGCCGCTGTGAATCCGTCGGTAAACGCTTCCGCCTGACACGTCTCCCGTTCGTTATAAGCCACGCCAAAATCTACATAGGCGATGATGTTAATTTTTTCGGCAAAGTCGATGTGCTGAGCGGCCGCATTTTCGACGACCCACGGCTAGTAATCGGAAATCGCGTCGATCTCGGCCACCTTGTTACATTCCTCGTAAATAAAGAAATCGTGATCGAGGACGATGTCAACGTAGCGAGCGGAGTGCGCTTCATGGATTCCGACGCCCATCCGAGAGACGCTGCCGACCGCATTGCCGACCTGCCGCCCAAGCCCGAGGAGATCAAACCTGTCCGGATCTGCCGGAATGCCTGGATCGGTCAGAACGCGTTTATTCTGAAAGGCGTGACAGTGGGCGAGGGCGCGGTTGTAGGAGTGAACAGTGTCGTGCTCACGGACGTCCCCGCTTATTCGGTAGTGATGGGGAATCCCGCCCGTGTCGTAGTGAAAAATTTGGCGCGACCCGGGGAAGGTGAATCGAAGGACGTCGAGCGCGCGATGGCCGGCAGTTCGCGAGTTCCTGCGCCGGCGGCAGGAAGCTCTCCCGATTGAGATTACAAACCCTTCAGGACTGGTCTCAAGCCGCGGCTCTCATCGCTGAGTCGTGGAAGGAGAATCACGAGCAAGCGCTCGATTACACACCTGACTTCATCGCGTCGCTTGCCGGCTATCCTGGCAGCTTGCCGGTGATTGCTCCGGCTTTTTTCGACGGCGATCAGCTGGCCGCGTTTGTCATGGGTTTTCTCCGCAATTTCGAAGTGGAAGGTTTGACTCGCAAGCTGCTCTTGATGACGCTCTTCACAGTTGCGCCGCGCTACAAGGGTCAGGGGCTAGGCCGCCGCATTTGGGCCGAGTGTCTTCGTCAGGCCTGCGCCGCTGGTTATGATGGCGCACTTTACTACTGCGTCGAAGGCAATATTTCAAATAACGTGACGGCCGCAGGTGTTCAGCTCGCAGGTTTCGCGGCGCATCATACTTTAACCATTCCCTATCTCATGCGTATGCTGCGGCGGCCAGTCGATGTACCCATCTATTCCATCGGTCTGGATAGCAAAATGTTCCTCAAGTGCGCGGCGGCTGTTCCCCCGCTTCCTCTCCGGCGATGTTGGACCGAAGCTGAGGTTACATGGCAGTTGCAGAGGCCCGGAGCGATTGCAGTTAGCGACGGAAAAACAGGTGTTCTGTGCGGCTACGCTCTCAACAGTGCCGACGCGCAAAAGACGTCTGTATTTTTTGTGGAAGACATTCTGTGGCTGCAAGACGCGGAAGATGGCCGTACAAAATTGCTCGCCCTTCTGCTGCAACAAGCCTCGCGCGTATCCTCTCTTGCGGTCGTTCCCGTCCTTGGGTATGCCGCCCTGGAGACTTTCGTTGCAGCTGGTTTCCGCAAATCGCCTCGCGTTCTTAACGCTTATCTCGTAAATTTCCCGATTTTCCAGTGCTGCTCTCCTATAACGGCAATTTACGCTGATCTTTTGTAGACTTAAGGTATATCTTAGTCTTTTATGAGTATTGATACCGCTGTGGATGTTGAAGCCGCCATCCGGCGTCTTGTTTCTGATGTAAGTGGCTTGCCAAGTGATGCGGATGCCCAGCCGATTTGTACCTCGATTTGGGTGTCGCTTCCATTCATGCTCTTCAACTCTTAACTGAATTGGAGGATCACTTCGGTATATCGATCCCGGACGATGAATTCGTTGAGGCGACCTCCATTGCGAAACTCACCGCTTTGGTGACAAATCTCAGGAAATAAGTTGCTCGACCGAACAGACGGAAGAAGCTTGAGGTCGGCATTTCTGCGCCACGCCGCTGCCCGGCCGAACGCCCCTGCCGTTGTCGTTCGCGGCAAAATACTTTCTTATGGCGAGATCGAATCGCACGCGCGTTGCTGGGCAAATGCCGTAGTGCAGGCTCAAAGCAGACTGCCGCAACGGATAGGTGTGTTCGCCTACCGCAGTGAGGTCTCGTATACAGCTACTCTGGCCGCGCTCTTCGCGGGCGCTGCCTTCGTTCCTCTCAATCCGACTTTTCCGCCGGAGAAAATACGCTCGATGATTGCGCAATCTTGTCTTGACGCGATCATCGTGGATAAGACTTGTGCGGCGCACGCTGAAGCTGTTCTTGCAGGATTCCCGGAGCTTTTGTTGCTTACTCCAGAGCTTACATCGCCAGTGTTCCCGGGCGTTACCGCCCGCATCGTGGATGAAGCCGAACTGAGAAGCACATCGCCCTTGAAGCATCTGCCTCCAGTTTGCCCGGAAGACATAGCCTATCTGCTTTTCACCTCGGGCAGCACAGGCGCTCCCAAAGGTGTTCCTGTAACGCACGGGAACGTCGTTTCATTCATGGACGTCATGTCCGGGCGATACGGCATTTGCGCGGAGGATCGTTTTTCTCAGACTTTCGATCAGACCTTTGACCTGTCCGTTTTTGATTTGTTTATGGCTTGGAGCAATGGCGCTTGCGTGTATTCTCTTTCGACCATTGAACTGCTGGCGCCTACTAAGTTCATCAACAAGCATAAACTTACGGTCTGGTTCTCGGTGCCATCTCTGCCGGCGCAAATGATACGGCGCAACACGCTTACACCAAACAGCATGCCGACCCTGCGCTGGAGCCTATTCTGTGGCGAGCCTTTGCCGGTACGAACGGCGGAACTATGGCAACAGGCTGCTCCTCAGTCGACTGTCGAAAACCAATATGGGCCGACAGAGCTGACGATAGCTTGTTTCGTCCACCGCTGGGACCCACAAACCTCCGCACGTATTTCGCAGAACAGCGTGGTTCCAATCGGGCGGCCTTATCCAGGTTTGGGCGCGGTGCTCATCGACGATAACCTTTCACCGGTACGTGACGGCTCGGTGGGCGAGCTTTGCGTGGCTGGATCTCAGACCGTTCCGAGTTACTGGCGGGACCCCGCCAAGACTGCCGAGCGGTTCCTCGATCTCCCCATCTCAGAGTTTGAGACGAGGCGCTTTTATCGCACAGGCGATCGTGTGCAGCGCCTTGCCTGCGGCGAGTACGTTTTTCTCGGCCGGTCCGATTTTCAAATCAAAGTGCTTGGCCACCGTGTCGAACTGGGCGAAGTCGAAGCTGCGCTGCGTACGGATCGATCTGTCGAACACGCGGTCGCCTTAGGCTGGCCTCCTGGACAGGCGAGTGCAGATGCGGTGGTCGCGTTTATTTCGGGCAGTGCAGTCGATGAAGCGAAGCTGATGGAGCAGGCCAGGTCTACCCTACCGCCTTACGCAGTTCCGCAGAAACTCATTCATCTCGACGAAATGCCGCTCAACTCGAATGGTAAAACTGACCGGCATCATCTGGAGCAGCGTCTGGCCAAATCCAGCCTAGAATTAAGAGGGCAGCCAAAACAAGGAGCCTGAAATTGATCTATGTCGATCTACCGTTATCTCGCTACATCTGAGCATCCGTTTGCGATTGCCCTCAGAAGATGCCGCTCCTCGCTGATCGATTTTAGCCTCCCCGCGCCGCGCCTGATTTATGCGCCGCTCCTTTGGTTATTTCTGTTTTTACGGCAAGTTTGGTTCAATATTTACAGAGTCTTCGTTTGCGAACCGCTGTTTAAAGCCTATTGCCTGCGCTACGGCCGGAAACTACACACCGGCGTTTTTCTACATTGGGTGCAAGGTAAGGGAGACTTGATCATCGGAGACAACGTCACGGTTGACGGAAAGTCCAGCTTCCAGTTCGCGGCGCGCTTTACTGAACATCCAACTC